>UMKJ01071822.1_pt1 | contig 24338 bp, 17 predicted proteins | sample 1966301 | NCBI WGS metagenome assembly UMKJ01 (sample SAMEA4836173, study PRJEB28245) | human gut metagenome | biome: gut microbiome; material: fecal sample | place: Denmark | collected 2008
CTGACCGGCGCCCTACAGACGCCGGTCAGCTTTATTATTTATTTATAGGTAAATTCCTTTGAGAAATCATGCACCTTGCCCTTAGAATCGGTAATGCTCGCTACAATCAGATATTTCTTCCCCTTTTTCAGATTAAACCAGCACTCGTCATTGCCGAATACGCCATAAGCCGTTTCTTCATCGCCATAGGCAATGCAGTCAAAGCAATTTACTTTTCCTCCGCCCGTATAATTCAGCTTTACATATGTATTTCCGTAGTCGAGCCGGTCTTTTCTTGTTTCCTTCTTCACCGTAAGCTCGCCTTTAAGCGCAGAATTATCATACGCAGACACCGATGCCATTTTGAATATCTCTCTTGAGGAGCTGTCACGCATCCTGTATTCTACGGTATATTCCCCGTATTCCGGCAGCTTAAGGGAGAATGTCGCACTCTTGTCCTTTACCGAAAATTTCGTTTCATCCATAAGATACGTTTGTGTGCCGTCTTTTTCGTGACTAACGATTACTTCATAGTCAAACGGCGCTGTGCCCTCGCTTATACTCAGCTTGACATTAAGCTGTGGCAGTTTCTTGTTTTCATACTTGATATAATCGTCGGTATAATCAGCATTTCCCCAGATTTCAAGATTTGACTTTTTCTGCTCATAACGGAGCTTGAGGTTTTTGTCACCGACCGTTATATCGGCAACGCATTTCATCGGATCGGCAAATCTGAATCCCTTGTACCAACCGATAACCTCGTCAAGATTTTCGGGATAGATGTATAATGTCGGGTTGCTGTTTCTTACCTTTCCGTAATAAAAATAGCTTGTATATCCGTTCAGCTCGTTATACTTGTCCTCTATCTGTGTGTCAAATTCATACCAGGTGTTTCCGACCTTGATATTGTTCCACTTATGTCCGGTATATCCTCCGCCGGAATATGCAACATTTCCGCCTATGCTGTAGCAGTCGAATCCCACAGCCCTCGCAAGCACCGTAAATGCGGAAGAATAATTGTCGCACACGCCATATCCGTCAGACAGAATCAGATAGGCATAATATGCGGTTATTGCATCTTCGTCTGATAAGTAGGCATTATCTCCGAAAGTCATCATTTCATCATAATCAATTATTCTCATTTCATAAGACGAGTTTGCAATTATGTAATCATATATCGCTTTCAGCTTCTGGCTGTTGGTCATACCCTTGGTGATTATTTTTGCCAGGATTCTGTCAACCAGATCGTCCAGCTTTTTTGTGTTGGTTCTGACCGGCTTCAGTGTCACCTTGTTTACTTCTTCTTCAAAAGAGCCGGCGGCAGGTACGTTTGAAGCAGGCTGAGCGGTCTCCGCAGGCTTTGTCCTACTCGTATAATCCTTGTGGATATATCTGCCGTTTTTCAATTTGTAATAATCCGTGTCGGTCGTAGCTGTGACAGCTATCTTACTGCCCCGCTTCAGTATCGAGCCGGCAGGCGCACCGATATACGCACCCGTTCGTTCATAGCAGTCCACCGTTACATACAGCGTTTCGTCTGCTTTATTTTCGATCCATTTCGGCTTTTCCGTTGCGGCGGTTGCCGTAGCTGAAGCAGATGGTGCGGCGGTTTCGGGTTTTACTGTTGTGATGGATTTTGTTGTTTCGGGTGCCGTTGTTACCTGCGCCGTTGTTACCGGCACGGTTGTAACCGGAGCAGTTGTGACAGTTACCGAAGAAACAGATGTCACAGCCGCATTTGAAGAAGCTTCTGACTTAGTTTCGTATGAACTTCCGCCGCCTGAACTGCAGGATGTCAGCAAAATACATACGCTCATCAACGCAGAATATATCTTACATCTTTTCATTTGCGTCATATGATAATAAATTATCATTTCCTCCCACTTCAAATATTTATATAATCATAATAACACAGCAAAGTACATTTGTCAAGAAAACAGCACTTTAAACACAGTAATCGCTTCCCTTTCCGCACCCTCCGTCAGTTACAATTCAACCTCCGATATTCACAACTCATTATACTAAAATTGATATATTGCTTTTTGCAATTATTAATATCAATTATATTGTAAGCGTAACATCATCCCCGTCCCCTCGATTTTCCATCAGGAACATAAACCCCACCCTCCCAAAACCGCACTATCCCTTGCCTCCCTTGTCAAAGGTGAGGTGCTGTCACCCGAAAAAATTCGGGCGACTACCGGAGGGATTGCCTCACCACCATCCCTCGCTTGCACCAACCCTCCCAATCCCGCACTATCCCTTGCCCCGCACCACGTCCTTGCCTTGCTCGCTCCTCCCGTTGCACCCAATACTTCCATTCCCACAACCATTGCAAAAGGACAACAACCCCTCGCTCAGCACCACGTCCTTGCCTCCCTTGTCAAAGGTGAGGTGCTGTCGCCCGAAAAAATTCGGGCGACTACCGGAGTGATTGTCACTCCACCAACCTTTCCAAAACCGCACTATCCCTTGCTCCGCACCATGTCCTTGCCTCTCTTGTCAAAGGTGAGGTGCTGTCACCCGAAAAAATTCGGGCGACTACCGGAGGGATTGCTTTACACCCACCAACCTTTCCAAAACCGCACTATCCCACCCACTTTTCGTAGGGTGAGGGTCTGTGTGTGCTTGTACGGTTTCGTATCCGCACTATCCCTTGCTCAGTACCACGTCCTTGCCTCCCTTGTCAAAGGTGAGGTGCTGTCACCCGAAAAAATTCGGGCAACTACCGGAGGGATTGCTATACCATCCCCACCATCAATGAGATTTTCCGCACTCCTATATTCATAACTAATTATACAAAAAGTAGTTATATTTCTTTTTTATAATCATTTATACATTCAAATGTAATCGCAATATTATTTTCAATCTTACTTTTATTTCCGTTATCCCACCCTCTGCGATTTCCCTTTCTTCCCCTCATTTCGTGACACTTCCAATTAAACTATTTGCTATCCGATATAACGAAATTATCTATATTTAATATTATCACTGATAAGCCGAACCGCATTATCAACCCGAAGCCATCCGTCCCAATGCTATCCATAATTTTCAAGTTATTGCGATGTTTCCCCCTCTCTATCGAAAAAATCTATATTCATCAAGAATCATCATTCGGATATTCTTGCGTCAATCTGCCGTCACCCCCGATAACATAACAGTTTACGCCCTCTCAGACGTAAAAACCGGTTCATCATAAATCATCACGCTGTGAATGACATATTTCACCTTTATTTTACATTTATTTGCTGTTGCTGCTTTACTTGCCGCTTTACTTGACAGAACAGCCGTTTTTGTATTATAATAAAGGTTGAAATTGAATTATACCGCCATATCGGGCGTATGAAAGGACAACTCGCAAAATGGAAGAGAAAAAATATGACTTTTCTGCCATAGAAAGTAAGTGGCAGAAATACTGGGACGAGCATCAGACATTTAAGGCTGAAAACGGCAGTACCAAGCCGAAATTCTACGCTCTCGTAGAGTTCCCCTACCCCTCCGGCGCAGGTATGCACGTAGGTCATATCAAGGCTTATTCGGGCCTTGAGGTAGTCAGCCGCAAGAGAAGGCTTCAGGGCTACAACGTACTGTTCCCGATTGGCTTTGACGCTTACGGTCTGCCCACCGAGAACACCGCCATCAAGACCGGCATTCATCCCCGTAAGGTCACCGATAACAACATAGTAAAATTTACCAGCCAGCTCAAGCGTGTCGGCTTCTCGTTCGACTGGTCAAGGGTCATCGACACCACCGAAGAGCGTTATTACAAATGGACTCAGTGGATATTCCTCAAGATGTTCGAGCATGGCCTTGTATTCAGGGATAAGACGCTCGTAAACTACTGCCCGAGCTGTAAGGTCGTACTCTCAAACGAGGACTCACAGGGCGGTCACTGCGACATCTGCCACAGTGAGATAGTGCAGAAGACCAAGGAAGTATGGTACCTGCGTATCACCGAATATGCTGACAAGCTGTTACAGGGACTTGAAACGGTCGACTATCTGCCTAACGTAAAGCTCCAGCAGGAGAACTGGATAGGCAAGTCTACAGGCGCTTTCGTCAACTTCTCCATCAAGGAAAACGGCGAGAAGCTCCGCATCTACACGACCCGTCCCGACACGCTCTACGGCGTAACATTCATGGTTATTGCTCCCGAACACCCTATAATCGAGAAGTACAGGGATTCTATAAAGAACATTGCCGATCTTGACGCTTACAAGGCTGAATGCAGTAAGAAGAGCGAATTTGAAAGAACACAGCTTGTCAAGGACAAGACGGGCGTAAAGATAGACGGTCTTACCGGTGTAAACCCCGTTACCGGCAAGGAAATTCCGATATACATTTCCGACTATGTAATGATGGGATACGGCACGGGCGCTGTAATGGCGGTTCCTGCTCACGATACCCGTGACTATGAATTTGCAAAGAAGTTCGGCATTGATATAATCGAGGTTATCAAGGGCGGCGACATCTCGAAGGAAGCCTACACGGGCGACGGCGAGATGGTGAATTCGGGCGAGCTGAACGGCATCACTAACAAGAAGGACGCTATCGAAAAGATGCTCGGCGTACTTGCAAAGCTCGGCTGCGGCGAAAAGGGCGTACAGTACAAGATGAAAGACTGGGCGTTCAACCGTCAGAGATACTGGGGCGAACCTATCCCGATAGTACACTGCCCCGACTGCGGAATTGTTCCCGTACCTTATGAGGAACTGCCTCTGGAGCTTCCTCCCGTTGAGAACTTCCAGCCCGGTCAGGACGGCGAAAGTCCGCTTGCAAAGATAGATTCATTCGTGCACTGCAAATGCCCCAAGTGCGGCAAGGACGCACGCAGAGAAACAGATACAATGCCCCAGTGGGCAGGCTCAAGCTGGTACTTCCTGCGTTACTGCGACCCCAACAACGACAAGGAATTTGCTTCACAGGAAGCGCTCAAATACTGGCTTCCTGTTGACTGGTACAACGGCGGTATGGAGCACGTTACCCGTCATATGATCTACTCACGTTTCTGGCACAAGTTCCTTTACGACATAGGCGAAGTTCCCACTCCCGAGCCTTACGCAAAGCGTACCGCACAGGGTCTTATCTTAGGTCCGGACGGCGAGAAGATGAGCAAGTCAAGAGGCAACGTAATCGACCCGAATGACGTTGTTGACGTATACGGTGCAGACGTTCTTCGTGTATACGTTCTGTTCATGGGCGACTATGAGCAGGCTGCTCCCTGGAACGACAGCAGTATGAAGGGCTGTAAGCGTTTCCTTGACCGTGTATGGAATCTTCAGAATATGCTTGTCCGTGGCGATGAATACTCAGACGAGCTGAGAACATCAATGCACAAGACGATAAAGAAGGTCAGCGAAGATATTGAGAAGATGAGATTCAACACGGCTATCGCCGCTATGATGTCGCTTATCAACGAGATTACCGCAAACGGCAAGATAAACGACGCCGAGATGAAATCGCTGCTGATACTCTTGAATCCCTTTGCTCCCCACATCACCGAGGAAATGTACAATTCGCTCGGCTACGGCATACTGAACGAAGCGCAGTGGGTAACATACGACGAGGCACTCTGCGTTGACAGCACCGTTGAGATAGTAGTTCAGCTCTGCGGTAAGATAAAGGCTCGTATAAACGTTCCTACAGCCGCCGACAAGGACGAGCTGCTGAAGACAGCAAAGGAAGCTATCGCACAGTCGCTTGAGGGCAAGACGATCCGCAAGGAGATAGTTGTTCCCGGCAAGCTCGTAAACATCGTTGCAAACTGATAATATAAGGATATACAAAACCGCTCCCGGAGTGTTACGGGAGCGGTTTTTAGTTTAGTCTGTATGCTTTAAGGAGGCGAGGGTGAGAGTGTTGCTTTTCGAGGAATGGTGAGGTTTTGGGAGGGGTGGTGCGGGGTGAGGGATAGTGCGGAAAATCTCATTGATGGTGCAGATGGGGAGCAATCCCCACCATAGTTGGCTCGGCTTGACCGAACAACAGAACTTCACCTTTTTTCGAGGGGAGGCAAGGACGTGGTGCGAAGCGGTTGATGTGCTTTTGAGAAGGTTGTGGGGATTGAGAGGCTCGGTGTAACGGGAGGAGCGAGCAAGGCAAGTGATAAGTGTTCTTTTGCAAAGATTAGTGGAAACAACAAGGATTGGTGCAACGGGAGGGGCAAGCCCGCTCCCCTACGGAAAGCGAGAGGGATAGTGCAAATACGAAGCCGTACAAGTACACACAGACGCTCACCCTACGAAAAGCGAGGGGAATAGTGCGGTTTTGGAAAGGTTGGTGGAGTGACAATCCCTACGTCTTGACGGCAGAAAAGTTTAGTGAATAAAAAGGCGGACGTGTCATAAACAGAAAGCAACAATATCAAGGCTTGTGCCTTGCCGTCAAGCCACCTCCCTTTGACAAGGGAGGCAAGGGTGGTGGTGCAAAGCAAGGGGATAGTGCGGATGCAAAACCAACAGAGCGTTCATATGGCAAGGATGTTTAGTGCGGAGCGAGGGATAGTGCGGATGCAAAACAAGCAAAAAGCGGTTTTCGTTTATCCTATATACTTTCAAGTGCGTAGCCTTTGCCTCTTTCGTAGGTGATAGTCACATCGGCTTTGTTATCATCGAGTTTTTTATTAAGCCGTGAAACCGCCGTGAACAGCGCATTTGCGTTGTCGGAATACGGCAGACCCCATACATTTTCATAAAGCTCGGCTTTCAGCACGGTACTGCTATCCTATATGCTTTCAAGTGCGTAGCCTTTGCCTCTTTCGTAGGTGATAGTCACATCTGCTTTGTTATCATCGAGTTTTTTATTAAGCCGTGAAACCGCCGTGAACAGCGCATTTGCGTTGTCGGAATACGGCAGACCCCATACATTTTCATAAAGCTCGGCTTTCAGCACGGTACTGCTATCCTATATGCTTTCAAGTGCGTAGCCTTTGCCTCTTTCGTAGGTGATAGTCACATCGGCTTTGTTATCATCGAGTTTTTTATTAAGCCGTGAAACCGCCGTGAACAGCGCATTTGCGTTGTCGGAATACGGCAGACCCCATACATTTTCATAAAGCTCGGCTTTCAGCACGGTACTGCTATCCTATATGCTTTCAAGTGCGTAGCCTTTGCCTCTTTCGTAGGTGATAGTCACATCTGCTTTGTTATCATCGAGTTTTTTATTAAGCCGTGAAACCGCCGTGAACAGCGCATTTGCGTTGTCGGAATACGGCAGACCCCACACATTCTCATAAAGCTCGGCTTTCGGCACTGTACTGCCGATATTACGGGCAAGCATCAGCAGAATCGAGAACTCTTTCTGGGTGGTGAGCAGGTCGTTGTCGGCAAAATATGCCGCCATTGAAACCGTATCAAGTCTGAGCCTTCCGAACGAGATATAACGCTTATCTTTCCGCACTGAGCGAAGCCTTGCCTCTACCCTTGCTATCAGCACCTGAATATCGTAGGGCTTCGGCAGATAATCATCGCCGCCTGCTCTCAGTGCCGTTATAATATCATCGTTTTCGCTGAGTGCTGACAGGAACAGTATCGGAATATCGTATTTTGCCTTTATCTCACGGCAAAGCGATATTCCGTCGCCGTCCGGGAGCATTATATCAAGTATCACAAGATCGACATCGTTATTCGACAGCATATAACGGCACTGCGCCGCATCTGCTGCCTCAAGAACGCTGTAATCCTCCATAGAAAGACACGAGCTGTTTATCTTCATTATATGCGGATTGTCCTCTACAAGCAGAATCGTACTCACTTTGCATCTTCCTTTCCACACGGTACGGTAAAGCGGAACACCGCTCCGTTTTCACTGCTGTCTGCGGTTATTTCGCCGCCTGTCGATTCTATAATATCACGGCAGATATAAAGTCCCAGCCCGTTTCCGCCGTCCGTGCTGTAGCCTTTGTCAAACAGATGTGCAAGCGCCTCACGGGATATTCCCGTTCCGGTATCGGATACCGTGAACACGGCGAAATTATCACCGTCGGCGGATCTTTCTGCAGAAAATGTCACTGTTCCGTTCTCGGTATGCTTGCCCGAATTTACAGCCAGATTTATAAGCACCTGAAGCAGCATTTCACGGTTTGCTATTATATCGGGGCAGTTATCCGCCCTTGTGACAAGCCGGTTGCCGTGCTTTGCAAGTATAGGTCTGCAAACCGCCGCCGCATCGGAAAGAACGTCCCTTGCGGCAAATCTGCTCAGCTCCATTGCTGTGACCTCGTTATGAGATACCGAGAGCAGCTTTGTCACCATATCGGACAGACGCTGAGCCTCGCTTGAAATCGTTTCAAGATTTGACAATGTTTCATCGTTTACGACATTCTTTTCTATCTGTTTTTCGGTAAGCTGTGCGTATCCGCTCATTACCGTGAGCGGAGTTTTCATTTCATGGGCGATATTGTGCATAAAATCGGTTTTCAGCCTGTCGAGCTTTTCAAGCGTTTCATTCATATGGGTGACCTGCGATTCACGCTGTTTCGATTCGTCAAGGCGGCGCTCTGTTCTGGACAGATTTATAGTAAGCATGACCGCATTGCAGAACACGAACAATATAGTCGCATAGGAGCGGATGTAGAATATCTTCGTGAAGTAGGTAAGCCCTTCTATTAAATAAACGACTGTGGTAAGTACAACGGTTGAGCATACTATAATGCTGTCAATGTAGCCCATAAGCCTGTGTTTTACCGCCGTAACACAGATATATACAGAAGAAAGAATCAGATATACCGCCATAACAGCGCCTGCAACAACGGTAAAATGCGTATAAACGGTTGACGGCGCAAAGATGTAGAACAGCAATATCGCACCTGCCGAGCATACGGAGGTCACAACAAAATGCTTATGCGGTCTTAATCCGAGTGCGGCAAAGGCATAGAGCAGTATAAACACGAAGTAAAGTATATTCGTGATGTATTCAAGTTTATGCTCCGTGTACCAGTCAAGATAGGGGAACAGTACGCCTATCTGCTTGCTTTCGTATATGAGATAATGCAGGGCCGCAGTAAGACAGGTGAGCGAAAACCACATCATACTGCGTTTTCTGTTTCCGAGAAGGAACATTCCGAAAAAGAATATTGCCATAGCAAGCAGAGTTCCTGCAATAAGTCCGTCGCAAACGGTCTGCGCCCTGTCATTTGCGGATATAAGCGGAGCTTTTGCAAGGCACAGCTTTTGTATCGTGCCTGTCCTGTGATTAAACCATGCGTGACGGATTATTATCTCCGCAGTATCCGCCTGTGCGGTGAAATATAGCGTGTATCTGTCTGTCGCAGGGACAAATTCTTCGGCATTGTCGGACACCTTACCGACCTCGCTGAGCAGTTTTCCGTCAATATAAACCTGTTGTGCATAGGTCGCCGTTTCTCCGGAAAGTCCGTAGGTGACACCTTTTTCAAGGGGTAGCACTATGCGGAATGTGGCATATTTATCATCGGGATTGCCCTGTGATATGTTGCCTTTTGCAAAATCGTCCGGAGTATACAGCCGTCCTGTGTAATATTCGCCGGAGGATATATCTATACCGACACCTTGCTTTGATAAATCGACATCAGCTATTTTGTCTGTGGACGGTATATCGACAGATTCCGGCATTGTGCCTGCGGTAAGAAGATAGAAAAACAAAGAAACAATTATTATAAACAATACGCAGACAAAAGCTGTTTTGGTATTTCTCCGCACATTTCCGTTCATACTCTCACCCCCTTGTATTTTACTCCGCTTTTTCGGCAGATAAGGCTTTCTTGCCGAATTGTAAGAAAATTCTTATTCTATTTTAACACAAAAAAGGAAAGCCGACAAGGAGAATACGCAAAATAAAATATTAACAAGCAAAAAAGTCTTTTCTTTTTCGGCGATATGTGATACAATAATAGGGAACATATTTAAAAATCTCCGATGAAAAGGAACGGAATAAATTATGAAGAAGATATTACGCTTTGCGTCTGCTCTGCTTTGCGGGGCTATGCTGTTATGCTCGCTTTCCGTTACCGCTTTTGCGGAAAACGACGACGAGGTATATGATTTTGACCCGAACACCGACAAGATATACAGCGAGGCTGTGTATATGGTCAACACCGATACGGGAGATGTGGTGTACAAGAAGAACGAGAGCAAGAAAATGTACCCTGCTTCAACCACAAAAATAATGACCTGCATAATTGCGCTTGAGCATCTGTCCGAGGGCTCTTTGTCAAAGAAGGTGGAAGTGCCTTATGACTGCTTCAACGATTTCTACGAGGACCCGAACTACAGTGACCCGTCAAATGCGGCGATAGAGCCTTTGCAGGACAACCTGACATACAAGGACTGTCTGTATGCGCTTATGCTCCCGTCTGCCTGTGAGGCGGCAAACATTCTTGCCTATAATATAGGCGGAGGAAGCATCACAAAGTTTATCGGAATGATGAATGAAAAAGCGAAGGAGCTTGGCTGTACCGGAACAAACTTTGTGAACGCTCACGGCCTGCATAACGACAACAACTACACAACTGCGGAAGACCTGTATAAAATGACAAAATACGCCTACGACAAATTTCCGCTGTTCAAGAAAATAACAAGCACATACGAATATGAGATGCCGAAAAATGACGCTAACCCCAGCGGTTACTCTATATACAGCACTATCTCACTTCTTCGTCCCGGCAGTGTTTACGAATATGAATACGCATACGGCACAAAGACGGGTACTACGGACGAAGCCGGAAGATGCCTTGTTTCAGCCGCCAAGAATCAGTACAACTATATCCTTGTGACGCTCGGCGCACCGGTAAAGGACAAGAACGGAGAATACTATGACGACTGGTATTCGATGGTGGACGCACTCAACCTCTACAAGTGGGCATTCACAAACTTTGAAATGGCTACCGTTGTAAACAAGGACGAGCAGATAACCGAAGTCAAGGTCGAAATGGGAGAGAGCGCAACGCACGTTATACTGACACCCGAAAGCGACTACACTGCGCTTATGCCGAAATCGGTAAAGGAATCGGGAGTGCAGAAGGTCTTTAAGGCATATGAAAGCGTGCAGGCTCCCGTGAAAAAGGGAGATATACTCGGCGTAATGGACGTTAAATTCAAGGGCGAAACTATCGCTACGATGAACCTTGTGGCAAACAACAATGTTTCAAGATCGGACGTGGAATATTATATAGAAAAAGCAAAGGACGAGTTCGACAAGCCGTGGTTCAAGGTTTCGGCTGTCGGAATAGTTGTACTGCTTATCTGCTTTATCGTTACAAGAACGATAGAAAACTCCAAGCGCAGAAAGCTGGCATCAAAGGAGAAGCGCCGCTTTGAAAGCTACGCTAAAAGACGCTGATGCAAGGTGTTAATATAATCTGCCTCGGCAGACTGAAGGAAAGCTATCTGAGAGATGCCTGCAAGGAATATGAAAAGCGGCTCGGAGGCTCCTGTATGCTGAAGATATATGAGCTTGAGCCTGTCGCACTGCCGAATGAGCCGTCTGACAGGCAGATAGAGGACGCACTCGAAAAAGAAGCTGAAATGATAGAAAAGAAGCTGGCAAAGAACGCTCTTACCGTTGCTATGTGCATTGAGGGAAAGCAGCTTTCAAGCGAGGAGCTTGCCGCTAAGCTGAGTGATACGGCAGTGCAGGGAAAGTCGGCGGTGAACTTCATAATCGGAAGCTCGTTCGGGCTTGCACCAAAGATAAAGGCGATGGCTGATATAAAGCTGTCGATGTCGAAGATGACTTTTCCGCATCAGCTTGCAAGGGTGATGCTTCTGGAGCAGATCTACAGGGCGTATAGTATTATTGCAGGGAAAAGGTATCACAAATAAATACCATAACAGCTTCAATGCGATTTCCATAAATGGGGGTGTACCATGTTCACAAACGACAAGTCGGCACTTTTGCAATCATTGCTTTTTCCTGTGTTAATTATTATATGGGGCATTGCACGCACTGTTACCGACTTTCTTTATGCAGGCGGAATTTCAGCGTTTACACGGCTTGACGCTTTGTGGCGGTATGTTTGCTTCGGAGCTATAATATGCAGTGTAATTGCAATAATTATAACACTCTGTGGAAAGGTCGATACGTCACGTTACTTTTTAAAAAGGCTTATAGGCACATGCGGACCGGTTGTTTTATACGGCGTTGCAATGAGCTTCGCCACAAGTATGCTTCCTGCCGTGTTCATCGGAATTGCGGGTATTGCTTATCAGATACTCAGAGTGCAGGACGATGATTCAAGTAAAACGGAGCGTGCGGTACTTATGCTGTCTGACCCGGCTATTCATCTTACGGTGTTCTGGGGGATCCAATGGGTATCTGAATTTGTTAAAACGGAATAATATAAGGCGGAACAGCATAAAAAACCGTTCCGCCTTTTCTGTATATAATATGCAAAAGAAAAACCGCTTTGATAATGATTATCAAAGCGGTTGGCACGCCAAGAGGGATTCGAACCCTTATTACCCCAAAAGTTTTTCTATGTTATCAGCAATACGAACCTTAAATTCTTCCATCGCAGATGGAAAGGTGTGCTGATAGACCTTTTCAATCATGTCAGTCGATGAATGCCCCATTAATTCCGCAATATATTTCTGTGGTATTCCAAGCAATAATGCTTGACTGGCGTAATAATGTCGCAAAGAATAGAATCTAAATATATGTAGCCCGTGTTTACGAAGAAATGAATTCCAATCACGGCTTATTTTATTTGAAGATATAACGCAAATCCGTTTTTTATCCGGAGTATTCATTAGTTTATCTCGCAGTAAGGGCGATATTGGTATTGTCCTATATCCGGCGTATGACTTAGGCGGCTTTTATACTTCTCTGCCATGCTCATTTATTACAACTGCTTTGCGAATTTCTAATCCGTCAGCGGTAATGCAATCCTTTGTCAATGCACATATTTCCGAAGGACGCAATCCACATTGACTGGCTAATAAAAATGGAATCTCAAGCTCTGTATTTTTGATTAGTTTGTATATTACTTTTATTTCGTTTTCATCCGGTACATAAAATGATGATTTTATCTTTTGCGGTAGTGATATACGATAGACAAAATCGGGAGCGAACATTTGCAAAGAGGCGTGCAATAAACCATACGCATTACGTACCGTTTTAGGTGAATAACAATAAGATAATTTATTGATTGCTCGCTGAATAAGTTCCTGGTCAAGTTTAGCTATCTTAACGTCGTGCAAAATATACAAATAACGCTGATTTGCTTTTTTGTAACCGTAGATAGTAGATGGGGATAAAACAGCGGTTTTGCTTTCTATATAGCGATCTATCGCCTGTTTTACAGTGATGTTTTCAATTTTATTAACTCCATTTCCAATTAATTTGATTATTATATCATAATTTGAGATGTTTATCAAATATTGTAAAGCACGGCTCGTCCGTGCTTTCTGTTTTTAAAAAGGAGGTGAGCTAATGCCTGCAAAAATAATTGATTTTACTGCACCGCACAAACGTAAAACCGAAAGCGAAATCAGAATATCAGAAGTCGAGAAGATGGCTCTCGATAAGAAGATGAGTTACGGACAGTATGTAGCGATGCTTGAAGAAGAAAAGAAAAAAGACTATATGCAGCATTAACTATAATTGAATGGTGCGACACGGTTTCGCACCTTATACGGGAGCAACAGTGTAAAGCCGGTGCAACTCCGGCGGCTCTCACAAGCGGTTATACCGCATGAACGACAAATTAAGAGGTAGGGCACGTTAAAGCGTACTTATGATGGGAATTGTAATTATGTCGTTCTTGGCAACGGACAGTGATAGCTACACTGTAGGACGGAAAAGTAAGCCTGCCGTCCTTTTCCGTTGCTTTTTATTTTATAAAGAGGCTTAACAATATGTGTTGCCCTGCAACAGAAAGAGGTTTACAAAATGAAAATGATCGCTTTTTACAACAACAAAGGCGGAGTTGGAAAAACTTCCACGGCAATCAACATTGCATACACGTTATCCCATCGTAAAAATCGTGTTCTTTTAATTGACTTTGACGGTCAGTGCAACAGCTCACGATTTTTTACCGAATTAACAAACGACGAGAGCGGCTGTGAACGTGCTATTATCTGCACCGATGAGAAGCCACTGATTAAAAAAACACGTTATGATAACATTGATATTGTAACTTCATCGGTTAAAATGAACGCAATATCTAATGAGTTTGTCAACTTATCAGATGAAGAAAAACAGTCAAATATAATTAAGTTCAGACAGTCAGCTTACGACTACATAATAGTTGATATGCCGCCGGCGATGAACGATTTCACGGAAAACGTTTTGACGATCTGTGACTATGTATATGTGCCAATCGAACTCGGAACTTTTGCAGTCCAGGGACTTGCAAGAGTAACACAGAAAATCGCAAATGCCGGTACAAAATACGCTTGCTTTGCATCAAAATACGACAAAGGTAACAAAGCTGATCAAGAGTTGCTTGAGATAATGAAAAAGAACCTTGGTGATAAGGTGCTGAATACCGTTATACCTTTTTCTCGTGCAATCAAGAACAGCATAAGTTACAGAATAACGGCTTCAGAGTATATGTCTTGGATAAATCCTGCACGTTGCTACGAACGGCTTGCAGACGAAATTATCCGAACGGTTGAGCAGTAAGTTAAGGGGGATGTAAAAATGGCAAAAAGATTTAATTTTGACGAATCCATAACAACAGATATAAAAGGTGCGGCATCGGACAGCTACATTGATAATATAAAGATGATAAAAGTGACGGACATTGAAACAAATTCAGAAAATTTTTACTCTCTGCCAGGCATTGAAGAACTTGCGGAAGATATAGAACGGCAGGGGCTTATTCATAGTCTTGCCGTTACGAAAACATCTTACGGAACATATAAACTTATCAGTGGACACAGAAGATTATCTGCGATAAAACTTTTAAGCGAAAAAGGCAAATGGAATAACGGAACGGTTCCCTGCTTTGTGATTACGGCAAAGAAGTCGGAGGCTGAAATGAATCTTGATTTGATAATGCTGAATCACACACAGCGGAAATACAGCGACGCAGATATTTTTAAAGAACACGAAGAACTTAAAAAAATATTTACACAGCTTGAAGCTGACGGAGTTGAAATAAAAGGCAGACTTCGTGAAAAAATTGCAAAGGCGATGCACGTTTCATCTGCACAGATCGGAAAGATTGAGAACATAAAAAACAATGCAATTGATTCTGTTAAAGTGGCGGTTGAAAATGGTGAGCTTTCTATTTCGACCGCAAATGAAATTGCAAAACACAATGCAACGAAACAGCAGGAGATCATATCATCGCCGATAGAAAAAATTAAAACAGCTGACGTCCGTAACACAAACAAAGATAAATCAAAAGCAAAAACGCTTAAATGTGATGAGCCGAATAATTACAGTACATCTGACGAAGCAACCGAGATTTATCTGACAACGGATGAAACAATGTTTATGAAAAAGAACCTCGACATACTTGGCTTTTCATATCTGCTTTCTGTTTCTTCTGACAGTGACAAGCGGATTATTGAAAATATAATATCCAAAATTAAAGGAGAGGAACCGAATGGCAAGAGATGTTAATGCACTTATTAACAAGTGCGAAAATGCGATAACTCAGGAAGAAAAAACAATATCGGATGCTAAAGAAAAAATCAGAAAATTACGCAAGGAAATTAAAAAACTTAAAGCCGAAAAGGACAATCAGTTTGCTAACGATTTACTTGCGGCGATTATGAAAGACGGCGAAATATCCGATGAAAAACGAAAAGAAATTCTTGCAATGCTGAGTAATTCCGGCACGAAAAAATCTGACAGTCAGATTGAACAAAATGCACTGACAGAAGAAAAAAACTTTAACGATAATGATTCGCAAAATACACTCAGTGAGCATAGCGATTTTTAAAAAACAAAATCACAAATTTGTTTTTCGGGGTATTAGGGGGGTTCACCCTAACAAGCGAACGAGTGCACCAATCGGGTGCACGTGTTCTGTGCTTGCCACAGTGTGATTTACTGCGTAAATCATACAGTGCTTCTTGCTACGCAGAAGTTCAGAGAGGAGTAGAAAATGCCACTTAAAAATGCACGGATTCATTTAAGAGTAACCGATGAAGAAAAACAAAGCTTAGTCGAAAAAGCAGCAATGGCAAGACAAAGTGTAAGTCAATACATTCTGTCACTTTCAGAAAATAAAACAATAATTGTTGTCGACGGTGCTGATGAGGTAACACGACAGCTATTAAAAATCGGCAACAACATAAATCAGATCGCAATAGTTGCAAATACAAGCAGAAAAAATGAAAGTGAATTGCCAAATTACTACTTAAAGAGAATCACAGATTATCAAAACGAAATAATGAAATTGCTGAAAAGCTTGTTGCTCGCTGTCACAAATGCAGAAAGCGATAACGAGGAGAGCAAAAATAACAATGGCGGTTAATCAGACTGCGGAAAACAAAATCAAAACCGAAGCGGGATTGACCGAAGCACTTGCTTACATCACAAATCCTGCAAAAATATCCGAGGTTTCACGACTAAATTGTTCGGGAAGTAATTCGAATACTCTCGACCAATTCAGGTTATTGCGTTTAGCGTTTAATCAGAATAAAGGGATCATTGCACATCATTTTATTCAGTCATTTGCGCCGAACGATAATGTAACACCTGAAACTGTTCATCGCTTTGGGGTGGAATACGCTAAACTTTGTTTTCCGAATTATCAAGTAGTTGTCAGCACTCACGTTGACAAAGAACATTTGCACAATCACATAATCGTAAACTCCTGCAATATGATAACCGGCAGGAAATATTACGATAATAAAGAAACAATGAAGAACAACAGAGCGATAAGCGATAAGTTGTGCCGCAAACACGGAGTATCTGTTATAACCTCTAAATCCGAATTCAAACCGATAGATCAAACGACAATGCAGTTGGCATTGAAACATAAATCGTGGAAAATTCAGTTGCTGAGTGATCTTGATGAAGCAAAAGAAAGTTGTAAAAGCAAAAGTGAATTTATATCATTTCTCAAAAATAAAAACTACGAGGTCCGATACGAAAAACACATCACCGTTCATAAAATCGGTGAGAAGAAAGCAATCCGTGTTGATACTTTAGCAAAACAGTTCGGAAGTCAATATACCAAAGCCGAGCTTGAAAAGGCAATGGGATATTCAACAAATCTTGCTGATACAAATACAAGCAATTTAAATTTGCAATCGAAGAAAACCTGCGCAAGAAAAAATATTAACGAATGGCAAAGGTTTGAATCCTGGTCATTTTCTCAGGACAACAGGTACGCAAATAATTACAGGTGTTTAAAAAAACAGTATGGAACAAATTATCAACCGAGCCGTTTCCCGAAAGGTACACGGAAATCCTTGTTGCTTACACTGTTGTGTGTATTTTTTGTCAGTCCACGAAAGACATACAGAGAACATACAAACTACCGGTTATCCAATAGGACTACAGCTAATACGAATATAATCAGAACAAAATATCGGTGCGAGAACATCAGATACGGAGATCTGATATCAGCCCAGGGCAACAATTTTGCTGTTAAAATTCCGGCAGATCAGCTTGGAAAAATTATTGTTCTACCGATATTCTACAGTGCCAATGTAAACTTGGAAACTAACACAGCAGTTATTACAGTCAAGGAATATAACAAAGAAATAATCTGTCAGGCTCTCGGTTATGACAGCAAAAAAATTGCACAGCAATCGGATAAATTGATTAACTCACAAAAATACAAACGATTGAAAGATTATGCAGCATCTTCGAACACAAAACTAAGTTATATGATTGTGACTAAAATACAGTTAGAGCTGTTAAAAATGAATGAAATCGAGCTTGCGGCTTTCCCGAAGGATGATGGAAAGTATAACGTTGCGTTTATGCCGGACACCAAAGAACTCATTACAAAAATTCTCTACCCTGCGGATGAGAGCAAGCAGGAAACAGAGTATGAACGAAATAACAGACTAAACAAAGAAATAAAACGTTTAGCCGCAGTAAACGGTGAGAAACCTAAATATAGAATGGTTGCCCCCGAATTGCTTGACAACATAAAGCGATCCGGTATACAGTTTGCCTATTTTAAAAAAGGCGATAAGTATAATATAGTTTTCCTTAGGAAAAACGAAACGGAAATTGATCAACTACTGAAACAACTCAGAAAAGAAAAATAGCAGAAGCAACAAAAAATCCAGTTTTAATTTGTTTAATATTTAATGTTATAATGATAGACAAACGCAACGAAAAGTGTTATAATAAAGTCGGCGAAATCTATTCTCCGACTTTTTATATAAAATGATGACGGCTTGCTAAGAAGTGAGCCGCAGAAAAAACGGAGGTATAGATATGGCAAGGAAGTACGAACTGATAAATGATTTGTACGATCAAATCATTGTCGATGTGACGAAAGAAGCTCGAGCGTGGCAATCGTTCTTAAGAACTGCTTGCAGAAATTACAAGCTACGTTTTGACGAACAGCTGTTACTGTTTGCTCAGCGTCCGGACGCAACGGCAGTATTAGAAATCGAACGTTGGAACACAGCATTCGGCAGATGGGTCAACAGAGGTGCAAAAGGCATCGCAGTATTTGAGGATTCTTCGGGCAAAAGCCAAAGACTTAAATACTACTTTGACATCACCGATACACACGGAACAAAACGGTCAAGAGAAGTTCCGGTATGGAAAATGTCTGACGAATATCAAAGCGATGTTACGGAAGCATTAAAAAATACATTTGGCACATTAAGCGACTTGGATAGTCTTGAAAGCGTAATTAAAGAAAGCGTATCTAATGCAGTGGATGACAACATAGATGACTATATCTATAATTTTATCAGAAACGGAACAGGCAGTGAAATAGACTATATAAGTACTGATGAAGCTGAAGAAATATACAAACGACTTGTAAAAAACAGCGTAGTGTATATGATTTCCGAACGTCTTGGAGCAGACAGTGGGTTAACCGAATCCGATTTTGATGGTATAGAATATTTCAGCACACATGAATTGTTGAACTCTATCGGATATGCCACAAGCGATATAGCCAAAATGGGACTCGGTGTAGTCGCAAAAACGGTTCGTGCAATTGAAAAGGAAAATCAACAGGCGATAATGCCTGATAACAATATCAGCTATAATAGCGAAAGGAGTTCTAATTATGAAAGAAATCACTTACACAATGCAGGGCGACTATCTGATTCCGGATCTATCATTACCGGAACAGCAGGAGGTAACACTCGGCAAATGGGCACAGATGAAAAAGGAATATCTGAAGCAGCACCACAAGATAATGTACTACAATCTGATGACGAGTTGTCAGTTAACACAGTACCTCGCAGAAACGGAACAGAGAGCGCTCAAACTGGAGGACGAGCTGATCAAAGAGATGTCGGTAAAACAGGGGCTGACAGAAGAGCTGAAAGCGAAAGATATGATGAAATGGGTTCAGCTGATGAACAATCTCAGGCACGAAGTTCAAGAGATAGTTACTCAGCAGATAATAATGAGCGTTTAAGCAACATTAAGCCGTTACCGTCAATCAATGAACAAACGGCTTTCATAGCAGAATATGAAGCAGAGGTTACAAAAGCCTCTGCTTTTTCTGTTTCTCCGGGAAAAAACTCGGACGATAAATTTCGCTATCAGCTTTTAAGCCGTATGCAATCCGATTGTAACTATATGCTCGGCAACGGCGGCGCAGGTGCTATACGCTATCTTGACGGTGAAAACGTTGATACGCACATCCATAATATGCTTGAGCTTTATAACTCGTTTTCCGATAACGCAAAACCCGAATGGATTTCTGTAGAAGAAATTGAGGGTTACAGAGAAAAGCTCACGGCACTTGTAGCTGCAAGCGGAAAAGAAATTCAGCAAAATTCCGTGGAAAAAGCTGAAAGTCAGAAGCCCGAAATCCCGTCCGATGTGGATAAATTCTACGTTCAGCCCGAAATTGAGCAGGTCACTTGGATTTACTACAATCCCGACAGTGCCGCAGGCGGTCAGCTGGTGTACAACTACCTCACCTATGACGACATTTTCAATGCAGTTCTGAAAGACGACCCTATGGAATATCTGCTTGAAAACTGCAAGCAGGAAACGCTTGACAGGGGCAGCGCAGGCTTTGATGGGGCTGTTGAGGAATTTATGACTGACAGCGAGGATATATCAAGCCGAGAAGAAAATTACGTTGGCAAGTTGCTTGCTCTGACCGAGCCGAGATATGCCATTTATCAGCTGAAAGACGGCGAGGAATTAAGGGACTATCGCTTTACAAACAGCGAATATATGCAGGCTCACGGAATGTATGCCGACCGTGAAAATTACAATCAGGTGTATCGTGGCAGAATGCAGGAAAACGAAACGCTTGAGGATATTTTTGCAAAATTCAACGTCAATCGTCCCGAAGATTTCCACGGACATTCCCTTTCGGTGAGTGACATTATCTGCGTTAAGCAGAACGGAAAAATCACGGCGCATTTTGTTGACAGCGTAGGTTTTAAGGAAGTTCCCGACTTCACGCTTTCACGTGAGGAAAGAAAAGTCCGCCGTACCCTTACCGATAATCTCACCTTGCTTGCGGACAATCAGCTTGCAAGTGATGAAATGGACACACTTGCCGACAAGCTGTTTAATTACGAAAAAGCGCAGAAATACAGCGGCACAAGCAGCCGTTGGCTTATCGGCGCAGGTAAGACCGCAGACAAATTTGAGGATATCACAACAAGGTATCACAACGGCGAGGACGTCCGTGCGGAGCTTGCAAAGGGTATGTACGGCAAGCTCAACCATATCGAATTTTTCGGCAGCAAGGACGGTATAGACGATGTTGATATTTCCGCAACAAAAAGCGAGGAAAGCATCACATTCCGCACCAAGGGCGGATTTGAGGTTACGCATTCGTGGGAAACTCTCGGCGAAGCGCTGATTACCGCTGCAAAACAGGAATACGACCGTCACGAGGAGCTTGACAGGCAATTCGGAACGCAGGAGAAAACTCCTGAAATAATCGCCGAGCCTGTTCACGATACCGCCGATTTTGATGAAATCCCCAATGACATATCCGACAAAGAACAAAAACCGGTTGCTCCTGCTTGGGAACAGAGGAAAAAGTCAAAGGTAAAGAGCTTCGACTTGCACCCCGATGTTCCGATGTCAGAGCGAAATAACTTTGATTTGCGTTCCAATCCCGTTGAACAAGTAGGCAAGAAAGAACGCTTTCGTAGAAATGCAGAAGCAATAAAGGTACTCAAAGAATGTAAGTTTGAAAACAGATTTGCCACACCCGAAGAACAACTCGTCCTGTCTAAATATGTCGGCTGGGGCGGTTTGCCCGAAGCCTTTGACGAGAATAATTCAGCGTGGGCAAATGAGTTTGCAGAGCTTTATACTATACTCTCACCCGAAGAATATGCCGCCGCAAGAGAAAGTACACTGACCGCCTTTTACACCCCTCCCGATGTAATCAATGCCATATACAAGGCAATGGAACAGATGGGATTTAAGGAGGGTAACCTGCTTGAACCATCCTGCGGTATCGGTAACTTCATCGGTATGCTGCCAAAGTCAATGAAAAGCACAAAGATTTACGGCGTTGAGATTGATACAATCTCGGCAGGCATTGCACAGCAGCTTTATCAGAAATCTTCAATAGCGGCACAGGGATTTGAAGAAGTGAATGTGCCGGACAGCTTCTTTGACGGAGTTATCGGCAATGTTCCGTTCGGTGATTTCAAGGTGCTTGATAAGAGATACGATAAGTATAATTTCCTTATCCACGACTATTTCTTTGCAAAGTCTTTGGATAAGTTACGTCCCGGCGGTATTATGGCTCTTGTTACAAGTACAGGCACGATGGACAAGAAAAATTCATCTGTCAGAAAATATATAGCACAAAGGGCAGAACTCCTCGGCGCAATCAGACTGCCGAATAATACCTTTAAGGGCAATGCAGGTACAGAGGTTGTGTCAGATATTTTATTCCTGCAAAAGCGTGACAGGCTCGTTGATATTGAACGGGATTGGGTCCATCTTGACACTGACGAAAACGGCATCACAATGAACTCATATTTTGTACAGAATCCGGAAATGATACTCGGCGAGATGAAAACCGTAAGCGGTCGCTTTGGCGAAGAAGTAACCTGCGTGCCGTTTGAAAATGCCGATCTTTCAGAATTGTTATCGGAAGCGGTAGCAAATATACACGGAGAGATTTCCGAATATGCGGTAACCGATGAGCTTGAGGAAGAAGATAATTCGATTCCTGCCAACCCTACGGTAAGAAATTTTTCTTACACGGTAGTGGACGATAAAATCTATTTCCGTGAAAATTCCCGTATGTCGCCTATAGAGGTATCGGCAACTGCTGAAAACCGAATTAAGGGTATGATCGGAATAAGAGATTGCGTTCGCAATCTGATAGAATTACAATCAGAAGACTATCCCGATGAAGAGATAAAGGCAGAACAGGCAAAACTTAATGCGGTTTACGACACTTACGTTAAAAAATACGGTCATATCAACAGCAGAGCTAACAAATCTGCTTTTGGCGATGACAGTTCTTTTGCACTTTTATCTGCCCTTGAGATAATCGGCAATGAAGGTGATTTTGAACGTAAAGCGGATATATTCTTTAAGAGAACGATAATGCCGCATAAGCCTGTTACACAGGTCGATACGGCAAGCGAAGCACTCGCTGTGTCTATCGGCGAAAAAGCTATAATTGATATGGAATACATGAAACGTCTGACCGGAAAAGAGGAAGATGAGATTTTCAACGATCTAAAAGGCGTAATTTTTTTAAACCCTCTTTATAACGGAAATGACGATAATCAAGTTAAGTATTTCATGGCAGATGAATATTTGTCCGGCAATGTCAGAGAAAAGCTTGCAATCGCCAAAAAGTTTGCAGAAGCCGATTCTTCATTCAACATTAATATCGAAGCGTTAGGAAAGGTTCAGCCTGAAGACTTGACAGCGAGCGAAATATCTGTACGGTTAGGCTCGACTTGGTTGCCGGTCGATATTGTTCAACAATTCATTTATGAATTTCTGAATACTCCCGGATACGCAAAAAGCAGTATAATTGTACATTACTCAAAGTATACGGGAGAATGGAGTATCGACGGCAAATCGTATGACCGAAGTAATGTAAAAGCGTATAACACATACGGTTCATCTCGAATCAATGCGTACAAGATCATAGAAGAAACATTGAACTTAAAGGATGTACGTATATTCGATTATGTTGAAGATATTGACGGAAGCAGAAAACCGGTGCTTAACAAAAAAGAAACGGCTATTGCTCAATCAAAACAGGAGCTGATAAAGCAAGGCTTTCAGGAATGGGTATGGTCAGATCCGCAACGCAGAGAACGGCTTTGCAAGTTATATAACGAAAGATTCAATTCAATTCGTCCTCGTGAATATGACGGCAGTCACATTGTATTCAGCGGAATGAACCCTGAGATTACGCTCAGAGAACACCAAAGAAACGCTGTCGCACACATTCTATATGGTGGAAACACACTTCTTGCACACGCAGTCGGCGCAGGCAAGACTTTTGAAATGGTAGCCGCAGCTATGGAATCAAAGCGGTTAGGACTTTGCAACAAGTCGCTGTTCGTAGTTCCGAACCACCTCACCGAGCAATGGGCTGCCGAGTTCTTGCAGCTTTACCCTTCTGCGAATATTTTAGTGGCAACAAAAAAAGACTTCGAAACTAAAAATCGTAAGAGGTTCTGTGGTCGTATTGCTACAGGAGATTATGACGCTGTAATTATCGGTCATTCACAATTTGAAAAAATACCGATGAGCATTGAGCGTCAAAGAGCTTCTCTCGAACAGCAGGAAAACGAAATCACAAACGGCATTGCCGAATTAAAACGCAATCGAGGAGAAAATTTCTCGATAAAACAGCTTGAGAAAGCGAAAAAAGCTATTCGTCAGAAAATTGAAAAGCTTAACGATCAGTCACGCAAGGATGATGTAGTTACTTTTGAGGAGTTAGGTGTCGACAGGCTTTTTATTGACGAAAGTCATTATTACAAGAACCTCTACCTTTACACAAAAATGCGAAATGTCGGCGGTATTGCACAAACAGAAGCACAAAAATCTTCCGACCTCTTTATGAAGTGCCGATACCTTGATGAACTTACAGGCGGTCGAGGAACCGTATTTGCGACCGGTACTCCGATTTCAAACAGTATGGTGGAATTATACACCATTCAACGTTACTTACAATATGACACCCTTGCAAAGAACGAACTACAGCATTTTGATGCCTGGGCTTCTACTTTTGGCGAAACCGTTACCGCAATAGAGCTTACGCCTGAGGGCTATACTTTAATAGGACGATAAAATTAACTGTCCTA
>UMKJ01045696.1_pt1 | contig 24220 bp, 20 predicted proteins | sample 1966301 | NCBI WGS metagenome assembly UMKJ01 (sample SAMEA4836173, study PRJEB28245) | human gut metagenome | biome: gut microbiome; material: fecal sample | place: Denmark | collected 2008
TAAACTTTACGCCTACCCACACTAAATAACTACTGAGCCCAGCTTTCCGCGCAAGAAAGTGCTCATGGTGTGCTTCTTTCTGTTCTTCCTTCTCTTCGGCGGATACCTCGCCGCAGGCTCTTTTGTGTTCTTCGCATTGGTGAGAACGCTGCACGGAGGTCCCTTCGGTGCACTCACAGTAGCCAACAGTACTGTCGCAATCGACGTGCTGCCATCGAGCCGCCGCACCGAAGGCATAGGCTATTACGGACTGAGCAACAACCTCGCTATGGCAATAGCTCCGTCGATTGGCGTCTTCATATATAAATACACGCACAACTTCGACATACTTTTCTGGATGGCATTCATCATCGCCGGACTCGGTATGCTGGTGGATTCCACCGTGAAAGTGCCGCAACGGGAAATCATACGTGAGAAGAAGAAGCTATCACTCGACCGCTTTTTTCTCGTCCGCGGGTGGCTTTTGGGGGCAAACATCGTAATGTTCAGCTTCTGTTACGGCGTACTGAGCAACTATCTTGCTATCTACAGCAAGGAAATCTTGGGCATCACCGGAGGCACCGGAACATATTTCATGCTTCTTGCCACAGGGCTTGTAGTGTCGCGAATACAAGGCTCTAAGGCTCTGCGCAACGGCAAACTGACACAAAACGCCACTCAGGGCATCTTCCTTTCATGTATTGGCTACATCCTTTTTGTTGCCGTCCCCACAGAAGTAGGCTATTATCTCTCAGCACTTCTCATCGGATTGGGCAACGGCCATTTGTTTCCCGCCATGCAAAATATGTTTATCAACATCGCCGGCAACAACGAACGCGGCACGGCCAACTCCACCCTGCTCACCTCATGGGACTTCGGCATCGGCGTGGGTGTAGTCTTTGGCGGTGTCATAGCCGAGCATTTCGGTTACACAGCAGCCTTCGCCACCGTCGCCGCGCTCCATATTCTCGGTTTGATTCTCTTCATTTTCTGCTCGCGCGACTTCTATCTGCGCAACAAGCGGCGGTGATTAAATCCACATACATAACAAAAATCGCATATTTGCTATATGACAAATGAGCCGTGGCAACTTTGCTGATACTCAGAGCGCAGACTTTCGTATTCCTTTATTTCCTTTTCAAACATTATCTTACAAAGATAGTGGAACTTGCACCTTGCAAAGATATACCATTTTGCACAAACGGGCAAAATCTTTAACCGATATTTTCATCCGATTGCAGCCATAATCCATTCATGCGGCTACGCCGTTGAAATCTTCACGAAATAACGCCATCAGAATTGCGTTTTTTCAAACAATCTCGTTCCCGCTCTCAAAAACGCGAAAATACGCCCCTTAAGCCAATTTTGCTCTAAGCTCTTGATAATCAGACTTTTATCTTAAAAATCAGCAAAAACACCCATTTCGTAAGTCCAAAAATACCTCGTTATTTTGCAACGGAGCCACTTTTACACTCTAACGGAGCCACTTTTGGCCTCCAAAACCTATCCCGTTGCACTCCAAAACGGCCTAAAACGGCCTCTAAAAGTGCCTCCGTTGAAAGCTAACAAACGTTAAATCGGGCAAAAACGGCTTTTTTGCCGGTTTGCCCGGACACCAATTTTCAATGAAAATCGGCTCGATTTTTTTCTAACGGAGGCCGTTTTGCAATTTTGAATTAGGAATTTTGAGTTTGGAGTTTTTGTTTTTGAGCTTGAAAAATCGTCTGAAATGAGTAACGAGACCATTATTTAACGTTCGTTAGCACGAGAGAATCGTTTTTTGATTGTAAAGATTTTTGATTTTCACCACGGAGCAATAGAGGCCACGGTGATTCGTATCTCGCCCAATCAGTCATAAAGTAAATGGCTAAAGGCATTGAGGAAAAAAACAAGTAGAATGACATCCGTGTCTCCGCTGTTTAATAGTTGGACTTCTATAAGACCGGAAACGGACAAAAAAAGGCCTGAATGCGAAACATTCAAGCCTTTTTGTGGAGCTGGCGGGAGTCGAACCCGCGTCCAAACAGGGAAACCATACGCTTTCTACACGCTTATTCCGGCCTTCGATTTTCGAGCAGGGGCAAGACCCGGACCACCAACCACTGCCTTAGTCTCTAAAATTTCATCCATGCATCGAGACCTACACAGACTATTTCCGATTTACCTGCACCGCATGACCAAGAAGATTCGGAACAACATCCCTTGTGCGATGTCTCGTTCCATCACCTTGTGACGGAATTAAGCCGATAATCTACTGTGCTTCGATTAGGCAGCGAGAGCATACTTATTGTTGCCAATTAAATTTTTGTCCACTATGATTAAGGAGGCAGCCGACGAGACTCCGCGTGCTTACGTACCATTTCATCCCGCTGTCAAATCCAGACAGCCCCATGAATAAACGAGTGCAACTTATCTTATGCAAAGATAATGCAAACGAGCGCAAAGAGAATGTATTCTCAATTTGCCGAGTGCAGCTTATCTTATGCAAAGATAGTGCAAACGAGCGCAAAGAGAATGTATTCTCAATTTGCCGAGTGCAGCTTATCTTATGCAAAGATAGCGCCAATTAGCTAATTAAACAAATATTTTCCCGAAAATTAAATAAAATACGCTACCTTTGCAACAAAATAGCTTTTTAGGAGTTATATTAAACGAGAAAAAACGTAAAATAAGAATATGAAGAGAGTCTTTCTTTTGATACTTACGATAGTGTGTACTATAAGTATTCACGCACAGTCGGGTATGACAGACAGCCAGGTTATGGACTTTGTCGTAAAGGAACAAAAACGTGGCACATCGCAACAACAGATAGTTACGAAGCTAATGCAGAACGGAGTGGACATCAGTCAGATTCGCCGTGTGAGGAATATGTACGAGCGAATGAAGACCGGCTCGGGCTCGGCTACAGGTTCGGCGGATGCTTCGAGCGACCGCACACGCCGTAACAACACGGAATACGACCAGCGTAAGAGCAAAAGCGAGATAGCAAACGAGACAAGACAGTATGCTGCCGGCGAGCAGATGACTGCGGGGATGTACTCCACCAACCGCATACAAGGCCAAAACAGCAGAGGCAACACATACGACGAGTATGACGAAAATTTCCTCGCCATGCAGGACGAGATTAACGATTGGATGCCGCAGGACACTGCTACGATGTACAAGCAGTTGATAGAGAGACTGAGCAGAGACAAGAAGAAAGTGTTCGGACGCGACATCTTCAACAAGCGCAACCTCTCGTTTGAGCCGAACATGAATATCGCCACGCCGAAAAACTACGTGCTCGGCCCCGGCGATGCCGTATATATAGATGTGTACGGTGCATCGCAGAAATCGTTTGAGTGTACTGTGTCGCCCGATGGATATATCAACGTCGAGGGCTTCGGACCGATACAGGTGAGCGGACTGACATCGGCACAGGCCAACAGCCGCGTAAGAAGCCAGCTCGGGCAACGTTACAGCAGCAGCCAGATAAAGCTGACGGTGGGTCAGACCCGCACAATATCTATCAGCGTGATGGGTGAGGTGAACGTGCCGGGAACCTATACACTATCGGCCTTTGCCACCGTTTTCCACGCATTGTATATGGCCGGCGGTATCAACAACTTGGGAACGATGCGTAACATCAAGGTGTTCAGGAACGGAAGACTCATCAGTACGGTCGACATTTACGACTACATACTGAACGGAAAGATGACAGGCAACGTGCGTCTGACCGACAACGACGTGATTGTTGTTGGTGCATACGACTGTCTGGTGAACATCACAGGCAAGGTGAAACGCCCAATGTTCTACGAGATGAAGAAGAACGAGAGCCTCGGAACATTGCTAAGATATGCCGGTGGCTTCGCAGGCGATGCCTATACTAAGTCGGTAAGAGTGAACAGAAAGAACGGACGCCAATACTCTATATATAATGTGAATGAGTTTGACATGAGCAGTTTCCGTCTGGCCGACGACGACTCGGTAAGCGTTGACTCCGTAATAGCCCGCTACGAGAATATGGTCGAGGTGAAAGGTGCCGTGTTCCGTCCGGGAATGTATCAAGTGGGCGACGGCATCAACAGCGTAAGAACACTGGTGGATGCCGCAGAGGGCGTTACGGAATACGCGTTCACGCCGCACGCCATCATACACAGGATGAAGGCCGACCGCAGCCTTGAGGTTATTTCAGTAGACCTTGAGGGCATCATGACAGGCAAGGCGGCAGACATTCCGCTGCAAAACGAGGACGTGCTGTTCGTTCCGACCAAGCAGGATGTGCAGGAAGAGCAGACGCTGACGATATATGGTGAGGTGCAATATCCGGGCACTTATAAGTTTGCCGAGAACGAAACGCTCGAAGACTTCATTCTGCAAGCAGGCGGACTGAAAGAGACCGCATCGACCGTCCGTGTGGATGTGTCGCGCCGCATCATCAATCCGAAAGCAGAAAGCACCGACTCTATTATTGCTAAGAACTATTCTTTCGCTCTGAAAGACGGCTTCGTGGTTGATGGAGAACAGGGCTTTGTGCTCCTTCCGTTCGATGAGGTGTACGTCCGCAGAAGTCCGGGTACATACCGTCAGCAGAACGTTTCAATAGAAGGCGAAGTGCTCTTTGCCGGCACATACACCATTCCGAAGCGCAACGCACGACTCAGCGACCTCGTGAAAGCTGCCGGAGGAGCCAACGACATAGCCTATATCAAGGGCGCGCGACTCATAAGAAAAGCTAACGAAGCGGAACGCGCACGCATGGAACAGGTACTGAAGATGGCTCGTGAGCAACAGCAGAAGAACCTCATGCAGATAGCTTCAAGCAGCAATAACTCAGCAGCATTAACACAGCTCGCGCAAGAAAACAAGGATAAAAATCTCGAAAAATTCAACATTACCGGCTTCTACCCTATCGGTATCTATCTGGACAAGGCGATGAAGAATCCGGGCGGCGAGGACGATATCATACTGCGTGAGGGCGACAGGTTGATTATTCCGCAATATAACGGTACTGTTAAGATAAACGGTGCTGTGATGCACGCCAACACTGTGGGGTATGTCAAGGGCCGCAAGGTGGGTTATTATGTGGACCAGGCCGGAGGTTTCAGCCGTGATGCCAAGAAACGCGACACCTATATTATATATATGAACGGTACTATCGCCCGTGTCTCTCACGATGCAAAGGTAGAACCCGGCTGCGAAATCTTCGTTCCAAGCAAAGCTATGACCAAGATGACAATGGCCGAGAAACTTGCTATGGGGTCCGGTTTCGCCAGCATCGCCACAATGATTGCCACTATCGGCAACTTGCTGAAGTAAGCAAACCGTGATATTGCAGCCACAGAATAAAGATTACAAAATGGGATATTAAAGCCTACCAATATCTAATTTACACGTAAAATTAGACACGCCATGTCTAATTTTACGCGTATTTTAGACATAAGGGTTCTAAAAAGAGGGCTTTTTAATTGTTTCTTACAAATAAAAGCCGTATCTTTGTTGCATGAAAGCGAGATATTATAATAAGACCATAAAAGATAAGTCCACAAGCAAATGGGGACGAATATTGGTAATTACAGGCGCAAGACAGACGGGTAAGACGACTCTGATAAAGAACTCTTTACCTGACTATACATATATATCTATTGAAGACCCGCAGATGAGAGCACAGTACAAGGGGCTTACCGCACAACAATGGCACGCTTTCTATCCAAAAGCCGCTTTGGACGAAATTCAGAAAGAGCCACAATTGATGGAAAGCATAAAATCTGTCTACGATCAATATGAAGACACACGCTATGCGCTGTTGGGCTCAAGCCAACTGCTACTGATGAAGCAAGTGAAAGAAAGCCTTGCCGGAAGATGTATAATCACAGACCTTTATCCTTTGACCCTACCAGAACTCGAGACAGAATCATGGGATGCGGAAGTAAAAGATTCTCCTTTCCAGACAATACTCAAGACCAACACATTGCCCTGCTTTTATCCAAGTTCAGATATGATTCCGGATATGCCAACCAAACAAAAGGCATGGGCACACTATACAACATTTGGAGGCTACCCTGCCGTTTCCGGCGACATGACAGACGATGACAGATGGCTTTGGCTAAACACATACGTAAAGACATATCTTGAAAGAGATGTCAGAGACCTTGTAACGATGAAAGAACTGGAACCATTCGTAAAAATGCAACAGCTCATCGCACTGCAAACGGGATGTATATTCAATGCCTCATCCATCGGAACACATATCGGGGTTTCATACAAAACCGTTCAAAGATATCTACAATATCTTGAAATGAGTTACCAGACAATTACCCTGCAACCCTGGGAACGCAATGCTGGAAAGCGTTTAACAAAGTCGCCCAAAATCCATTATATAGACAATGGTGTTCTTAGAGCTGTGTTAAACAAACGCGGAATGATGACAGGTAATGAATTTGAGAGTATGGTAATTGCTGAAATATACAAACAGGCAAATCAAACAGAGCTTCCTCTCAATTTCTTCCACCTGAGAACGGCAGACGGCAAAGAGATTGACCTCTTAATAGAAACAGAGGACGGATATTACGCATTCGAGATAAAACAGTCTGAGCACGTGATAAAGTCTGATGCCAGACATCTCGCATCTTTAGCAGACATTCTCGACAAACCGATACTGCATAGCTTTGTCTTATCCAACGACCCAACGACCCAACAGTTTGCACCAAACATCACCGCAGTAAACGTGTTACAGTTTCTTGGGTAAGGATGATAGTTAACCAACTTTCAGATTATCTTTATACAATATATTTCAATAGGATTCGTTAAATAAGTACGATTATAAAAAAACATGGAAAATAATATAGAAAAAAGAGATGCGGATGTAATAGACTTGCGAGTGGTATTTAAGAAGGTACTCGCAAAGAAAAAGGTATTCTTTATTACGCTGCCGATAGTATTTATTTTATCATGCGCCATCATTGTATGCGTGCCGAAATATTATACCACCAGCACTATGCTGGCACCGGAAATGGGCGGCGATTTCGAAGGTGGAACTCTCGGGCCATTAGCCTCATCATTCGGTTTTGACTTGGGCATGGGACAAAGTATGGACGCAATTTCACCATTACTATATCCAGATCTTATGGAAGACAATGCCTTCGTTGCTAACCTTTTCAAGATAGAAGTGGAAAGTGCAGACGGTGAAATAAAAACCAACTACTACGATTATCTTGCAAAACATCAAAAACATCCGTGGTGGACAAAGGCTATTGGCGGCATTAAAAGAGCTATTCTGCCAAAAGAAGAAAGCAAAATAAAGCTGTCAGAAGGCAAATTTGATCCATATATGATGTCTAAACAACAAAGCGATGTGGCCGGAGCCATAAGATCTGACGTAACTATCACGACAGATAAGAAAACCGGAGTTATCACTATCGGTGTAAAAGCTCAGGATCCACTAATATGCAAAACCGTTGCAGACTCCATCAAGAACCGCCTTCAACTCTTTATTACGGAATATCGCACAAACAAGGCTCGCGTAGATTTAGAATACTACACAAAATTGGCTAAAGACGCGAAAAAAGATTATGAAGAGGCACGCCGCAAGTATGGCAGTTATGCAGATGCCAACACCGATGTCGTATTAGAGAGCTATAAAGCCAAACAAACTGACATGGAGAATGATATGCAACTGAAATACAACACATATACAACTCTCAACACACAGCTTCAAGCCGCAAAAGCAAAGGTGCAAGAGCGCACGCCTGCATTTACAGTAATAAAAGGTGCTGATGTTCCTATCAAGCCCGCAGGGCCAAAGAGAATGTTCTTTGTAATTGGTATGTGTTTCTTAGCAACTATTATAACATCCATATACGCAATATACAAACAAAAGAAAATATAAAAAGAATTGTCTTTTCCACATTATGGATTTCAAGATATCACATAAAACTATATCATCAGGATACTTTGCACTATGTATGGTATCCTTGATTTTATTTATGTGTATTGATATGTTTGGACAAGAACATGGCTCATACGGGATTAGTGGTGCTGGAATAATTACCAGTCTGACCTTAGTAATACTCATTGGAGCCTCTTTCAAATTTATAGCAATGCCACACTATGCAGCATACAAGCCTGACACGACAATTTTGCTATATATATTATATATACTTTGGACTATTATCATTGTCATAACAAATGATAGAAACAATGATACTTATACTTTCACCATAAGTCTTGTAAAACATACGATTCCCATTTTCTCTATACTCATACCATTCAATTATCTGCAAAACCACAAAGACAGTAAAATTTTCGGTTGGTTTTTCTGTATATCGTCATTGGCATTTGCACTATGTTATTTCAAGATTATGGCAACGATAATATCGGAAAACATATCTGAAGCACCTCACATGATTATTTCATACTACACCCTATACATACTCCCCCTTATCCTCTTAACTTGTAGCAACAAACTACGAATATTCTTTGTAATATTCACAGCAACAGTATTAACAACATCCATTAAGCGTGGTGGCATCGTGGCAATGGGATTAGGACTAATCGTTTACGCCTTTGTATATGTTATAACAACAAAAAAATTCAAACTTTCCACATTCATTACTGCCATTTGTTCTTTAGCCATACTAGTAATATTATTCTTAACACTTGCAGACACAGACGAAAACGATCTCATCAAAAGATTCTCAAATATGGAGAATGACGATGGAAGCGGACGAACAATAGTATGGAGTGTCGTAATAAACCTAATTCTCAACTCAGATTTTATGCCTTTTCTTTTTGGACATGGTTACAATGCTGTCAGTATGGATGCCAGCGTAGGCTTAAGTGCCCACAACGATTTTCTTGAAGTCATATATGACTATGGATTAATCGGACTAACACTATATGTATGCGCCGTCATATCACTAATATGTAAAACAATATCACATATTATAAAGCGAACGCAATATGCTGCCATATTGGCAATGTTTATAACCATATATATGACATTATCAATGATTTCGCATATTGTCATCTACACATGGTTCAATCTTATTATGCTAACGGTAGGCTATATTTCAGGAAGGGAGAGGCTGGATGCGAGGAACAAATAGAATTATTATAAACACTATCATTTTATACGTAAAGATTATTGTCTGCATGGTTATTTCATTGTGGACAGTCCCTCTTTTTCTGAAAGGCTTAGGAGAGCAAGATTTTGGCGTTTTCAACCTTGTTGCCGGAATCGTTGCCATGCTCGCATTCTTGAATGGAGCTATGACCGTATCTACACAACGATTTCTTTCTGTTACAATAGGAGAAAAAGACAACAAGAAGTTACAAGAAGTTTTCAATCTAAGTATTGTATTACATATCATTTTAGGTATCTTTGTAGTTGTTCTAATAGAGGCATCAGTACCTTTCTTAATAGAGCACGTAATAAATATACCCCAAGGATACACTGAAATTGTGCGATTATTATTCCATTATCTGGCTGTCAGTATCTGCTTTACAATAATCGCAGTACCTTTTGATGCTGTACTTAATTCATACGAAAATATGGCGGCATTCTCCATTTTTGGCATAATAGAATCTCTTATGCGTTTAGCCATAGCACTTGCAATACAATACATAGACATTACGGGCAGGCTGAATTTCTATGGATATTGCTCTATGTTCATAGCATTAGCGATTTTGCTATTGAAATACATTTACACCAGCCGTAGATATAAACATTTGTCATTATCATACAAGTACTGCAAAAATAAGAAACTATTTTTTGAATTATGTGGCTTTGCCGGATGGAACACCCTTAATTCCATAGCTATAATAGGTCGTAATCAGGGAATAGCACTTACCCTGAACCATTTTCTCGGAGCGACTATAAATGCAGCATACGGCATAGGAAATCAAATAAATGGCGTATTGGGATATTTCTCGCAGACAATACAAAAAAGCATTACCCCACAACTTATGGAAAGCCACGGCGCGCACGACAAAAACAAATTAGAGGCTATGACTTTTGGACTGACAAAATATTCCACTCTAAGTATGGGAATTGTCGCAATTCCATTATTCGTCGAAATGCCTTTTATCCTTAATTCATGGCTACCAATAGTTCCGTCTCACACAATATCATTTTCCCGATATATTATAATATTATCATTACTTTTCCAATTGTCATCCGGACTTATGTCTGCGGTTCAATCAAGTGGTAAGATAAAATGGTACACTATCTGTATCTGTATAACGCTGATTTCTATAATACCCACATCATACCTAAGTCTCAAAACGGGAAGCAAAGCAGTAATAGCACTCCAAATAGCATGTGCCTTCGAGGTCATCGCATTTATTATTAGATTATTCTTTGCAAAAAAGCTCACCGATATAAACACAAATAAATACATCACGACATTGGTTCTGCCACTAATCGCCACACATACCATAACCACTTCTATATTGTATTTAATAACGACAGTTATACAAGAGTCTTTTATAAGACTTATACTTAATAGTTTTGTAGGTGTAATACTATTCTGTTTTGTCGCGTATTATATAACCCTCACAAAAATAGAGAAAGAATATATACATTCAATCTCAACACAAATGAAAAATAAGATAATACATAAAGGAAATAACTAACACAAACGATGATAAACAACTTTAAAAAGCACATATATAGTATGAAATCTGGTCTTACATGGTGGTTCCTGAATTGTTTCATCTGTAATTTCCCAAGTATAAGTGTCCGAAAATTCTGTCTAATAAGATTAGGCATTAAGATGAGCAAGAATGTCAAGATATATGAAGGTTTCCATATCAGAGACCCATGGGGAATTTCGATAGAGGACGGTGTATCCATCGGTCCGCATTGTCTTTTAGACGGCAGAAAAGGACTAACAATCTGCAAAAATGCGGTCATAGCATACGAAGCTATAATATGGACTCTCAACCATGACTACAATGACATTAATTTCGGTCCCAAAGGAGCATCGGTAAAGATTGGTGCCTATTCATGGATTTGCAGCAGAGCTATCATATTACCCGGTATAACTATCGGAGAAGGAGCTATTGTAGCCTCCGGAGCTGTAGTTACCAAAGATGTTCCTCCATATACAATAGTAGGAGGAATACCGGCAAAAATCATTGGATATAGAGAAAAAAAAGATTATAAATACGGATACAATGCCAAAAGAAACCTGGCATTTTTCATTTAAGCATGATAATATAAATTAACGTGGGGGCAATGGACTCAAGACATAGTTAGTTTTGTTTCTAAAGTTTTATCGGACAGCAATATATAAATAAGGGGGTGTATCAAAATTAAAACAAATACTCTTAAAAGTTATAGATTATAACTAGATAACTTAAAAGAGGCGTATTAAACTTATTTTCAAGGATAATACGCCTCTTTATTTTGCTTATGACGGTAGTTAAGTTTCAAATCAAAAGTTCACATTTTCTAAAAGTTAATTTTGATACACCCCCTTAAACTACTACTCCCAAACATCATTAAATGCCAATTAGGGGAGTTTCTTAATTACGGGAAATTTTTGAAGAGAATACCACAATTCTCAAAGAGTATTTATAAAAATATTCAAAATGATTTCACCTGATGTTTTCTTTTATCTTATCTTGGAAGTATTTATTTTATAAACCATTCCTACAGCTTTTTCTACACTTGCTTTCTTGGTTAGAGAATCAAGATATAGCTGATCAAGAGGACGATTTGCGACAACATATATATTATCACTATTTAAACTTGCACAATAGTTTTTCAAATCTTCCCAGAAACTATTTTCATCTTTCATATTAGCCATATGAAGTTTAATTGTCAAGCATCGTTCTTTGTTTGATACAGTAAAAGATCTTTTGTCTTGACATCTTATGGTATTATGCTCCATAAAATATTTTGATAAGGCTGGTGCTCTTTTTCCCCAATCGGTTGTTACGACATAAGAAGTAGGAAGTGAGTCCAGCTCTTTTTTGAATTTTTCGCGCGATGTAATCATTTCTTTTTTGTATAAATGAATATACCACGAATAAAATAGTTGTCCGGATGTAAACATCATCTCATCAGCAGTTTCAAGAAATTGCCCGGTTCCCAAGCCCAAAGATAGATTATGAGTAGAAACGTTTGTTGAAAAGAAAGATGTAATGAGAGTCCTTTTATACGCTTCGTCATTATGCATCCATGCTCTTTCCACTGATGCTACTCTGAAAGAGATTATAAGAATTGAAACAACTGATAATGAAGCAATCCATTTTAACAATATCTTTCGTTGTGCCACATTGTAAATCCATGTTAATGCCCTAACGCCGGTAATTATAACAAAAGGTGCTATATAAAGATAATGTTTTGCAGCACACCCCATTGAACGGTAAACAAAATGCGACAGAATAATTGGCAACAAAACGAGGAATAATTCTTTCCATATCTGCTTTCTAATCATCAGAATTATGCCTATTGGAAGTAAAACGAAATAAGTAATAGAATAGAAGCCGAAGATAGCTTTCGCAACATCTACAAGCCCTATTTCATTATTCCATTTCTCATATCCACCGAAGGCAGAAAATACATCTGCTCTGCATAAATGATACAAAAGAAGTCCGATTGTAACTATAATCACGCAATAAATCGCGGATATAACAAAGCCCTTCTTCCAACTTCTTCCTACAAAAATCAATAATGGAAATATGGCAGGATAAGCTATAACAACATCCAAACGGAATAGAGGAGCGATACACATTAGCAATATGGCAGCCCAATGCTTATTTCTTATAATACTAACAAGTGCCCAAATAAAACAAGCAGCAGCGGGTATGGCGGAGTTAGGATACATTGCGATAGCATACATTTCCGGTAGAAGCATTGCTGCAATAAGTATCGTAGCGCGGTTGGGGGGGTAATGTGCTGTATAAATTCTACGCTGCCTATTAGAAATATAAAACTTGATATTGCAGCCAACAGGCAATAAATCTGTTCGCAGGACAGGAATGAAAGTATATGCTTAAATGCAACAACCATTATTACCGTCAACGGTTGCATTCGATATTCGTAACAATATATTGGAGGGAATTTCCACCCGTTATAATATAATAGATCGCATCCGAGTATTACTTCTTGACTATCTGTTTCGTAACAAACTAACGGGAATATACCAACACACATCCATAAAGCAAAAAGGATGAAAAGAATTGAATAAGCGTGTTTATTAGCATAACGCACAAAATTTGAAATATAATGCCTCATATATGTACCTTGTCCGTCAGACACCAACTCCAGACTTTATTGTTTAGTAAAAACAGACTTGTTTCTATGCAAGAAAAAAAGCGTGGTGCCAACATAATGTTCTCATATTGGTTTTTAGATTCCGACTTTCAAATCTACCAAAAATAAAAACATTAACAAACACTTTCCTTAATGTATAGTGCCACCTCCTTAATTTCACAGCAAATAAAACCGTGATACAAATATATGATAGCAATTGCAAAGATACTTTTTTTTTACACACATCCAAATCACCTTTAAAAGTTTCAATTATTCTGGAAATATAGTCTAAGAATGAGAAAAAAGGACATTAGCACCATAACAGAATAATAACAGAATCATGTAAAAGCGGAGGATGATTAAATGCTTTTTTTCTTGCATATCCACCAAAAATATGCTACTTTTGCAGATATATTATCAGGGCAATGGCTTTCTATAAGAAAGGATGATAAGCTCGCTCACAGATATAATAATTATCAAACAAAATACTATTCGAATGAAAATCGGGCTATTAGCATATCACTCTGCCATAAACTTTGGAGCAACTCTACAATTGCTCTCTACCTATATGTACCTCATTAAAAAAGGACACAACCCAATAATAATTAATTGGATACCTGATGACTTAGCAGATTTTTATAAAGAGATAACCCCACAAGCTCAAATTGAAAGCCAAGAACAGCTAAGAAAAAGTATATGGAAAGAAACAGAGTTATGCAAGAGCTCACAAGATGTTGCAGTCGTTCTAATAAGAGAACATATAGAAGCCGTAATAATAGGCAGTGATGCGGTAGCCCAACATCATCCATTATTAGAGCGGATTGTTTTCCCTTGCAGAACTATAATAGGAATAAATAAAAATACAACAGACAATGAATATCCAAATCCGTTTTGGGCGACATGGCTAAGTCTGCTTCCCAAAAGGATTCCCGTAGCATTATTGTCTGCCTCTTGTCAAGATTCTGCATATAAATTAATTCCGCCAAAGATACGCAAAGAAATGAATAAACGAATTTATGATTATTCATATATTTCTGTTCGGGACGAGTGGACAAAAGACATGATTTCTTATATCACAAAACAAGATATAATTCCTCCTATAACACCAGACCCTGTATTTGCATTCAATCAAAATGCAGGAGAACTTATTGCATCTAAAGAAGATATTCTAAAAAAATATGATTTGCCAGAAAACTATTTTGTCCTTAGTTTCCTAAATAAAGGCAAAAGGACATCTGTCGACCAAAAATGGATTAATGAATTTGAAACGATAGTTAAGGCTAATAATGCAATTTGCGTGTCTTTACCTTTTTCACACAAAGAGGGATTTGGCAATATTACCAAAAAAATATCATTACCACTAAGTCCATTAGATTGGTACGGCATCATAAAATATTCTAAAGGATATATTGGCAACAATATGCACCCTATTGTAGTATGCCTACACAATAATATTCCCTTTTATAGCTTTGATAATTATGGAAGAGGGCATTTCAATGGTCTCATAACTTCTGATTCATCCAGTAAAATTAAACATATTATAACAAAAGCGCACTTAAACAAAAATCGCACTTCATGTATGTCTTATTTCTTTAAGGCACCAGCACCATTGCAGGTATTCTCTGCAATAAAGTCTTTCGATTATGCAGCCTGCGATGAATTCAGAAAAGAATATTCGAGCTCATATAACGAAATGCTTGATAATATTTTCAAATCTTTTGGATTATGAAAAAAATCGCTTATATATCATCACCCCATTTTGCCGATTGCGATATACCTCTGCTAAAAGAATTGCAGCAATTGACAAACGTCATATACATACTGCAAGTCTCAAACAGTACAAAAAGTATGTCGGCAATAAATATCCAACAAATAAAATCAACAGGAGGTATTTTCCATGCCTCAGAATTCAAAGGGACAAAAAAACTTGCCCAGTATTTAGATTTATCAAAAGTTTATATTTTAAACTTCCCGGGAAAGCACGACTGGTCTTTATCTAATATACTTGCAATTATTAGGTTGGTATATTTTTTAATAAGAAAGAAAATAGACATCATACATCTAACATGGCCACCAAGATATGGTGCTTTTTTAATATATACATTATATAAAAAAATAATACTAACAGTACACGATCCTCTTCCCCACTCTGGCCAAGACACTTGGTTGAATCGGTTACACAGATTCGTGGCATTTTCCCTAATCAAAAATTTCATTTTGTTAAACAAATCGCAAAAACAAGAATTTATATCAAAATATAATTTAAGAAACAAGAATATATATCATTCTCAACTAAGCATATATGCCCATTTGCTTGCAGTTTCTCCCTCTTCTCCAATAATCGAATCCGACTATTTTCTTTTTTTCGGGAAAATAGACAAATACAAAGGGATCTATTATTTGTGTAAAGCCATGGAGATTATTCATACAAAGAATAAAGACATAAAACTAATAATTGCAGGAAAAGGCAAAACGGATTTTGACATATCGCCTTATCTTGCAACCAATAGTATATTTTTTATAAACCGATATATTACTGACGAAGAATTGGTCGGACTTATTAAAAAAGCACAATTCGTAGTATGTCCATATATAGATGCTACACAAAGTGGAGTAATAATGTCGTCTTTCGCCCTGAACAAGCCCGTAATTGCAACACATACTGGAGGTCTGCCTGAGATGGTGATAGACAAAAGATATGGGCTTATCATTCCGCCAAAAGATGAGATAGCACTTGCTAATGCCATCAGCACACTTTGGAATGACAAAAGTCTACTTAGTGCCTTGGCAACCAACATCGAGAATGATTACAAACGGGGACGAAACAGCTGGTTGAGCATAGCTAAAGATATCAATAATATTTATGAATATATATGATTCAAAAAAACGTATCGATAAAAGCAAGAGTAATAGCACTATATCTTCCACTGTTCAACTCTATACCTTAGAATGAAAAAATAAGTAAATATTTAAGATGGGAATGTATTGTTATTTGCTATATTCTCACTATTTTTGCAAATAAAAATAGATTTGAATAGTATTGATATAAGAGAAGGATTAATAGAACAACTAAAAAACGAAAATCGTTTTTGGTCGTATGACATGGATTCTATCAAATATGTATCAGATGACATTTTGATAGAAAAAGTCTTTATATACCTTGACCTAAAGGATATTGACAAATTATTCAAAATACTTCCTTTCCATGTCATCAAAAATTGCTGGAAAAAACACGTCATACCTTTAGGCCCCCGATATTATTCATTAAACAGATTCTTGGCATGGTATTACTTCAATATCAAAAATCCCGGAAAATACGTGAAATCAATAATAACACACCATATAAATAGTATGACAAGATGAAAGGATTACAAGCTGAAGGAAAAAATTTACTTATAATTCTTTCAAATGCCGAACGGTTCAGAAAAGACAAGGATTTTAAGAACTTATCACCCCAATACAACGTTACTGCTCATGACATACAAAACTTTATCATGGATTTATTAAAAAATAAGAAATAACATGAAAGCAAGAGTAATAGTATTATATCTTCCACAAATAGTATATAAGAATGAAACGACTTTCAATAATAATAGTAACATATAACTCAGAGAAAGACATATATGACTGCATGGCTTCCATCAAGAAGTATGCAGATATTCCCATGTCCGAATTAGAGATTATCATTGTTGACAACAACAGCAAAGAGGTTGACAGTATGTTTGCAAAGCTACGCAAACTATATGGAGAAGACATCATTCTGATAAATAACACACACAACGGCGGCTATGGGCAAGGAAACAATGTCGGAATCCGTAGAGCGACGGCTCCTGTGATTCTAATAATGAATCCCGATGTGAGACTTATTTGTCCAATATTCAGGACCGCAATTGAAGCATTTGAAAATGACAATAAATTATGTGTATATGGAATGAAACAGATGCTTACTCCGACAATTCCGAGTTCTTCATCGTTTACCTGCACATATATGATGAACGGATATTTAAATACATTCCTCACCGGAATATGCAATCGTATTGACTATTACATACCACGCTATATGCACTTTTCTGGCTCGTGCTTTTACATTCGCAAAGCCGCATTTGAGGAAATCGGACTGTTTGATGAATCAATATTCATGTACGGAGAAGAGGATGACATACGATACCGTTTACGTAAAGCCGGCTACAAGAAGATGAGATACAACCGGAAATTGCGCTATATTCATCTTGTGAAAGACAGAGAGCCTGACTTGAAATATGAATTGAAACTCGTAGATGTAGCCATTCGGCAAAATGAAAAGAAAGGCTACTCTGCTTATAAGACCGTAAAAAACAGATTGCGCAATGCAAAATTACTTCTTTTTAGAGAATATCTACATAAAAAAATGGGTAAACGAGACCAATCTCTCTATCTTATGCTAAAAGAATACATTGCAAATCTCAAGCAATATTGAATATTAAACTCCGTTTCTATATATTCTATAATCTGGTATAAGAAACAAGTAACATTAATAAACAGACCGAATTTATGAAAAAAATACTATTTATAAGATTTCAAGAAGAAGCAGCTATTCCTGATGGCGGAGACCGAGGACTTCAACGCAATACATCTATTGCAGAGAAATTGTTCGGAAAAGAAAATTTTGATTGCTACTGTGTCAATCCACGCAACCAAAAGAGAAATATTCTTTCTTTGACAAAAGCCGCAATATATTTTCCTTTCGGTTATTACAACGGACTTACTCCCTCAAAAATAAAAGAGATAATATCACTTGCACAAAACTACGAATGCGTATTGATAAGCACCTCTTTATTTGGAATAATAGCCAAGAGACTTAAAGAAAGTGGATATAAAGGCAAAATAATAGTACAATTTCACAATGTGGAAAGTATTTACTATGAAAGTCGCGTACCCAAATGGTTGCCGGGCCGTAAAGTAATCATAAAATGTGCTTACAGGAATGAAGAATTCAGTCTGGATTATGCCGACCAATCTATGTCCGTGAACAAACGTGATGCGGATATTTTGCAACAAATGTATGGAAAGACACCGAAATATGTCGTACCTGTTACATTCGTTGATAAAGCGCAAAATGTTGTTACCGACAAGGATACCTTGACAGGCAAGCGTCCCAAATGTTTATTCCTCGGCAACAACTTCCCCCCGAATGCAGAAGGATTATTGTGGTTCGTAAAAGAAGTGTTGCCCCACGTAGACATAGACTTTGAAGTTGTCGGCAAGAATATGGACAAACTGCAAAATAGTAACTCTTGCCTTAAAGACATAAAGGTGTCAAGCAACGTGCCCGATATCGCTCCATATTTTGAATCAGCAGACTTCATGATATGCCCAATCTTTTCCGGCAGCGGCATGAAGGTAAAGACCTGCGAGGCGCTCATGTATGGAAAAAATATACTCGGAACAACAGAAACATTTGCCGGATATGATGTTGACCCCAATAAATGCGGGAGGTTATGCAATAATGCCAAAGATTATATCTCTGCCATAAATGAACTATGCAAAAGCCCGATTCCACGCTATAACACATATTCAAGATCTATGTTCTTGGAAAAATACTCACAAGACTCTGCCATCAAGGCTTTTAAGGCATTATATCATGATATTGGGATAATATAAAAGCCTTCTTAGTTCATTTGACATTCTTCTTATTATAAAGGAAGTGTCTTCAATGCATCCATTATTCCATTCTCGCGGTCTGTCTCGATGAGAATGGATTTTTTTATGCCTGCATTTTCTCCAGCCTCAACATCCCTTACACTATCTCCTATCATATACGACCGCGAAAGGTCTATATTAAAATCATTGGCAGCTTGCAACATAAGTCCCGGTTTGGGTTTCCGGCAAGAACAATCACATTTGTATTCAGGCCTTTCTCCCTCAAAGCCTTTATCGGTATGATGTGGACATACATATACCGCATCAACAAAAGCACCCTTCTTGCCAAGTTCTGTTTCCATTTTGTCATGTATAGTCTGCAATTCTTCAAAAGAACACTCGCCACGAGCTATGACAGGCTGATTAGTAACAACAATAGCGAGATAGCCGGCTTTATTTATCAATTTGATAGCCTCAGCAGCTCCAGAAAGCAACTCAAACTGTTTTGCATCATTAATAAACCCGGAAGTTTTGTTGATAGTTCCATCTCTGTCCAAGAAAATTGCCTTTTGTTTATTCTTCAGATTGCGTGCATGAACCAATCCTCTTTCAATATCCTTTTCTGTTTCGTAAAAACGATCCGGAGTTCCCATATCTTTTATATATTCCGGCGTATCGTATGCAAATATCCGTCCACTGGCAATATTAGGTTTCAACACATCCCTGTCCAAATCTATCTTATCAGGAGTTTCCGGATGACGCGGAATGAAATTATTCTTTGTTTCTTTCAACAATAAAGGAGATATTATCTCTATGCCTGCATTCACTCTATTTTTATAATAAAGCCTTTCTTCCTCTTTATTCATCCAACGTATAACCTTATGCGTATTTATAGGCATACCTCCTTTTTCTTGTGGGGGAACCGTCTCTGTAACCAACAAAGAACTGTCATAAGGATGGCCGTTTGGATGCGCCATAAGACTTGCCCATGCCTTTTTCTCTTTATGAAAAGCTATAAAACGGTTAAAGTCGATATCAATAATAACATCTCCGCAAAGTAGCAAGAAGTCTTCTGCGAGCTGTGGCATCTTAAACAAGGCGCCCGCTGTTCCCAGAGGATGGTCTTCAACAAAATATTCGATAGACACGCCCCATTTCTTTCCATCTTGAAAATAATCCTTAATAACATTTCCAAGATAACCAATTACGATTATAATATCTGTAAGTCCACACGTCTTGAGATTCTCAATCTGATATTCAAGAATCGGTTTGCCACATATTTTTATCATTGGCTTAGGCACATCACTTGCCACAGAGGCTATTCTCGTGCCCTTACCACCAGCCATTATCACTGTTTTCATCTGTCATTCTTTTCAAAATTATCAATAAATCTATCCAAAAAATCTGTCTTCAAGCATTAAACAAAGACAATGATATACAGGAAGATGAAGTTCCTGGATTTTATAAGTCTCTGTTTCCGGCACACGGATACATACATCGGCATAACGCATTAATTTGTTTTCTCGCGCCCCTGTCAAGCCAATTATCTTCATACCTTTTGACTTAGCAGTTACCGCTGCATACAATACATTCTGACTATTTCCAGAAGTTGATATGCCAAGAAAAACATCACCAGACACACCCAATCCATTAACCTGCTGTGCAAACACCAAGACTGGCACGGAATCATTCATGAAAGCAGTTGTCAATGAAGGCTCACCAACCAAAGAAATGGCGGGAAGCGAGCCTTGAAGATGTTCTGCCAATACCTTCCCCATTTCCTCGTCTATCATTTTTAATCTGTCAGATTGTGCAGAATATATCTTGCGTTTCAGTTTGAACTCTTTCATAAGTTCTCCGACAATATGCTCACTATCGGAAGCACTACCTCCATTACCAGCCACAAGCAGTTTTCTGCCAGAGAGATATGCCTCCTCCATTATATTATATGCAGAAATGATATCATCCTTACAAGTACTTAAACAAGTATAACGCTCTATAAGCATATCTATATGTTGTATCAAACGTTCTGTCATAACAAATCCTAATTTAGTACTTTATTATTTGCCACCAATAGCATTTACATTATCTGTCGGATAGATTTTCCATCCATGTGCGCCGCCGTCTGTAAATTGGAATGGCATAACAAAGCCTGTCAAATTCTTCAAGGCATTTTCCACAGTCTTTTTCTTTGTAGGTTCCACCACAAACATTATAAATCCGCCACCGCCTGCTCCCGAAACCTTACCGGCTTTTGCACCTGCGGCTAAAGCTACCTTCATAGCCTCTTCTATTATAGGATTGGAAATCTGATTAGCCATCATCTTTTTGTTCTCCCATGCCTCTTTTATTATATCAGCAAAACTATTGATATCTCCCTTCAGAATTGCCAGTTTCATATCGTTGGCACTTTGCTTTATTTTGTGCATAGCTTCTATCGCCGCAGAAGAAGCACCTTGCGAAGTATTCTTTTTTTGTTCTTCAATAATGGCAGCTCCACTTCTTGATTTACCTGTGAAATAAAGCAACATACTTGCTTCCAATTCATCAACAATCCAACGCTTTATTTTCAGCGGATTCACGATAACAATGTCATTAGGCATGAATTCCATATAGTTAAAGCCACCAAAAGCAGCAGCATACTGATCTTGTTTTCCACCGGCCAAAGCCAAATCATTCCGCTCTATCTCGTATGCCAATCGGGAAATCTCATAATCCCCTAAAGGCAGGGCATACCATTCAACAAAAGCCTTCAAAATACAAACAACCATTGTAGACGAGGTTCCCAAACCGGAACCGGCAGGTGCATCATTATAAGTGGTTATCTTAAAGGCACGGACATCTATGTCAAAATCTCTCACCACCCTATTATATACACCTTTTATCAGGCTCGCTTCACCATCAATCTCTAATTGCCTTGCAACAGGATACGCCTTATGACAATCTGCATCAAAGGCGTCAATTGTTATCATCTGCCCTTCTGTTTCTTCTATTGTGCAATAAGCATACAGATTTATGGTTGCATTAAGTACCAGCCCGCCATAAATATTGCTATAAGGAGACACATCACTTCCGCCTCCGGCCAAACCTAAACGTAAAGGTGCCTTACTTCTTATTATCATATATAATAGGTTATTATAAATTTTCTACAAAGATAAGGAATCCATTTGGCATACGCAACGTTTCTTTACATTTTATTATTTTAGGAAAAAGAAAAAATCTTAACGATACTATATCAACCATCCGAGAATACTACAAGGCCCATATACCACTCATACATGGATCTTGTAGAGTTGGTACAAAGGCCTTGTAGAACTATACGAGCGCTCTTGTAACATTCTATAGATATAGTTGTTGTACATTATTAGCATTAAGTACTCCATTTACAATAACAGCATCATGTCTCCGCCATAATTGTATGGCATCACAATTTTGCTTTGAGACTATGGCAGAATAACAATCTCCCTGTTGATCTATTATTCCACAGCAGTCATATTCCAAGCCATGATTCAACATAATAACATATGCCCCTTAGCAGCCACCTCTACCACCGGAGCTACCACCTTTATCGGACATTGGCTCAATACAGCTTGCCGTGATGTCCTTCAATTTTGACAATCCTTCTGCCTGAGGTTGCTGACTGGCAGACACGTGTACCTGATATTTCGCCGTCTGATCTGTGGAACGTGTATTCTCCCGCGAAGAAGAAACCTTACCAGAAATACCGACATTAACGCCAAACCACTTCGAAGAGATATTGGTAGAGGCCTCAGCACTCTGATTGTCTGTTACTTTATTTGTATCAGTAACCTCCATCTGGAAATCTACATCCACCCTATCTATCAGCAACGATGGTATTGGAACCAATCCTATAAATGGAGCTTTTACCGTTACTTTATTATTTCCACTTGAAACGACACCATCTTGTACCGTAGGCCTATCTAACGTAAATTCCAACAAACGGGTTTCGGAAGAAGTTTTCCCTTTGTCATCTGTGTTATACGCTATCTTTTGATAATAGTCCCAAGATATGGATGCCGGTTTTTCTTGTGCTTCGGCAGCGGCAAACAAAGGAGCGCCAATCAACTCGCGCATAGGCAGTCCTTTGAAATTATCTGTAATATTGTTAGATGCTGCTGTTTTCGTGTCGGTTTGTTCATTGCCATTCGATGCAATTTCTTCAGACTGTTTCATTACAGAAAGACTTGCTCCCATGATGTTTTTCATTTCCTCCGGCATAATAATGCGGCCTTTTTCATCAACAGTAGCCTCAATGTCAGTACCCCCGACATTCATTTTAATTCTCTTGTTTTCAGTTCCGCCATATTGCGGATTCTTTTTGTCTTCTGCCATAATCTTAAATTTAAAAGGTTACTAAATAATCGACACTATTTTCGTAAACCTATATGTTTGTTTAGTTATTAAGCCATCAATACATGATTGCAATAGTGTTCTTCATCAGTTACAAATTTATAACAAATAGTTCAAAGTTGCAACATTTTTCAAGAAAAACATTGAATTATTTAGCAGTTTTATTATTGCAGCCCGATGAAACTTGGAAGCAGTAATGTGTTAAAATACATCAACCACATCAAAACATATATTAAAAGCCGAGCTAAAACACTCGTTTTTTTGTTAAACGCCATTTGTCTTATTTCACTTTTAACATTATATTTTGCTTCTGTTTATACTTATTTTAAGACTTATAAATAGAAAATAAATGTTCTCAGAATATATTATTTCGGTATAACGGCCTTTATTTAATCCTCAAAAACGGATTTGCATCACCTTATTGGGATTCATTTAACGACCTTAAGTGGCTACTTCAACTATCTTAAGTGGCTAACCTAACTGCCTTAAGTTACTACCTTAACTGCCTTGAGTGGCTACCTTAACTGCCTTAAGTGGCTATCTTAACAGCCTTAAATTACTACCTCAACCATCTTAAATGCCTATCTTGCTCCTTTCCGGATATCGCTTTATGACAGATATGACAGATGAATGACAGATAGGGGTAATGCCGGAACGCCTGTTTTAATAGGATTTTGTGTCAGATGACAAATATGACAGATATTTTTATTAAATATACGTGAGAAAAATAAAATACCCTTCCTTTAAGGAGAGGTATTTTTTATTATTCCCATAAAGTTATACGAAACAGGCCAAATATCCGTACACCTGTCATCACATGGATTATGAATGTTGAGTCTTAGATACATAGCTTACTTTATTTTTATTCATCGAGCTCACGTTAAAATGGTTCTATATTCGTCAATATCAACTTTTCCGCCATTATCTTGGTCATGCGGCATTATTTTACTATCTTTGACGCAGAATTTGGGGCTGTGTCGTAATTAAGTTTTTACGGCGCAGCCTCTT
>UMKJ01003187.1_pt1 | contig 23801 bp, 19 predicted proteins | sample 1966301 | NCBI WGS metagenome assembly UMKJ01 (sample SAMEA4836173, study PRJEB28245) | human gut metagenome | biome: gut microbiome; material: fecal sample | place: Denmark | collected 2008
AATACTCATCTTTCGACATTATCATATTCCTCCATGGTATCCCATTCACTTACCTTCTCAAATTCCGATTTGTCTTTTTCTTTCTGAAAATGGGCAATCCCGATTGGAATTGCCCATATATCTTGAAAATTATGCGATTTTTAAGGCTCTGCACCGTTTCAAGCACCATTTGGTGTAAATTTGGTGTATTTGTGTATTTTCAGAGCTTTTTCGCAAATGAAGTACATCCCGTTTTGTAGGGTAAAACGGTACTTCTTAATAGAGCTTTGCACCTGCGGGGATATGGTTATCTACCATGAGGAGGTGAAGCTTTTCTTCGCCTTCTTCTTCGTGAACTGCGCTGAGGAGCATACCGCAGGAGTCAATGCCCATCATTGCTCTCGGCGGAAGATTTGTGATAGCGATAAGAGTCTTTCCAATCAGCTCTTCAGGCTCATAATAAGCGTGGATACCGCTTAAAATTGTGCGGTCTGTGCCTGTGCCGTCATCAAGAGTGAACTGTAAAAGCTTCTTCGACTTCTTAACAGCCTCGCAAGCCTTAACCTTTACTGCACGGAAATCTGACTTTGAGAATGTTTCAAAATCAACATATTCTTCAAACAAAGGCTCAACTTTTACCTTTGAGAAGTCAATCTTTTCTTCAACAACAGCGTCCTTGGTTTTCGGAATACCCGACGGCTTCTTGTCGGAATCAAGGCTCTTCATAGTCGGGAAGAGGAGAACATCACGGATTGCGGCTGAATCTGTGAGGAGCATACACATTCTGTCGATACCAAAGCCGATACCACCTGTCGGAGGCATACCGATTTCAAGTGCGTTGAGGAAATCCTCATCGGTTGTGTTAGCCTCATCATCGCCCTGTGCGAGAAGTGCCTCCTGAGCCTTAAAACGCTCTCTCTGGTCAATCGGATCGTTAAGCTCCGAATACGCATTAGCCATTTCCCAGCCGTTCATAAAGAACTCGAATCTCTCAACATAATCGGGATTTTCGGGTTTCTTCTTTGTAAGCGGAGAAATCTCAATCGGATGGTCCATAACGAAAGTAGGCTGAATCATATGCTCTTCTGCAAATTCTTCAAAGAAAAGGTTGAGGATGTCGCCCTTCTTGTGGCGTTCTTCAAACTCAACACCCTTTTCCTTAGCAATTGCCTTAGCCTCTTCATCAGAATGAATTTCGTTGAAATCAACGCCTGAATACTTCTTAACAGCGTCAAGCATTGTAATTCTCTCAAACGGCTTGCCAAGATCCATTTCAATGCCGTTGTATGTGATTGTTGTTGTGCCGAGAACCTCCTGTGCAACATGGCGATAGAGGTTTTCGGTAAGATCCATCATACCGTTGTAGTCGGTATATGCCTGATAAAGCTCCATAAGAGTAAACTCAGGGTTGTGACGGGTGTCAACACCCTCGTTACGGAATACTCTGCCGATTTCGTAAACCTTTTCAAGTCCGCCTACGATAAGTCTTTTGAGGTAAAGTTCAAGAGAAATTCTGAGCTTTAAATCCTCGTCAAGAGCGTTGAAGTGAGTAAGGAACGGACGAGCCGACGCACCGCCGGCATTTGCAACGAGCATAGGAGTTTCAACCTCCATAAAGCCCTGATTGTCAAGGTAGCGGCGGATACTGCCGATAATTTTTGAACGCTTTACAAAGGTATCCTTTACCTCGGGATTCATAATAAGGTCAACATAACGCTGACGGTAACGAAGGTCTGTATTTGTAAGACCGTGATACTTTTCGGGGAGGGGCTTGAGTGATTTGGAAAGGAGCTTAACCTCTTTTGCATGAACAGAAATTTCGCCCATTTGCGTTTTGAAAACAAAGCCCTTTACTTCAACGATATCGCCGATATCCCACTTTTTAAGGAAACCGTATTCTTCTTCACCGAGATCGTCAAATTTTGCAAAAATCTGGATTTTGCCCGAACGATCCCAAAGGTCCATAAACGAAACCTTGCCCTTGCCTCTTTTTGAAAGCAAACGGCCTGCAACGCATACATCTTTGTTTTCGTACTCTTCAAAATTGTTTTTAATTGTTTCCGTGAGAACATCACGGGCACTTGTTGTAATTACAAACGGATCTCTGCCTGCTTCTTTGAGGGCAGCAAGCTTTTCGTATCTGACCTTGATAACATCGCTTGTGCCGGTCTGCTGTGGCTTCTGACTCATTTCCAATCATTCCTCTCTTTTCAACATCAATAAATCTGACGGATTGCAAAAGCAGAATCCGTCAGCAAAAATTCAATAGATAAACAAATTACTTTGAGATTTCAAGAATCTTAAATGCCTTTACGCCGCCGGGAGTTTCAACCTCAACAACATCACCGACACATCTGTCCATAAGAGCCTTGCCGACAGGTGATTCGTCTGAAATTTTGCCCTGTGCGGGATTTGTTTCGTTAGAACCCGAACCAACAATTTTGTATGTCATCTGTCTGTCTGTGCCAACCATTTCGATTGTAACAACAGAAGTGAGGTGTACCTTATCGTTAGATGTTTCGGACTCATCAATAATCTGAGCAGTTTTGAGGATAGACTCGATAGTAGCGATTCTTGCCTCCATAATAGCCTGCTCGTTCTTTGCATCATCATATTCACTGTTCTCGGACAAGTCGCCATAGGAACGGGCTACCTTGATTTTCTCTGCAATTTCTTTACGCTTGACATTTTTTAATTCTGCAAGTTCCTCTTCAAGATTTTTAAGACCTTCCGCAGTAAGCATTGTTGGTTTAGCTGCCATTTTATATCGTTCCTTTCAGTTAATACCGCACACACACGGCTTGTGTATGCGGTATAAAATTCTTTACATAGCAAAAAATTGCATATAGGTTTATTATAGATTTTTTCATGCTGAATGTCAAGCAAAACGGGCAAGATAACTGCAAAGAGATTTCACTGTCTGCGCCTCATTGTCGTTACGGCACAAATCGGGGACAATTGAACCGAGTTCGTACTGTGAACCGAGTGTGTAGAGTGCTGAGCAGAAGTATTCCTCAGACAATCCATCAGGCCGCAAAAGTGCGAAACCGTTCGGCATTTTAAAGCAATAGCGAAAATACACAAAGCCCTTTATATTTTCCTTTGGTCTGCCGTTTGTGAGGATGACCGCATCATTTCTTACAGGAAGATTTTCTTCAATTTCAAACGGTGCAATGACAAGGTCGCAATTTGAAAGCTGTTCACGGTGATGGGTAACAACGGCACACGCACCTGTTTCTTCGGCAATGGTATTCAGCTCATCATAGAATACATCTTCGCTGTCTGTGATAATACAGGCATTGCCCGTATATTTCAACACAAATGAAACAAGGTCTGTGCATTGTGCGTCGGGGTCATAAATTCCGACCGTCAGCCTTTCGGGAGTATCAAATTTGCTGAGGGCAAAAAGCGCCATATTGGTACAAAGTCTTGCCGAAAAAAACGGCGAGTAAAAACGCTTGTAACCGCTGTCATTTGGGAAAGTCATTTCTTCGCAACACAAAAGTCTTGTGCGCTGATTGCCGATTGCCCTGTCAATTTTATTGAGATTGACCTTTTGTCTGCGACAGATGTATGTAAGCTGTTTTACGCTTACGCCCCTTGCCCTTTTGATTTCAACGCACACCTTGTCCCCTCTCAGCCTGTTAAAAAATCCCCTTATTTTCCCGCACTTTTCGGGAAACACAACATTCAATGAAGTAATCAAAACAAAAAACCTCCGCATATTTACTTATTTAAGTATATGCGAAGGCTTTTAAATTAATTATCAAATTGTGTATGTATCAAAGAAATTATCACATGTACGGATACTCAGACATCGGGTTGTATCTTACACCGTTAAGACGGCATTCGTAGTGGAGGTGAGGTCCTGTTGAGTTACCTGTTGAACCGACATAGCCGATAACCTGTCCTCTTGAAACGGTCTGACCTGTACTTACTGTAAGACTTGTAAGGTGACCGTAAACTGTCATCTTACCGCCCGCGTGGCTGATCATTACATAGTTACCATAACCGCCGCCGCAGCCGCAGCTGTAGCTCTTGCCCCAGTTGTGTGTACAACTGCTGTTGGTTGCGATAACAGTACCGTCGGCAGCCGCAACAACAGGAGTTCCCATGATGCCTGCGCCGGCAATATCAATTCCGCCGTGGTTATAAACCTCTCTGTCCTCAAACCATTCTGATGAAAGGCTTACAAAGCCCGGTGTAGGCCATGCAAAGCCCGAACCCGACGGAACAATTACAGATGATGAACTTGAGCTTGATGAACCCGAACTGCTTGAGCCGCTTGATGAACTGCTCGAACTGCCTGAAGAGCCGCCTGATGAACCGCTTGAACTCTGGGCAGCCCGAGCAGCCTGTTCCGCAGCCGCCTTCTGAGCGGCATAGTACTCGCTGATTTTGGATTCAATCTCATCACTCTTCAAAGCCGCACTTTCAAGAGAATTTTGCGCCTTGGAATTTGATGCGTACAGATTTTTAAGAATCTCGTCATTATCTGAAATGAGTTTATTAAACTCGTCCTGATCCGACTTCAATGACGACTGCTGAGTTTCAAGGTCTTTCTTGTCGGCCTCAAGGGATTCCTTCTGGGTGCTGAGCTCGTCCAGCTTTGTCTGGATTTCGCTGATAAGCTCCTTGTCGCTGTTTGCAAGGCTCTTTACAAGCTCCATCTTATCAATAAGGTCAGAAAAATCCTTTGCGCCGAAAATGATTTCAAGGTCTGTTGCGTTGCCCGACATATAGAGAATTCTGAGTCTGTTTGCAAGTGCGTCAAACTGATCCTCAACTTCCGAAAGTCCCTTGTCATAAGCGTCCTGCTTTTCCTTAATATCATCGTTAAGGCTTGAAATTTTCTCACGGGTTACTGCAATTTTTTCATCAAGAACCTGAACCTTGCTTACAAGGGCGCTCTTGTATTCTTCCTTTTCTGCGATGTCAGACTTTGTATCATCAAGAATCTTCTGATACTTCTGATTTTCCTGTTCAAGCTGCTGAAGCTGTTGTTCAAGGTCTGAAATGCTGTCCTCAGCAGAAACAACAGTCGGAATTGCCATAGGAATTGAAATCATACATACGCAGAGCATTGCACATAAAATTCTTTTTAATTTGTTCATTGTAATCTCCTCCTTTAAGATTTCTGTCGGGATTACCAACCGAGTATTTCGTTACCTTCCATTTTAAGGTATTTTCTTATTGAGATAAAGCTGCCGAAGAAGCCGATAACAACACCCGCAACTGCAAACAAGCCGCCTGTAATCCAGATGACATTGTTAATCGGAATGAAATCAATCGGAACAATCTGATAAACAAGAGCCTGTGCAGTCTCATAGAGAATTGCAATTGCACCTGTTGAAAGAATTGCGGAAATAAGTCCGATTATCATACCTTCAATAAGGAAAGGCCAGCGGACAAACGAATTCGTTGCGCCAACCGATTTCATAATGCTGATTTCAAATCTTCGTGAGTACATTGTTGCACGGATTGTGTTGGCGATGATAAAGATTGAAATGATTGTCAAAGCACACACAACTGCAACGCAAATCATATTTACAAGATTGCTGATGTCCGTAAGCTTTTTTGCAAGCTCACGGTGACTGCTGAAACTGTCAACACCGTCAATTTTCTTGATTTGTGCAATAGTTTCATCGTACTTTGACAAATCCTTCATCACTACAATAAATGAATCAGGAAGTTTGTTTCTGCCTTTCATCTCGGCAAAAAGGTCGTCGCCAAGGGTTGATTTATACTGCTTTATCGCATCCTCCTTTGAAAGGAAGGTTGCAGACTCAACATTGTCAAGCTTTTCAATTGCTTTTCCTACATAAACAGCCTCAAGCTGTGAATATCCGTCTTTAATGTATACAGAGGTTTCATTTGACTTGCCGACAGATTCAACAACCTTGTCAACATTCAATGAAAAAAGTGCCGCCGCACCTGTGAGAACAAGACAGCTTATAAGTACGCAGACAGAAGCGATACTCATAATACGGTTGTTCCACACATTTTTGAAACCTTCTTTTGCCAAATAACCAAATCCGGTCATATCAAAAATCCTTTCAAAATCCTATTTGCGCAAACGCATTATTCCGGAACAACCACTGCGTTTTCGGGATAATCCGGTGTATTTTCTTCTTCACCGCTGTCATCACCGTAATCGTCAGTATAGTCATCTTTAACAAACAAATCCTTGGTGTCGCTCTTAATTTTTCCGTGGTCAAGAACAACAACTCGTCTGTCAAACTCACGAACAAGGTCATGTTCATGCGTTACAACAATAACGGTTGTGCCTGTTGCGTTAATTTCATTGAGAAGCTCAATGATTTCGTGTGACATCTCGGGGTCAACATTACCTGTCGGCTCATCGGCAATAATAATTTCGGGGTTATTCACAAGGGCTCTTGCAAGGCTTACACGCTGTTGCTCACCGCCCGAGAGTTCACTCGGTCTGTTTTTCATCTTGTCCTTAAGACCGACAAGCTCAAGCACATACGGAACACGCTTTTTAATTACTGCCGAAGGTTTTCCGACAGCACGCATCGCAAACGCAACATTGTCGAAAACATTCATCTTGTCAATAAGTCTGAAATCCTGAAAAACAATGCCCATATGACGGCGCATATAAGGAACCTTGCTCCTTCTGAGCTTTGTAATATCGGTACCGTTTACAACGATTTTGCCCGATGTCGGAGTTTCCTCATGCATAATGAGTTTAAGAAATGTACTCTTGCCTGCGCCCGATGCACCGACAATAAATACAAACTCGCCCTTATCAATACTCAGCGTAATACCGTAGAGAGCATGAGTGCCGTTAGGGTATGTTTTAGACACATTTATAAAATCAATCATAAAGTCACCTTTGTTTTGTAGTTATTGTACAAATACTCATAAAAAGTCAAAACGCCCAGAGCACAGCGAACGCACTATGCTCGGGCACACTTTAACTAAATCAGTATTTTGTAGGACTTGCGTTGAGGTATTTCTTAACCATAAGAGCTACCTTGAACACAATTGCATCCTCAAACTCACGAAGGTCAAGACCTGTGAGCTTTTTAATTTTTTCAAGTCTGTACACAAGAGTGTTTCTGTGTACGAAGAGCTTTCTTGATGTTTCGGAAACATTGAGGTTGTTTTCAAAAAATCTTTGAATTGTAAAGAGAGTTTCCTGATCAAGGCTTTCAATTGAACCACGCTTGAAAACTTCCTTGAGGAACATCTCGCATAAGGTTGTGGGAAGCTGATAGATAAGACGGGCGATACCGAGGTTATCATAGCTTACGATTGTACGGTCTGTATCAAATACCTTTGCAACCTCAAGCGCCGACTGTGCCTCCTTAAAGCTTCTTGCAAGATCCTTTATGCCTGTAACCGTTGTACCGATACCGACAACGCAATGCGTGTAGAACTCGCTCGAAAGTGTGTCTGAAATCGAGCTTGCCAGCTTTTCAAGGTCACGGCTCTCTGTGTCAGGCTTGATTTCCTTAACAAGTGCAATTTCAACCTCGTTAATGTTGATAACAAAGTCCTTTGACTTGTCCGGGAAAAGATTCTGAATTATATCATAAGCGGAAACATCTGTTTTAGAAACAATTTTAATAAGCAGGCAAACACGGGAAACCTCGCTGTTAAAGTGAAGCTCTCTTGCTTTAAGGTAAATGTCACCCGGAAGAATGTTGTCAAGAATAACATTCTTAATAAAGTTTGAACGATCATACTTTTCGTCATAATACTGCTTAATACTTGCAAAGGAAACCGACAAAAGCTGAGCATACTTCTGTGCATACTCATCGGTACCCTGAACAAATACTGCATAATCATACTTTGCATTGCTGCCGAAAGATCTGTATGTATAGCCGTTCACAACAAACGGTGCTGTCGAGCTGAGTGTTTCGGAATTAACGCTCTCGTTTACCTCGCCGATTTTTCCAAGCTCGGAGCAGGCAATAACAACCGAAGTCTCGTCAATTACGCCAATCGTTCTGTCGATTGCGTCTTTCATCTGGTGTACAATACCTTGAAATAATCTGTTTGACATAAATTTTTACCTCGTTTTCTCCGCAGTTATATATTGTGATTGTAAAAGAGTTCAATAAAATACAATCTGTCTCATATACATATTACACAAAAACGAGAAAAAAATCAACCTCTATTTACAATTTTTCTTGAATTTTTTTAGAGAATTTGCATAATCAGCAACAAGTTACAGTTTTGAAAGCAAAATTAAACAATTGTTACATAACTTTATTACTTTTTTAATATATCACAACATTGTGTTGATTTTGTGACAAAATACGAAAAATTGTTCATTCGTCACAGTGAAACGAATTTAAAAAGGCTATACAATAAGGCTCTATAATAAAAGTTGGAGCAGAAAAAGAGCCTGTAAATAAAAAGTAAAAAAGCAGAGCATATTTTGCCAAAATCCGTTAAAATAGAATTGCCTAAAAAGCCGAAACGGCGGAGCATAACGCTCCGCCGTGAAAACCAAATGAAATTATAATCAGTTTGTAATTGTCTTCTCAGTGTCCTTATCAAAGATGTGGAGTTTGCTGAGGTCGAAAGTAATCTCAATGTCGTCGCCCGGCTTAGCTGTTGAAGTCGGTTCAACACGAGCTGTAATAGGTGTACCGTTGATGTTTACATAGAGATAAATCTCAGCGCCCATAAGTTCGGTAACATCAACATTGGCTTTGAGAAGGCACTCAGCCTTAGCAATTTCTTCAGGCTCATCGTGAACATGCTCAGGACGGATACCGAAAACAACTTCCTTGCCAACATAGTTGTCGAGGTCAGCATTGACCTTTGACTCCGGAACAGGAATGTGATACTTGTCAAAATCAAGAGTATACTTGCCGCCGTTCTTAGAGAGAACAGCGTTGATGAAGTTCATCTGAGGTGAACCGATAAATCCGGCAACAAACATATTGCAAGGCATATCATAAAGATGCTGAGGAGTATCAACCTGCTGAATGAAACCGTCTTTCATAACAACAATTCTTGTACCCATTGTCATAGCCTCTGTCTGGTCATGGGTTACATAGATGAATGTTGTGCCGAGACGCTGATAAATTTTTGAAATCTCTGTTCTCATCTGAGCACGGAGCTTAGCGTCAAGGTTTGAAAGCGGTTCGTCAAGAAGGAATACCTTCGGGTTACGAACGATAGCACGGCCGAGAGCAACACGCTGTCTCTGACCGCCGGAAAGAGCCTTTGGCTTTCTGTCAAGATACTGCTCGATACCGAGGATTCTTGCAGCCTCTTCAACTCTTCTCTTAATATCTTCCTTAGGGAACTTACGGAGTTTAAGACCGAATGCCATATTATCATATACTGTCATATGAGGATAAAGAGCATAGTTCTGGAATACCATCGCAATATCTCTGTCCTTAGGTGCAACATCGTTTGCGAGTGTATCGCCGATATAAAGCTCACCCTTTGAAATATCCTCAAGTCCTGCAATCATTCTGAGAGTTGTTGATTTACCGCAGCCTGAAGGACCAACGAGAATGATAAATTCTTTGTCGGCAATCTCAAGGTTGAAGTCTGTAACAGCAGTTACACCGCCGTCATAAATCTTGTAAACATGTCTTAATGAAACATTTGCCATTGTGTATAAACCTCCAATTAGTCGATAACTATAAAGTCCTTAGCTTTATTACTACAATAATATACCACTTTTCGCACAATTTGACCATACCGAAATTGACCAAAGATATATGCATTATTTTATTTAAAACTGACACAGGATAAAATTCAGATGCATTTTTTAGTGTATATTGCCGATAAAGACCGACTTTTTATCCAAATCCGTCAACAATTTGCACTCACCTATGTGCAAATTGCTATCAAGATACAAACCGCCTATTGAAATTCGTTGAAGATGCACAACTTTTAATCCACAACACAAAAACATTTTTTTAACCTGATGATATTTACCCTCACAAATTGTGACAATTCCTGTTTTTTTATCATTTTTGTCACATTCAAGCACGGCACTGCGGCACTTCGTACCGTCAGAGAACTCAATTCCGTCAGAAAAAGCCTTTACGGTATCTTCTGTGATTTCTCCGTCAAGCTGCGCAATATACTTCTTGTCCACATGCTTTTTAGGCGAGGTTATGCTGTGCGCAAAGTCACCGTCATCTGTAATAAGAAGCAGTCCCTCCGTATCACGGTCAAGTCTGCCGACGGGAAAAAGTCCCTTTCGTTTCATATCCTCGGGGATAATGTCAATAACAGTTTTAAACTGCCTGTCCTCGGTTGCCGAAACAACTCCCGCAGGCTTGTTCATCATTATATATATGTATTTGCTGTAATTCAAAGCCTGTCCGTCCACAACAATTTCATCCTTGTCGGGGTCAACCTTTGCATCAGGCTTTTTGCAGATTTTTCCGTTCACAAGAACCGCACCGCTTTTAATCAGCTTTTGAACCTCTTTTCTGCCGTCGGCTCTTTGTGACGAAATAAGCTTATCAAGTCTTTCCATCTTATTCAACAAGCGGCAGATTTTTACTGCCGTATTCTCCGTTTGTAATGTGTCCGCCGATTACCCTGTTTTTGTAAACAAGCAAAACGGCATTGTTATCCTTTGGCTTTTCCAGGGGAACGGTAATCTCCGTAACCTCTTTGCCCTTGAATTTTCCGAGGTCAAGTCCGATTTTCTTCTGAAGTTCGTTGTATTCCTCGTAATATTCATTAAAATCCGACGGAATTACAACCGAGCGTTTCTCAGACTTTGCATCGGCGGTTTCAATTCCGAACTGTTCAAGGAATTTTTTCTCCTCACCGTCATTAAGCACAAGAGAATACTCCCCTGTTTTATCACTTACGGCTGTATCGGGCAACCGTGAATTTATTGCAACCGTAACGGCTGTACATATTATTGCCGCTGTTACGGACAGCACCGCCGCCAAAATTACCGTTTTCTTAGCCTTGATTTTTAAATTGAAAACGAACATGGTAAATCCTCCGCATATTTTATTCTCTGATAAAATGTATGCGAAAAATCTTCGGATAATTCCGTTTGTCCGATTTCAAATTATTTACTTTGTAAGAACATCCAAGAGTTCTGCCGTAGTTTTCACAAACACCCTGCCGCCCTCTTTTTTCATGCTTTCAAGGTCGCCGTAGCCGTATTCAACACCGACAAAATCAACACCGCAAAGTCTTGCACCCTTTGTGTCAAACCAAGTGTCGCCAATCATAACGGTATCTTTTCTGTCATTTTCAAGACTGCCGCCCAATCTTTCAACAGCATACGGAATGAGGTCTTTTTTATCTTTTCTGCTGCCGTCAAGTGTTGAACCGCAGATTGCGTCAAACATATCATGCACACCGAGAAGTTCTGTAATTTCTTCGGCAAACTTTTCATACTTTGACGAACACACGGCAAGCTTTGCACCGCTGTTTTTAAGCTCTGCAAGAACCCTGTCAATGCCGTCATAAAGCTTGTTCACAAGCTTGCCCTTGGTGTTGTAGTATTCACGGTAAATTTCAACGCCTCTTGCCGATTCTTCCTCATTGAAACGGCAGATATTGCGGAATGTATCGAGCAGTGGCGGTCCGATGTACAATGTGTAATCGTCAAGATTCGGCAACGGCTTGCCCATACTTTTAATTGCGTTTTCAAGTGACTCTCTTATGCCCAATGCGCTCTCGCTGATTGTGCCGTCAAGGTCAAACAGATAATATTTGTACTTATTCATCAAACTTGCTGTCCGCCTTCATCTGAAATTTTTCTGATTTTACGCTTACTCTTGTGTGAGTGCCTCTTGCAATTTCACCCTTTTTATCTTCGGCAAAAACTTCAAAATTAAACATTCTGCCGTCAACGCTTTTGAGAACGGCTGTTGCCGTAACCTCAGCACCGAGGGGAGTGGGGCTTGTGTGCTCAATTGAAATCATCGTGCCGACAGTTGTAAGTTCTTCGTTGTCAAGAACCTTGTCTGCAAGAGCTGCGGCGGCATTTTCCATAAGAGCCACAACGCACGGAGTTGCAAGCACACAAAGACTGCCGCTGCCCATTGAAACGGCAAGATTTTCTTCTTCAACCTTAATTGTTACAGAATATGTATTTATTTCGCTCATAAAAATTTCCTTTCTTATTGTTTAAAGCAATTTTATGTGATATACTTAACAAAGTGTGCATTACTCGTCTGTGAATTGACAGAGTAAGTATCCATACGATATAATAATACAATATTCAGTGAAAATAGGCAAGTATTGCCCGAATATTATTTGAGGTGAAAATAAATGAAACTCGGAATCGTCGGACTTCCAAATGTCGGCAAAAGTACACTTTTTAACGCAATTACAGACGCAGGCGCTCAGAGTGCAAACTATCCTTTCTGCACAATTGAACCGAATATCGGTGTTGTTGCAGTTCCGGACAAAAGACTTGATAAACTTGCGGAAATGTATGATCCTGACAAATATACTCCTGCGTCAATTGAATTTGTTGATATCGCAGGTCTTGTAAAGGGTGCGTCAAAGGGCGAGGGACTCGGCAACAAGTTCCTTTCAAACATCCGTGAATGTGACGCTATCGTTCATGTTGTCCGTTGCTTTGAAAACGACGACATTATCCATGTTGAAGGCAACATCGACCCTGCCCGTGACATTGAAACAATCAATCTTGAGCTTATTCTCTCCGATGTTGAAATGCTCGAACGCAGAATTGACAAGACAAAGAAAATGCTCAAGGGCGATAAAAAGTATCAGAAAGACATCGACCTTTTTGAAAGAGTTCTTGACGCACTCAACGAGGGCAAGCCTGCAAGAAGCGTTGAATGTGACGATGACGAAAAAGCAATTCTTTCAGAGGTTGCTCTTCTCACAAACAAGCCTGTTATCTATGCCGCAAATATGAGTGACGAGGATTTCTCAAACGGCATCGACTCAAACGAGGGCTACAAGGCTGTTCAGAAGATTGCCGCCGAGGAGCACGCCGGCGTTCTTCCCATCTGCGCTCAGATTGAAGAAGAAATCGTTGAAATGGACAAGGAAGAAAAGGAAATGTTCCTTGCCGATATGGGACTTGAAGAAAGCGGTCTTGACAGACTTATCAAGGAATGTTACGCACTTCTCGGACTTATCTCCTACCTTACGGCAGGCAAACAGGAGGTTCGTGCATGGACAATCAAAAAAGGAACAAAAGCACCTCAGGCAGCGGGCAAAATTCACTCGGATTTTGAGCGTGGATTTATCAGAGCCGAGGTTATCGCATATGACGACCTTATCGCCTGCGGAAGTATGACAGCCGCAAAAGAAAAAGGTCTTGTCCGCAGTGAGGGCAAGGACTATGTTATGAAAGACGGCGATGTCGTTCTTTTCAGGTTCAATGTTTAATTAAATCATTACAATTGATGACGGTTACGAAGATTTTCGCAGCCGTCATTTTTTTGATGTCACACATTTCTCCTTTCACAATAATATGTAGTGTAAACGAAAGGAGGTAAGCGTATGTGTAACTTTGGTAACGGCAACGGCTGCTGCTCATGGATTATTCTTCTTATCATCGTTCTCTGCTGCTGCGGCGGAAATAACGGCGGCTGTGGTTGTGACAACAACAGCTGTGGCTGCGGCTGCTGATAAAGCACGCTGACTAAAGCCCCATTCGGCTTATTGCTGAGGATGTTTTAATATAGAAAAGGGCGGATACCGTATTTTGCGATATCCGCCCTTTGTTAATGCAGCTCAATTTCAATATTTGGGATACCCCCAAAAAACGGAAAGGTAACGGAAGAAGGTTAAAAATGCATTACAACAATAATTAAACACACATAAGTTTGATTTGTAAGCACTAAAAAATTTATTATAAAGCCTAAATACATACTAATAGTATTCAAAAATAACCGTAAATACTATTGAAAATAACCAAATAAGTGATATAATAGTGTTATAATTATCTTTGGGAGTGATGCTTTTGCAATATTTGGCACATAAACGAAATGATACGGACGGAAAAGAAGAATTGTTGATTGATCATCTGAATCAAACTGCCGAAATGGCGGCTGAATTTGCAAAAAGTTTTGGTTATGAAAAAATTGCTTATGAAATGGGTAAACTTCACGATATAGGCAAATACAGCGAAAAATTTCAAAGGCGTATCAACGGCGAAAATATTACCGTAAATCATTCAACGGCAGGTGCAATAACCGCATGTAAACATAAATTGGTTATGACAGCGTTTTGCATTTCGGGTCATCACGGAGGATTGCCTGATTTTGGAAGCAATTATGATATGCCTGACTCCGGTACATTTCTCGGAAAAGTAAATGACAAAAGCATTGAAAATTATTCTGCGTGGGAAACCGAACAGCCTGATTTTGAAAAGCAAATTGTTCCCGAAGTCTTAAAAACCGATGAATTTAAAAATGCGTTTTTGATACATATGCTGTTTTCCTGCCTTGTTGACTCGGATTTTATATGCACTGAGCGTTTTATGCTTGATGATACGGTTAGCCGTGGAGGATATGATGATATCCCTGTTTTGCTTGAAAGACTTAACGCTTATACTGCCAAATGGGGAACACCCACAAAAGAACTGAATATACTTCGTTCTGAAATTCAAAAGCAATGTATAGCCGCCAAAGACAGCGACGAAAATCTTTTGTCACTTACAGTCCCTACAGGCGGCGGAAAGACGATATCTTCGCTTGCTTTTGCACTGAATTATGCGGTTCAGGACAAGCACAAGCGAAAGCGTGTGATTTATGTAATTCCTTACACGAGCATTATTGAGCAAAATGCCGCCGTTTTTAAGGACGCACTCGGCGCAGAAAATGTTGTTGAACACCATTCCAATGTTACTTTTGATCCTAAAAAAACTTCGTCAGAAACGGTTCAAAGACAACAACTTGCCTGCGAAAACTGGGACGCTCCGGTTATAGTGACGACTGCGGTTCAGTTTTTTGAATCCTTATTCAGCAACAAGCCCTCAAAAAGCAGAAAATTGCATAATATTTCCGACAGCGTAATTATTTTTGACGAGGCGCAGATGTTGCCGATACAGTATCTTGTGCCGTGTGTAAAAGTTATTAAGGTGTGGATTGAAATTCATCTTGGCAGGACTTAAAGAATTATTTGATTTTGTCACCTTCCGCGAGGAAGGTGTGGATTGAAATTGAACACACAAAAACAGCTTAACGAAAGGAATGGGTCACCTTCCGCGAGGAAGGTGTGGATTTGTGGAGCTGCGAAGAATGAAGTCTTAAACTTTATTTTTTTCACAGCCCCCTTTCCTGAAATTATCTACATGGTATGTAGACTACCAGATGCGCTGCTTTCGCGCTCGCATTATAGAACATTATTACAAGTCAAAGACCCTGAAGTCCGTAACCGGCATGATAAAAAAGCCGCAGAAAAGAAAATAAATCAAAAACTTATTTTTTACATATTAAACCACAATCTGACCGTTATAACACTCATGATTGCGGCGGTTAGGTCGGCGGTTATGGCGGCAAAGAGGGTGTGGCGAATTTTTTTGACTCGGATACAGCCAAAGTACATTGCGATTGCGTAGAAGGTTGTTTCGCTTGAACCTGCGAGTACGGATGCGGTTCTTCCTGCAAAGCTGTCGGGTCCGCAGGTTTTGTAAAGGGCTGTGAGGAGTGCGGTTGAACCGCTTCCCGAAACGGGGCGGAGGAGTACGAGCGGAACGATTTCTTTCGGAAACCCCAAAAATTCCGCTGTCGGCTGAATCAGTGCGCATATTGCGTCAATTGCTCCGCTTGACTGCAAAAGGTCAACAGCAAACACAAGTCCCATAATTGTAGGGGCAATGTTGTACAGAAGTTTTACTCCCTCTTTTGCTCCCGAAATGAATACATCGAATACGGGAACTTTTTTTATCAGCCCGAATACCACAACAATACACGCAAATGCAGGCATTACAAATTCCATTTGCTCACCACATTTCTCAAATTTTACCTTGCCTGATATTCAGCGTACAGGCAATCAGCAACGCCACCGTCAACGCACATGCAGAGCTTATCCAGACGGGAACGATGATTTCAAAAGGCGCAGAGCTTCCGTAGGATTGGCGGAGTGCGGCAAGCGTTGTTGGTAACAGCTGGAGTGACGCTGTGTTCATAACTACAAAAACAACCATTTCGTTGCTCGCAATGTCACGGCGGTCATTGAGCGTGTGCAGCTGTTCCATTGCTTTTAGTCCGAAAGGTGTTGCGGCATTGCCGAGTCCGAGCAGATTTGCACTGATATTCATAGTGATGCTTTGAAATGCATCGCTTTTTTTATCAAGTCTCGGAAAAAGCGGACGGAGCAACGGTGCAAAGATTTTTGCAAAAATGTTTGTCAAACCGCTTTCAACTGCGATTTTCATAATTCCCGACCAAAGGCAGATTATGCCTGCCATTGTGAGAATAAGCTGTATTGATGACGCTCCGCTTTCGATGAGTGCGTTTGAAATGTCGGCGGTGTTGCCCATAAACAACGCACACAATACGCTCACGGCAATGAGTCCGCTCCAGATATAATTCAGCATTTTTACTCCTTTTGCTGCAATTAACGACAAAATGTACAATATTGTCATTTTTGTAATCAAATTATTTAATAAAATCGTTGACAAAAATCCCGAAAAATGGTAGTATAGGTAAAAATAGGGATTATGGTGAATTAAAAAATAGGGATTATGGTGAATTAAAATGATTTATACAAACTTTAGGGAAATTGATAAAGCAGGCAGAATTGTAATATCAAAGGATATCCGCAACCACCTCAACATTAAGCCGGGTGATATTCTTCACATTGAGGCTGACGATGAGTGCGTTACGATTAAAAAGGCAGAGAGCAAGTGCGTTTTTTGCAATACTCTTGATAATCTGATTGCATTCGGCGGAAAATATGTATGCAGAGATTGTGTTGAAAAGCTCAAAGGCTGATACTGCTTTCGGCTACTCTAAAATATACTTGACCGAATTTGAAATTATGATAACGGACGGTGTTTTTATATGGACAGAATTGACAAAATTAATTATTATCTTGACATTGCCGAAACTGTGCTTGAAAGGGGAACTTGCCTGCGCAGAAATTTTGGTGCAATTATCGTGAACAACGACCAGATCGTTTCAACAGGCTATACAGGCGCTCCGAGAGGCAGAAAAAATTGCTGCGATTTGGGATTTTGCATCCGTCAGGAACGCAACATCCCCCGTGGTGAGCGTTACGAACTTTGCAGAAGCGTTCATGCCGAGGCAAACGCTATTATCCACGCTTCAAGAGAACAGATGATTGGCGCAACGCTTTATCTTGTCGGCAAGGAGATGTCAAACGGCGAGTATGTTCAGAACACATCTTCGTGTGCAATGTGCAAGCGTATGGTTATCAACGCAGGTATTGACAAGGTTATTGTCAGAAACGATAAAACCGATTTTACGGAAATTGATGTGAACGATTGGATTATGTCCGATGATTCGCTTGACGCACTTCGTGGCTATTGATATGAAAACACGGCTTTTTATAACCGATATCCGCAAAATTTCTTTTGACAGAGTCGGTGAGCTTTCTCCCGAAAGAGCGGAGCGTGTTCAAAGATGCCGCAGAGCTGACGATAAACTTCGTTGCATTGCAGGCGGCTTGTTTATGAACAAATTTCTTGGCGGTGCAAAAATTAACGTGAATGAATTCGGCAAACCCGAATGTGACAACGGACTTTGTTTCAATATTTCGCACAGCGGAAATTATGTACTTTTTGCGTTGTCGGATTCCGAAGTCGGTTGTGATATTGAAGAAATTCGATTTCTCAATGGTATAAGGCTCGGCAAAATTGTTTTCTGCGACAACGAGATGAAATTGCTCGGCAACGCTTTTGACAGGCTCGGCACATTTTTTGAATTGTGGACAAAAAAAGAGGCACTCCTAAAATGTATGGGTGACGGATTTCACCGTGGCGCAAAAAGTGTTGATGTCAGCAACGGAAAATTCTCTGAAAATCAAATCGAATATTATATGAAACAATACAAATTTTCGGACTACGAAATCAGCCTTTGCAGTGTGCAAAATGATTTTCCGAAAGATATTGAATTTATCACTTTATAACTATAAAGCCACGATTTTGAACCAACCTCCAAAATCATTAGATTTTTGGTCTGACTTTTTTTGGGGGTAACATCAATTTCGGGGATTTTTTACATAGGAAATACAAAACAAACCCCTGATTTTGTTAATATGCTTGTTATTGCTATTTTTAAATAATTGTGATACAATTTACTTTGATTAGTGCAGCAATCGGCTGCATATATTGTGTATGAAAAAATTCGGAACGGAAATATCCGTCTGCACACGGATGTTTTGCAATTTTCAGGGGGGACACTATGCCGACATTTACCAAGGCGGCTATCAAGGCGACCTTTATTTCGCTCTTGAATAAAAAGCCGTTGAATAAAATTACAGTCAAGGAAATTGTTGAAGAATGCGGAATTAACCGTAATTCCTTCTACTACCATTTTGACGACATTCCGTCGCTTCTTGAGGAAATTCTCGTTGAAGAGGCTGACAGATTTGTTGCGACCGAAACCGACAACAATGCTTCTGTTTATGAAAGTCTGATTTCTGTAATTGACTATGCTTTTTCAAACAAGTCGGTGATTCAGCACATTTACAATTCTGCGAACAGAACTACATTTGATGTGTATCTCAACAGGATTTGTACTCACGCTATAAAAAGCTATTTTGACAAGCTTGAAATTACAAAAAACATTGCCGAAGATGACATTGACGCAATGATTATGTATTACAAGTGTCAGCTTGTCGGTTTTATTATCGACTGGCTCGGCGGAGGTATGAAATATGACCTCAGAATTAAGATGAAACGCATTTGTGAGCTGTTTGAGGGTTCAATGGAGTCTGCATTGGACAGATGTGCCAAAATCAATGCCTGATTGCTGCTTTATTGGTTAAAAGTGAATATTTGCGCTTGCTTGCGTGTCTGAAATGCAGACGAATTTAAGAAAATGTCTGATTTCCGTACAAATTTATTGCCGTGTCTAAATTCCTGACACGGCATTTTTTGTGTCTGTTTAAATTTTAACAAAGCCGTAATAGAATATATTACGGACAAAGGAAATACGGTTCACCTCTCGGATCGTTCCTTTGAATGCAGAGTGCAGTCTGCAAATCATATATGAAGGAGTATGAAATATGAAGTTAGGGAAAGCGGTTGTTAAAAGCCGTTTCGTAATCCTTATACTTGCCGTTGTGCTGATGATTCCGTCAGCCTTGGGAATGGCATTTACAAGGGTTAATTACGACATTCTTAGTTATCTTCCCGATAACCTCGACACAATCAAGGGTCAGGATTATCTGCTTGATGACTTTGGAAAGGGTGCTTTTTCGTTCCTCATCTTTGAGAATATGGATGATAAGGATGTTGCGGCAACAGAGGAAAAAATCAAAGAAATCGACCATGTTGATACGGTTCTTTGGTATGACGATTTTGCCGACATCTCAATTCCAAAGGAAATGTTGCCCGACAAAATTTATGATGCGTTCAATTCGGGAAATGCAACGATGATGGCGGTATTCTTCGATACCTCAACATCAGCTGATGAAACAATGAACGCTATCGAAGAAATCCGTTCGGTTGCCGGTAAGCAGTGCTTTGTTTCGGGTATGTCGGCAATGATTACGGATATGAAGGATATGTTTGAGGAACAGGAAATGACTTATGTTGCAATCGCTGTTGTCCTTGCGGTAATTGCAATGATGATCTTTATGGATAACTGGATTATCCCGTTTGTGTTCCTTGCAAGTATAGCGGTTGCTATCCTCGTCAATATGGGCAGTAACTACTTTATGGGTGAGGTTTCATTCATTACCAAAGCGTTGGCGGCAGTCCTTCAGCTTGCGGTAACAATGGACTACTCAATCTTCCTGTGGCACAGCTACGAAGAACAAAAGGGCATTTGTGAAAACCACAAGCAGGCAATGGCCGTTGCAATTCACGAAACCGTCCGTTCCGTAATCGGAAGTTCAATCACAACGGTTGCAGGCTTTATCGCACTTTGCTTTATGACATTCACACTCGGTCTTGACCTCGGTATTGTAATGGCAAAGGGTGTTATCCTCGGTGTTATCTCCTGTATAACGGTTCTTCCGTCACTCATTCTTGTTCTTGACAAGCCTCTTGAAAAGACAATGCACAAGTCGCTTATTCCGTCAACAAAGAAGCTTGCAACAGGACTTGTTAAAATTTTCCCCGTATTTCTCGTAATGTTTGCGGCTCTTATTTATCCGTTCTATTCGGCATACAGCCAGACGAACAATGAGATTTACTACGATTTGTCGGAAAGTCTTCCCGAAGATATGGCAAATGTAATTGCCAACACAAAGCTTAAAGATGAATTCGGTGTCGGTACAACACATATGGTTCTTGTTGATTCTTCGCTTTCTGCAAAGGATGCAAGAAATATGACAAACGAGCTTGAAAAGGTTGACGGCGTAAAATATGTTCTCGGTCTTGAAAGCGTTGTAGGTTCGCTTGTTCCGGAAGAGGTTCTTCCCGATTCAATCACAAGCGTTCTCAAAAATGATAAATGGGAGCTTATGCTTATCAACTCTGAGTACAAAACAGCCACAGATCCTATGGCAAAGCAGATTGACGAGTTGAATAAAATCATTACAAAGTATGATAAAAACGGACTTCTCATCGGTGAAGCCGCTTGTACAAACGACCTTGTAAACATCACGACAGTTGACTTTCAGGTTGTAAATGCAATTTCTATTGTTGCAATCTTCATTATCATTGCGATTGTTGAAAAGAGTATCACACTTCCGATTATTCTTGTTGCGGTTATTGAGCTTGCAATCTTTATCAACCTCGGTATTCCGCATCTTATGGGCGAGTCGCTCCCGTTCATCACACCTATCTGTATAAGTACAATTCAGCTTGGTGCAACGGTTGACTACGCAATTTTGATGACGACACGATATAAGAAGGAAAGGTATCTCGGAAACGATAAACGCACCTCGGTTATTACGGCTCTTGAAACTTCAATTCCGTCAATTATCGTTAGTGCAATGGGACTTTTTGCCGCTACAATCGGCGTCGCTTTCTACTCGGATGTTGACCTTATTTCATCAATCTGTAAGCTCCTTGCAAGAGGCGCTGTCATCAGTATGTTCTGCGTAACGCTTATTTTGCCGGCAATGTTTATGCTGTTCGACAAGGTAATTGCAAAGACAACTCTCGGTTTTAAACCGAAAAAAACATCAAATTCGGAGGCTGCTGTATAATGAAAAAGAATAACAAAAATAATAATCACAAATTTTTAAATAAAAACTACATTAAGGGTGCTCTTTCGGGCGCACTTGCACTCACAATTCTCTGCAGCGGAGTAGGCGTTGCCGCTTATTCCGCCGGTGCAGACAATACTGCACAGGCTCTCGGTGTTCAGACAGAAAGTACGGTTGAGGCTGTTAAGAAGGCAAGCACAACTAAAGAGGCTCTCAAAAAGCTCAGCAAAAATGAAACCGTTTATGTTATTGCCGACGCAAGCGGTGCGGCTAAGAAAATCATTGTAAGCGACTGGCTCAAGGGTGTAGATACAAAAGGCAAGGTAAAGGATGTTTCAAACCTCAAGGATGTTAAAAATGTTAAGGGTGACGAAACATACACGGTAAACGAAGACAACGCTTATGAGTGGGCTGCAAATGGCGATGACATCTACTATCAGGGAACAGGCACAACCGAACTTCCCGTAAAGCTCAAATTAAGCTACAAGCTCAACGGCAAAACTGTTTCTGCCGATGAAATTGCAGGCAAGAGCGGCAAGGTTACAATCCGCATTGACTATGAAAACACACAGAAGGAAAAGGTTAAGATTAACGGCAAGACAGAAGAAGTTAATGTTCCGTTCCTTATGCTTTCGGGTATGATTCTTGACGATGACAAATTCAAAAATGTTGAGGTTTCAAACGGCAAGGCTATCAATGACGGTACAAGAACAATCGTTGCCGGTTTTGCTCTTCCGGGTATGCAGGACAGCCTTGACATTGACAAGGATGAAATGGAAATCCCTGATTATGTTGAAATCACAGCAGACACAACCGACTTTGAGCTTTCAACAACAATGACAGTTGCAATGAACGATATTTTCAACGATGTTGATTTTTCAAAGGTTGACGATAAGGTTGACGAGCTTAAGGATTCTCTTGATGAACTCGAAGACGCCGCAGAACAGCTTGTTGACGGTTCTTCGCAGCTTTATGACGGTATCGGCACACTTCTTGACAAGTCAGGCACACTCATTGAAGGTATTGACAAGCTTTATGACGGTGCAGAACAGGTAAACAGCGGTGCAAAAAAACTTGACAGCGGTGCAGACGGTCTTTCAAGCGGTGCAAAAACGCTTGATGACGGTGCGTCAAAGCTCAAAAACGGTGCGTCACAACTTGATGGCGGTGCATCACAGCTTGACAGCGGTCTTGCAACACTTGCAGGCGGTGCGTCACAGGTTGACAACGGTGCGGCAAGTCTTAGCAGTTATGTTGCAACACTTGCGGGCGGTCTCGGCAAGCTTTCATCCAACAGCGCAACTCTAAACAGCGGTGCAGAACAGGTATTTAACACACTTCTTTCAACTGCCGACACTCAGATTGCCGCCGCAGGTCTTACAGCCGACAAGCTTACAATTAAAAACTATGACAGCGTTCTTGAAGGACTTATTTCATCACTCAGCGATGAAAATGCTCAGAAACTCGCTTACAATACAGCACTCGAAACAGTAACGGCAACTGTAAACAGCCAGAAGGATGTTATCAGAACTGCCGTTGAGGCAAAAGTAAGAAAGTCTGTTACTGAACAGGTTCTCGCAGCCGCAGGTCTTGGTATGACGGCAGATCAATATGATGCCGCTGTTGCCGCAGGTCAGGTCAGCGAAGAAGTTCAGGCTCAGGTTTCTACTGCAGTTTCTACACAAATGAGTTCATCTGCGGTTCAGACTGCAATTGACAGCAATACAGAGGCACAGATTCAGAGCCTTATCGAAACAAATATGAACAGCGAAGAGGTTCAGAGTCAGATTCAGGCAGGTGTTGCAAAAGCTCAGGCAGGCAGAAAGTCACTTCAGGCTCTCAAAACTCAGCTTGACAGCTACAACACATTCTATCAGGGTGTGCTTTCATACACAGCGGGTGTTGATCAGGCTAACAAGGGCGCTCAGCAGATTCTCGCCGGCACATACACACTCAAGGACGGCACAGGTTCACTTGTAAGCGGTGCCGGTCAGCTCAAGAACGGTTCTTCAAGTCTTAAGAGCGGCACAAGCGAACTCAAGAGCGGTACTTCAACCCTCAAGGACGGCACATCAAGCCTTAAGAGCGGTGTAAAGACTCTCAAAAACGGCACAGGCTCACTTTCAAACGGTACAACAACACTTCTTGACGGCATTGCAACGCTTAAGAACGGCGGCAAAACACTTGTTGACGGTGTACAACAGCTCAATGACGGTGCAATGACATTGTCCAAGGGTATGAAGAAGTTCAAAGAAGAGGGCATTGACAGCATTGTTGATGCCGCAAACGGTGATGTCAAGGATATTATCGACCGTTTCAAGGCTGTTCAGAAAGCATCAAAGAAGTACAACAATTACAGCGGTATTTCCGATGATATGGACGGTAAGGTTGACTTCATCTACAAGACCGATTCAATCGAGAAAAAGTAATTCAATATATTTTAACAGCAAGACGAAAGGCTTATTTCCCTAACCCTTTCATACACAATATAAAAAGCAGTTATGTCGTTTGGCATAGCTGCTTTTTGCTTTGTATGATGTTTTTTGTGAATTTCAAAACTTGAAAAAATTACA
>UMKJ01032494.1_pt1 | contig 22621 bp, 24 predicted proteins | sample 1966301 | NCBI WGS metagenome assembly UMKJ01 (sample SAMEA4836173, study PRJEB28245) | human gut metagenome | biome: gut microbiome; material: fecal sample | place: Denmark | collected 2008
TTGGCTGGAAGCGGCCCGGGAAAATAGGTTGATGCCGGCACTTAGGATGAACCACCCAATAGGGTGGTTTTTCCATATATATTAAAATGAATCGCAAGGGGGAAAGCAGCATGAGCCGGAGCCACCATATGTTCCTGTTGGAGGGCGCTTATTTCGTCAGCTTTTGTTCGCTGTACGCCTATACAGTCACCATCCTGCTGGATTATGGCTACACCGAGGTACAATGTGGTTACATCACTATGCTGCAGTACCTGGTTATGATGATCGCCGGCCCTATTTACGGCCGGTTGATTGACCGTACGATTTCCCCCAAATGGTTGTTCATTATATTGGTAGCGGGTGGGATGATCGTCACACCGCTGCTGCCCTTCTGTTTTGGCCGCGGCTTTCTTTGGACGATGCTCTCCTTCAGCCTGATCTCGGCGCTGGATTACTGTGCTTCCAGTGTTTTTGATACCTGGACCAACCAGATGACCTTGCGGGATAGCACCATTGATTACGGCAATATCCGCAGCGCTGGTTCTATCTTTTATGCCACCACGGCTTTAATTTCCGGCTACCTTATTGCCCCTTTGGGGATCAATTTCCTCTTTTGGCTGCACATGGGGGCGCTGGGCCTTTCCATTCTGCTGGCCCTCCCACTGTCTGATCCCAATAAACTTCCCCTTCTCCATCCGGAAAGTGACCCGGAAACCAGTGCTGATCTGCAAAAGGAGTCCCTGTGGGCCAGCTTTAGGAAGCTGTTGGGCTGCCGCCCCTATGTGGTTTTCCTCATCTGCGGCACGCTGTACTACTTTGCTACCCGTTCGGTCAATGGCTTTATGCAGGTCATCATCAATTACATCGGCGGCGATGCCTCCACCTACGGCCTTTCGGTGTTCCTCTACTGTGTGGGTGAGTTCCTCCTGATGCGCCTGGCCAGCCGCCTGCTGCAAAAGGGCCTGCCGCTGCCGGTACTGTTTATCGTTTCCCTCGCCGCGCTGGGCGCACGCATCCTGCTGCTGGGGGTGCTGCGCAGTATGGCCGGGGTCATGGCCACGCAGATTCTCATGTCCATCGGCTTTGCCGGCTTTCTCCGCTTTAATATCGATTATGTCGCCTCACTATTCCCGCGGCAGTATGCCGGGCGGGCTATCCTCATCAGCGTGGCGGTTACGCAGGGCATCGGCAGCATCGTGGGCAACCTGGTCGGCGGCTATCTGTTGGCCAATGTCGGCGTGCCAGTGTATTGCTTCATCTGCGGCGGTGCCATGCTGCTGGCACTGGTCATTTTCATTATGGGTAAGCCCTTTGCAGTGACAGAGTAAGCTTGAGACATTTCCCACAAAAATTCGACACGAAATTTATATAACATTTTTGAGCAATGGCACTTGTTTCACCCCCCCTGTTTGGTAAAATATAGTTAAGATGGAAGCAGTGATTGACCAAACAGGAGGAACTAACATGAACTGGCTTTCTAAAGCAAACGCAGCCATGAACCGCATTCCTGCCCTTGCGTGGATCGCAGTGATCATCGTGGTGCTGGCACTGATGCTTTCCCTCAACCACCAGCAGGCAGAAAAGCTGCCCCTGGAGCATGTAGCGGGGCTGTACCAATCCGATATGGCGGCGAGTGCTGACATCTCTTACATTGCGCAGATGTACACCGATGGCCGCTACGAGATCACCCGGACGGAGGATACCGGCGACGGCGGTTCCAAAGATACTGTCATCTCTACCGGCACCTATGAGGCAATGGAGTTCGGTTACTGGATGGAAGATGGCACGACCGGCGAGTGGCAGGCCATTACCCTCGATCACACCGGCTTCTATTGGCGAGATGCCGAGCTGGACCGCCTGACGCATTTCCACCAATTTGCCGTTTACGGTGTAAAATTCTGATATTTCGATACATAAATAATCCCCCTGCGTTTCGGCAGGGGGATTGCTTTGTTTATAAGGGAAATCAGAATTCCAGCTTCTTTTCAATGTAGCTGCGCAGCTCGCTGATCGGGATGCGAACCTGCTCCATGGTGTCGCGGTCACGCACGGTCACGCAGTGATCGGCCGGGGTGTTCTCATCGCCCACGGTCTCAAAGTCCACGGTGATGCACAGGGGAGTACCGATCTCATCCTCACGGCGGTAGCGCTTGCCGATGGAGCCGGCGTCATCGTAGTCCACCATAAAGTACTTGGAAAGCTCCTGCTGGATCTCACGGCCCTTATCGGCCAGCTTTTTGGAAAGAGGCAGCACAGCGGCCTTATAGGGGGCCAGTGCCGGGTGCAGGCGCAGTACGGTGCGGATATCATCATTGCCGTTCTTATCCTGGCCCAGCACTTCCTCATCGTAGGCGTCGCACAGGAAGGCCAGGAAGCTGCGCTCCACGCCGAGGGACGGCTCGATGACATAGGGAATGTAGTGCTCGTTCTTTTCCTGGTCGAAGTAGGTCAGATCCTTGCCGCTGGTGTTCTGGTGCTGGGTCAGGTCGTAGTCGGTGCGGTCGGCTACGCCCCACAGCTCGCCCCAGCCAAAGGGGAACATGAACTCAAAGTCAGTGGTCGCCTTGGAGTAGAAGCACAGCTCCTCGGGATCGTGGTCGCGCAGGCGCAGGTTCTCATCCTTCATGCCCAGGGAGAGCAGCCACTGATGGCAGAAGTTGCGCCAGTACTGGAACCATTCCAGGTCGGTATTGGGCTGGCAGAAGAACTCCAGCTCCATCTGCTCAAACTCGCGCACACGGAAGATGAAGTTGCCAGGGGTGATCTCATTGCGGAAGCTCTTGCCGATCTGACCAATGCCGAAGGGCAGCTTGCGGCGGGTCGTGCGCTGGACATTCACAAAGTTGACAAAGATGCCCTGTGCGGTTTCCGGACGCAGATAAACGGTGTTCTTGGCATCCTCGGTAACGCCCTGGAAGGTCTTGAACATCAGGTTGAATTGGCGGATATCGGTAAAGTTGTGCTTGCCGCAGGTGGGGCAGGGAATATTGTGCTCCTCCACAAAATCCTTCATCTCCGCCTGGGTAAAGGCATCGATGGGGCGGGGCAGCTCAAAGCCGTTCTGGGCACACCAGTCCTCAATGACCTTATCGGCACGGAAGCGCTCGTGGCATTCGCGGCAGTCCATCAGAGGGTCGGAAAAGCCGGAAAGATGGCCGGAGGCCACCCAGGTCTGGGGGTTCATCAGGATGGCGGCATCCTGGCCGACATTATAGGGGTTCTCCTGGATGAATTTCTTCCACCAGGCGCGCTTGATGTTGTTCTTCAGCTCCACGCCCAGGGGGCCGTAATCCCAGGTGTTGGCCAGTCCGCCGTAAATCTCGCTGCCGGCGTAAACAAACCCGCGGTTCTTACACAGGTTTACCAGGGTATCCATCGATTTTTCGGTATTTTTCATGTTTATACTTTCCTCCTCGGCATAGAACCATAATATAATATTTTACTTCCATAGGGGAAATAAGTCAAGTAAACCCTGCAAAAAAGAGTAACACCTCCCCGCGGTGAAACAGGGAGGCACAAAAGAACAAATGTTTCACGTGAAACATTTTTACCGGTTCTTTTCCGGGTGCAGGTGGGTTTGCTGCTCCTTCAGCTCCCGGTAAAACACATCCAAAATACCAACATAGCCGGGCTTCCAGGGCTTATTGCGGCCGCAGTAGTGGATAATGACGGTGTTTTGCCGCACCCACGCCAGACTGTGGTGGGGGTGCAGGGGATTGGCATTGTAAAAGGCCAGGATGCGGTCGCTTAAATTATAAAGCTGGCTGTCGATGACCTTGACCCGGCTGCCGTACAGTGCCGTCAGGATGTCCTGATCCGGCAACAGCAGGGCGTCAAAGTGCTCCAGCGCATACTGCCGCACTGCTGAAAGATCGATCGTCTGCCGCAGGCCGTTTAGCTCCATCAGGATCACACCGGTATTGATATAGGGGACGGGTTCTTCCAGCCCCAGGCGGTGGCTGTTGGCGCGGGTCAGGAGCTCCCGGGTGTGGGTGCAGGCCATAAATAGGTTCCCCTCAAAATCACTGCGGTACAGCGGTCCCAGTGGGTTGATGACCACAATATCGGCATCCAGGTACAGGATACGGTCCAGCTCCGGGGGAAGCAGCAGGGGCGCGGCCAGCCGGTAGTAGATTTCCTGCGGATAACGGTCGGTTTCCGGGAAGTCCTCGAATAGTTCCCGCGGAACCGAGATAAAGTGCAGGGCAACAGCGGCCGGCACCTGCCGGCAAAGCTGCTGCTGCGTTTCTTCCGCTAAATCGGAGGAGAGGAGGTACACATCATAGTGTTTTTCGCCCCCATGCAGTACTATGGAATCCAGACAATCCAGCAGCGGGCCGGTGTAGCCGCCATTGATGCAAAACAGTAAATTCATGCGGTACCTCTTTACGGGATCATTCATTCAGGATCTTCATGAATTCCTCGCCGGTGATGGTTTCCTTTTCGTACAGGTACTTGGCCAGCTCGTCCAGCTTCTCCCGCTTTTCGTTCAGGATGCCGGTGGCCTTTTCATGCTGCTTCTTTACGATGGAAATGACCAGCCGGTCGATCTCCGCCTGGGTACCGGCGGAACAGGCCAGGGAGGTATCCCCGCCAAGGTACTGGTTGTTCACCGTTTCCAGTGCTACCATATCAAATTCATCGCTCATGCCGTACTGAGTGAGCATGGCACGGGCCAGGCGGGTAGCCTGCTCAATATCATTGGAGGCGCCGGTGGTGATGGAACCAAACTTGACTTCCTCCGCGGCGCGGCCGCCGGTGAGGGTAGCGATCTTATTTTCGATCTCCTCTTTGTTCATTAGATAGTGGTTGCCCTCATCCACCTGCATGGTGTAGCCCAAAGCGCCGGAGGTGCGGGGGATAATGGTGATCTTTTGCACCGGGGCAGAGTGGCTTTGGCAGGCAGCCACCAGGGCGTGGCCAATCTCGTGGTAGGAGACGATCCACTTTTCGTGGTCGGTGAGGATGGCATTCTTCTTCTGATAGCCGGCAATGACGACCTCGATGCTCTCCTCCAGGTCGGACTGGGTGACCTTAGTGCGGCCATCCCGTACAGCGCGCAGGGCAGCTTCATTGACGATATTGGCCAGTTCAGCGCCGGAAGCGCCGGAGGCCATGCGGGCGACCGCCAGAAAATCTATATTATCCTCGTGCTCCACCTTTTTGGCGTGGACCTTGAGGATGGCTTCGCGGCCCTGTAAATCGGGCAGCTCCACCGGTACCCGGCGGTCAAAGCGGCCGGGACGGGTCAGCGCGGGATCAAGAGATTCGGGACGGTTGGTAGCCGCCAAAATGATGACGCCGTTATTGCCCTCGAAGCCATCCATTTCGGTCAAAAGCTGGTTGAGGGTCTGCTCCCGTTCATCATTGCCGCCGTACTGGCCGCCGCTGCGCTTTTGGCCGATGGCGTCGATTTCATCAATAAAAACAATACAGGGGGCTTTTTCCTTTGCCTGGTCGAACAGATTGCGCACCTTAGAAGCACCCATGCCCACAAACATCTCCACGAATTCCGAGCCGGAAATGGAGAAGAAGGGCACATTTGCTTCGCCCGCAACTGCCTTTGCCAGCATGGTCTTGCCGGTTCCGGGAGGGCCCACCAGCAGGCTCCCTTTGGGCATGGAAGCACCGATGGCCTTATATTTACTGGGGTCATGCAGGTAATTGACGATTTCTTGAAGATTGTCCTTGGCTTCGTCCTCACCTGCCACATCGGCAAAGCGGATCCCTCCGTCGGTGGAGGGGACATAGACCTTGGCGCTGCTGTTGCCCAGGCCAAACATCATGGAATTGGGACCGCCGCCCATCTTTTCGCTCATTTTTTTATAGAGCAGCTGGCCAATGACAACAAAGATGACGACTGGCAGGATCCAGGTGAGGAAGAAGGTCATCAGCGGGGAGGCTTCCTCCACGATCTCGGTGGCGAACTGGGCGCCGGAGGCATACAGACGCTCGGTGAGGTTCGGGTCGTCCATCACGCCGGTCTTGTAGACATTCTGGCCGTCTTTATCTGTGAAAAGGATCTGGTTGCTTTCGATCTCCACCTTGCCGATCTCGCCCTTTTCGGTCATGGACATAAAGGTGCCGTAGTCCACTTCCTTGATCTGCTGCCTGGCGATAAGCGGCACGATAAAGGAATTGAACACCATAAGAACCAGCAGGACAATGCAGTAATAGTAAATAAGCGGTTTCTTTGGGGATTTGACTTCTTTCATGGGCAGTTCCTCCGTTTGGATAGCTTGGGTGTCTATCTAAACAAACACCTATTCCATTATATTTTAGTGCGAGAGAAGGGGAAAAGTCAATGCACAGATAGGGGAATTTGTGGCAGAGATGGGCGGGCGGCGGGGAAAATGAGAGGAGGTCAAGGCAGGCCGCAGGCAGGCTGATGTCCGGCGCAGGTAGACTTATGCCTGTCAGGGGCAGCGCAGACAGCCGCGTTTGCCGAGAACATGCGGATGAATCGCTGCGGGAGGTAGCCCTAACAGCTGCTGCCGTGGAAAACTGGGAGGAGTATGGTACAGTATTCATCGGTTATCCCATCTGGTGGGGGATCGCCGCATGGCCGGTAGATGGTTTTGTAACCGGCAATGACTTTACCGGCAAGACAGTCATCCCATTCTGCACCTCGGCGTCCTCTCCGCTGGGACAAAGCGGAGAGCTGCTGGCCAAGCTGGCCGGTACCGGTGATTGGCAGGAGGGACACCGCTTTGGCAGCAGTGCTGCGCAAAGTGAAGTTGCCGCATGGGCTGAGGGATTGGGAATCTCCGGCTGAAGATAGATAGAAAAAAGGGAACCTGTTGGTTCCCTTTTTTGGTGCGCAAAATAGGCCCTGCCGGGTTACGGCAGGGCCTATGCCTATGGTGCGGCTTTTACGGTTGAACAAGAACTTAGATGCCAAGGGGCTTCAGAATCCAGGAGTAGATGAGGCTGAACGCGATGCAGTCAACATCGGTCATGGTGTAGGCGGCCAGGGAGGGCAGGCCCTCGATGACAATCTGTCCAAGGTAGGGTGCGATGATGGCGGGCATCAGGGAGATGAACAGACCGTGGACGATGCTGGCGATAATGGTGCCGCGGCGACCGCCCATTGCATTGGCAAAGATGGCGGCGGTACCACCGGCGAAGAAATTGGACATGATGCCGGGGATGACCATGGGCAGACCGAAAAGGGGCCACAGGAACATGCCGATGACGGTGCCAATGGTGGTGAAGATGAAGCCGTAAACGACGGCATTGGGCGCGAAGGTGAACAGAACCGGGCAGTCAAGTGCGGGACGGGCACCGGGGACGATCTTCTGTGCAATGCCATTGAAGGCGGGAACCAGCTCGGCGATGAGCAGACGAACACCGGTGAGCAGAATGAACAGGCCAACACAGAAGGTGATACCCTGGAGGACAGCGAAGACGATGTAGTTCTTTCCGCCGGCGGCTTCCGCTACTACCTCGGGACCGGCCAGGATGGCAAGCAGCACATAGAGGGGAACCATGACGGAGGCGACTGCAAGGTAGGTATCCTGCAGGAAGGACAGCTTGGGGCTGAACTTGGTATCCTCGGTGGATTTGGAAGCATCGCCGGTCAGCTTGGCAACGCCGGCACTGAGAACATAACCCAAAGTACAGAAGTGACCAAGAGCGATATCATCGCTGCCGGTGATCTTGCGGACGAAGGGCTGTGCCATGGCAGGGAATACGACGCAGCAGATACCACCCAGGATGGCACCGATGCCGATGGCGAGACCGTGGCCGAAGCCGCAAAGGCCCACACCAAAGAGAATGCTGGCCATAGCGATGTAAATGGGCGCTTCACCATTGAGGAAGACATATTTGAGCTTGGTGAAGCGGGCCAGAATCAGGTTTACCACAAAGATGCCGGCATAAACCAGAGCTATATCACGGCCGACGACTTCATTCTGCATGGCAACAGCCAGAACTGCTTCGATGGACGCGACAGCGCCATCAATGCCGAGGCCGGCAGCAAACCATACGCTGAAGGGTTCCAGAGCGCCGACGATTACATTGGCGCCCGCAGACAGAACCATAAAGCCCATCATGGTCTTGAATGTTCCGCTTAGGCAATCGGCAAAGGGCTTCTTTTGAAGAATGAGGCCGAGCAGGGCAACGAGGCCCAGGATAACGGCAGCATTGATAAGAATGTTGTCAATGATAAAATTAAGAATTGCCATAATAACCTCCCTTTTTTATCCTCAGTTTTGAATGGAAAGCCGCATTTGAGGCATTTTATATCCAGCCGTTTTCCTCCAGGATTGGCTGTAATTTTGTTTTGATTTCCTGTTTGCTGATTAGGCTGTTCAGATAAATCTTGTTGGGAAAAGAATTGAATTTATCAAAGTGCGGTTTGAAATTGACACCGGCGATGAGAATATCAGCGGTCTTGGAAGCGGCGGAAAGCATATCGCTGTGATCGACCTTGGCCTGTACACCCAGTTCTTTAAGAACGGCTTCTACGGCCATTTGGCAAACCAGGCTGCTGCCGCAGCCATTGCCACACACCATCAAAATACTAAGCATCTTTGGAATCACCTCCTTTTTGTTATATTTTGGAATAACCTATTGGGATCCGGCCGTGTTATCTAACAAAATATTGCAGATATACACTAGAACACCAACTGATTTTGCAATAAATTACAAATAGAATCCCTTTTTCTTATAAACACATTAACATTTCATCCACACAATGTCAACAGTTTTAGTCAGAAAGCATAAAAAACCGCAGATTGACCAAATAAACACATCTATTTTTGCATAATACGACAAAAGAAAAGGGAAATAATAATTATTTAATTGCAAAGTATTGCAATAGTTTGCAATATGCCCTATAATGGAGACAGTTACTGCGAAAATGGAGGGAAGAAAGTGCTATTAAAAGAAATTGTGGAAGGGAAGCGTTATGCATTCTATAAAGAGGCTGCCGACTGGAAGGATGCCATAAAAAAGAGCTGCTCCCCCCTGGTGGCAACAAACTGTGCCACAGAGGAATATGCGCAGCGCATTATAGAATGTGTGGAGGAACTGGGCCCCTATATCGTGATCGTGCCGGGACTGGCGATTCCGCATTCCATCAAAGGCTCCCCCGGTGTGCAGAAAACATCGATTGCATTTGCAAAGTTTGAAACACCGGTGCGTTTTGATGAAAACGACCTGGATAAAGATGCTGCCCTGTTTTTTACCCTGGCGGCGGTGGATGAGGAAGAGCATCTGAAGAACATGCGGCAGCTGTTTCTGATTCTTTCCGATGAGGAACTGCTGGAAAAGCTGGCACAGGCGAACACCGCAGAAGAGCTTTTGGAGCTGGATCAGTTACTTTCCTGATTGAGGGCCCTCACCAGTTCTAACGGCGTTTTTATTGTGGCCAGGGGTTCTTTGGCACTACCAAACCCATAGGCCGCATGGATGAAGGGACATCCGGCCAGCTTGGCGCTGGCTTCGTCCATTTTGGTATCGCCGATATAGACGGGGGCGGCCAACTGATGGCGGGTGATGATATCCCGGATATTTTCGGCCTTTGGTTTTTGGCTGCGTCCCTCGCATTCGTAGTCGGTAAAGTACTGCTGAAACCCAGTAAACCGGAAGAAGCTTTCGATATAACCATTCTGGCAATTGCTGACCAGGAACAACGGGTGCCGGCGGGAAAGCGCTTGGAGCATTTCTTCCACACCTGGGTAGACGATGCCGCCGTGGGTGGAAAGGTAATCGCATTCTTCCTTTCCGCAGACCTCAAAGATATAGGCAGGATCTTCCCCGATGCCGGTAAACAGGGCGCGCGCGATTTCGGAGGCAGTCATCCCCATGATGCTTTGGATCTCGGAAAGGGAGGGCGCTTCTTTAATACCAAACCGCCAGGTAAGTGTTAGATGCCAGCTTTCGGCAACACTGCGGCAGGAATCCCACAGAGTCCCATCCAGGTCGAATATGATCCCATCGAATTTCATAATAAAGCCCTCTTTTCATCGCAAAATGTTTCCGGTTCTTTTGCTGCTTTACAATCTACCACAGGATATCCTCATTTTTCAAGAGGTGGAATAAAAAATTTCGGGAGGAGTTTTTCAATGAACGACACAAGCAACTCTATTTTTTGGAAGGAGATTTTTGAGCAACCAGAGGCGGTAGCGAACTGTCTGGCGGCTAACCGTGAGGTGTGTAAACAGATCGCTGCCGAGGTAAAAGAAAGGAATATCAAGACCGTTGTGCTGGTTGGCCGAGGCTCCAGCGACCATGCAAACCTGGTGGGACGGTATCTGTTTGAGGCTAAGTGCGGGATGGTAACCAGCATCAGTGCCCCCAGTGTGGTTACAGCGTACAAATCCGCGCCGGATTATTCCAATGTACTGATGATTGCGGTTTCTCAGTCCGGCGGTGCCCAGGATATCTATGAGGTGATGAAGGCCTGCGATGAACAGGGCGGCATCTGTGTCAGCGTGACCAATGTGGAAGGTTCCCTGATGACGCAGGTGGGTAAATATAAGATCAATAACCACTGCGGGCCCGAAAACAGCGTAACGGCCGGCAAATCCTACATGACACAGGTCATGGTGCTGACGATGATTGCTGCCTATATTTCGGAAGATTCGGAGCTGCTGCATACCCTGGATATAGCGCCCGAGATCATTTCCGAATCACTGGCAGTGCTGGAAAGCCAGGTGCGGGAGGTGGTGCGGTTCTACCGGGAAACCGAGCATATGATGGTCCTCGGCCGTGGGCTGATGGATGCCCTGGCCAATGAAACGGAGTTGAAAATTCAGGAGACCAGCTACCTGGATGCTCGCTGCTACGGCTCGGCGGATTACCGCCATGGCCCGATTGCGACAGCCCAGCGGTTTGTACCCTATCTGTTCTTCCTGGCGGATGAAAAGACCGACTACTGTGCGGAGGCACTGCTGCACCGCCTAAAGGAGGAGAGCAATATCTGGTGTACCGTTGTGACGAATAAGGAGAAGTACCTATCGTTGGGCGATACAAGTGTGCTGCTTCCTGTGAAATATGATGGCATTCGGGCGGTATTTTCCGGCGCCGTATTCTCACAGATGTTTGCCTGTTTGTGCAGCCTCTCCCGGGAATACGACCCGGACCACCCAAAGGGTGTAAGCAAGAAAACCGTAACAGTCTAAAAAAGCTGAAAAAATCGATGCAGAAAGGACGGAAGTTGAATGGATAGCAATGCCCTTTCCATGCTGAAATACATCATGGAAACACCGGCGCAGGTCCGCAGCAATATCAAAAATGCCGAGTCCCTTACGGCCAAGATGGTATCGCTTTTTGCGGCCAGGCCCTACAAGAGCGTCTGGTTGGTGGCCTGTGGCTCCAGCTGTAATGCGGCCCATTGCGCACGGTATTATATGCGGGAATACCTTGGAGTTGAGGTAAAGGTCATTACGCCGTTTACCTTTAACCACTATGAACATGACATGGACAAGGACGACTTTGTGGTCTGTATTTCCCAAAGCGGGTGCAGCACCAATACTGTCGAATCCCTGCGCCTGTGTAAAAAGCTTGGGGTCCCCGCGATAGGCCTGACAGGAAATGTTCATTCCGATTTTGAGCGGGAGGCCGATGATGTGGTGGACTATGGCCTGGGAGAAGAAAAGCTGGACTTTGTATCCAAGGGTGTAGTCACGCTGATGGTATTCCTGATGTTGTTTGCGCTGTATGCAGCGCGTGCCCAGGGAAGGATAAACAACGAACAGGTGGAAACGGAAAAGGCACAGATGCTGCTGGGCATAGATAATTATGAAGAGCAGATCAGGAACTTCCCGGCATACTTCGAGGCCAACAAGCAGAAGTTGCTCTCGATGGAACGGGTGTATGTAATTGGGGCGGGCGCGAACTACGGCACGGCCCTGGAAGGCGCGGTGAAGATTGGCGAGACGGTACATATTGTAGCCGTTGGCTATGAGGTGGACGAGGCCATCCATGGACCGCAGATCCAGCTGACCCCCAATTACAATTTCATTTTTATTGATCCGGGCGATGAAACCGCCCCGCGGATCCAGCAATCCTATAAGGCGGCACGGGCCATGACGGATCGAGTGTTTATCCTAAGCAATAACCCCGAGATAACTGGGAAAGAAGTGATGCGTGTGACACATGCCATCAAGGAAAAGCTGACCCCGCTGTATACACTGGCTTTCATCCAGTTGATCTCGTACTATGTGGCGGAAACCAATTCCACCTGGAAACAGCACCCGCTGATGAAGGACTATAAGGAGATTCTTTCGGGGAAATCGGCCACATACCAGGCATACGACTGCACATGATGCGGTCTTAATATCGAAAACTTATTTTTAGGAGGTATATTATGGATGCAAAAGAGCTGAGAAAATTGAAAAAATTTTCTGCCCAGCTGCGCATTGACCAGCTGGAAATGTTCAAGCAGCGCGGGATGGGGCATATCGGCGGCTGCCTTTCCGTGACGGAGCTCATCAGTGTACTGTACGGAAAACAGATGAAGGTTGACCCCAAGAATCCCAACTGGGAGGGGCGTGACTACCTGGTAATGAGCAAGGGCCATGCCGCGCCGGCGGTGGAGGCCGCTTTGGCGGAGCTGGGATTCTTTGATAAAAAGCTGCTGCTGACAATGGATGATATCGGCACTAGGATCCCGAGCCATGTGGACCGCCTGCTGACCCCCGGTATCGATGTGACCTGCGGTTCTCTGGGACAGGGTGCCAGCGTGGCGGCCGGTATTGTGTATGGACTAAAGCATGCAGGCATCACCGATCAGTATGTCTATGTATGCATCGGTGATGGGGAGCTGAACGAAGGACAGAACTGGGAGGCATTCCAGTTTATGGCCCATAATAAGCTGAACAACTGCATCGTGTTCATCGATAATAACAAGCGCCAGCACGATGGTTACTGCGATGAGGTCCTGAAGCCCTTCAGCTATGAAGAAAAGATGAAGGCTTTCGGTTTCTGGTGCAAGACCGTTGATGGTGCCAGTGAGGAAGCCATCGATGATGGCATCAATGAGGCGAAGGCAGTAAAAGACCAGGCGGTTTGCATTGTTCTGGATACCATCAAGGGCCAGGGTGTCAAGTACTATGAGGAAATGCCGGATAACCATGCACCGAAGGTATTTGAGGAAGGCCGGGCTGTAATTGATGCCGCAATTCTTGAACTGAGAAAAATAACGGAGGAGGAATAAGCAATGCTGAAGGAAAATAGGACTCTTGGCGGCGAGCTCCGCAACCAGCTGGTTGCAACCGTAACGGAAATGCTGGAAAAAGACGACCGCATTATGGTACTGGATGCAGATTTGGGTGGCGCTTCTTTTTTCCTGCGCTTTAAGAAATCCCATCCCGACCGCTTTGTAGACTGCGGTATTTGTGAGGCGAATATGGTGGGCGTGGCGGCCGGACTCTCTCTGCGCGGCTATATCCCGGTGGTACACACCATGTCGGCTTTTGTGGCCCGCCGTGCGTTGGATCAGCTGTACATCTCCTGCGCTTACCAGAACAATACCATCAATGTATTTGGTTCGGATCCCGGCATCTGCTCCGGTTTTGATGGCGGTACCCACACCTGTTTTGAAGACCTGGCCATTATGAGAACCATTCCCCATGCCATTGTGTGCGATCCCTGTGATCAGGTGCAGCTGGACTGGATGGTTCGGGAGTGCCTTTCCCGCAATGATGGTGCCATCCATTATATCCGCGCGTACCGCAAGAATGTTACCGAGGTCTATGAGCCCGGTACCAAGTTCGAGCTGGGCAAGGGCAAGGTCCTTATCCCCGGTGATGAGGTGCTGCTGGTCGGCAGCGGTTACCTAATGGGCGATGCCCTGACTGCGGCGGAAGAGCTGAGAGCGCAGGGTATCAGCGTGGAAGTGGTTGATCCGGTTACCATTAAGCCTTTCGATGAGGAGCTGATCCTGAACGAGACAAAGGGCAAGAAGCTGGTCGTTACCTACGAGAACCACGGTACGGTAAATGGTATCGGTAGCGCTGTGGCGGATGTGCTGGCCAAGAACGGTGCAGGTGTGCCGCTGCTGAAGCTCGGCGCTACTGAGATCTTTGGACAGGTAGGTATGGTCGACCTGCTGAAGGAAGCATACAAGCTTACCGCAAAGGATGCTGTTGCCGAAATTCTGAAGGCCTGGCATAAAGTAAATTAAAGAAACAGGCATCCGGGTCGGTGAACCCGGATGCCTATTCCCTAAAACAGTTATTCTTTTACGATGGTAAAATTCGAAGGAAAACCGATAGAGAGGTTTTCCGGCTCGTAGATAATGATGTTATCAAACGAGCTTAGCGAGGCGAAGCGACATACGCTGGTCTTTCCAATTTTACTGGAGTCGGCCAGCAATACGCTTTTATCGGCACACCGCATGGCAACCTCCTTTACCGGGACGGTTTCGATATCGTCATTATAGGCCAGCTGGTTATTTAGCTCGATACCGGAGCAGCCGAAAAAGGCGTAATCAAAGTGAAACTGCGAGATCATTTTTTCGGCGTAGGTGCCCACGGTGCTTTCGTGGAAATGCATGTATCTTCCGCCGATCAGGAAGATGTCCATATCCATGTTATACAGCTTCCGGGGGATCAGAAGATTGGGTGTGACGATTTTAATGCGTTTATCTTGAATGAAATCGATAAGCTGGGCGACGGAAGTTCCGCCATCCAGGAAAATACATTGACCGTCCTGAATTAGGCTTGCGGCGGCTTTGGCGATCACATTCTTTTCTTCCATATGCTCCGTCAGTTTTTCGCTGGTGATCAGCGGTGCAACATTTCCCAGGGGGGACCCGCTGGTTTTGGTTGCGCCTGCACGCACTCTCAGTGCCAGGCCTTTTTGCTCCAGCCGTTCAAAGTCTCTCCGGATCGTTGCTTCAGATACATTTAGACTGGCGGCAATCTCCTTGATGGTAACGGTCGTTTCGGCCTCCAGCTTTTGCAGGATATAATCCATTCGCTCTGTTGCAATCATATAAAAACTCCTTTGATCCCGATATTCAGCAGGCGCTTTTTCGATAAATCAAAACGCCTCAAAAAGATTCCTTTGGACAATGAGCCCCAAAATCAAGGTGGGATAATTTATATTATTAGAATACATCAAAATTGAAAGATAAACAAGCAAATTCTCAAATATTCTGCAAACTATCTTGGATTTGTGAAAAGAATACGCAAAATGTGACAAGTACTTTATCAAAGCTTTCATTATAAAGGAAGAACAAAAAACGAGGAGGGCAATTCAGATGAATTATCCGGCTTACATATCACCTTCAATTGCGTGCTGCCCGCTGGAGTGCCTGGAAGAGCATGTGCACCGCCTGGAGCAGCTAGGGATAGAGATGTTGCATGTAGATATTATGGACGGGAATTTTGTGGCAAATTATTGCCTAGGAACGGAATTTATTCCCTTGTTGCACAGGATAACAAAGCTCCCCTTGGATATTCATTTGATGATCCAGCGTCCCGACCAAAAGCTGTCGTTCATCCCATTTGAGAGCGGGGATTATGTAACTATCCATGCCGAAAGCACACCGCATATTCAAAAAACACTGGCGGAAATACGCCGGCGTGGGGCGAAGGCGGGACTTGCGCTGAATCCCGCAACGCCCCTGGATTATTGCCGCTGGATGCTTCCGGATATTGATTTGCTGCTGGTAATGACCATCAATCCGGGATTTGCCGGACAAAAGCTAGTTCCCCAGACGCTGGATAAAATACGGTGCGCAAAGGAACTGTTGGAGCGGGCTGGAAGTACGGTCCTCATCGAAACGGATGGGAATGTGTCTTTTATCAATGCGGAGAAAATGCGCCGTGCTGGAACAAATATATTTGTAGCGGGGACTTCCAGCCTATATACTAAGGAAGGAACCCTGGAGGAGAACTATCGAAAACTTCGTTGCGCCATTGCGCAGGGGGAGGAGCACACAAAATGATTTACAAAGGGAATCCGGTATCTGCTGGCATAGCAATCGGCAGTGCCTTTGTGTACGATCCCAAGATTCTGACTGCTCCGGAGGATGCACCGGTGCTTCCGATGGAATGTGAACTGGAACGCTATGAAAACGCGGTGCAAGCAGCGCAGGCAAAGCTGCGGGAAATACAGGCCGCCTTTACTGGTAAGGATGATGATAAGGCGGAGATTTTCAGTGCACACCTGGATATGGTGGACGATGAAGAAATCTCCGAGGAGATCCGTTCGGCTATTCATGCCGGTACCGGTGCGGCAAAGGCGGTGGAACAGGTATACCAGCGGTATGCAGATCTGTTGGCAGCCCTGGATGATGACTTTATGGTGCAAAGGGCGCATGACTTGTTGGATGTGCAGCAGAGGCTCTTGCGCATCCTACTTGGTGCCCTGGAACAGAATCTTTCCCGGCTGGATGGCCCGGTAATCGTCATATGCGATGATCTAATGCCTTCGGATACGGCGACTATGGACCGGGCAAATGTGCTAGGCATCGTTGCCCAAAAGGGCGGCTATACCTCACATTCGGCCATCATTGCCCGCGGGTGGGGCATCCCGGCGGTGCTGGGTATCCCCGATATTATGAGCTGTGTTTCTTCGGGGGATACGATCGTGCTGGATGCCATTGCGGGGAATTTGCACAGCGAGCCCACTCCGCAGGAGCTGCAAAATGCCGCTGCACAGCAGACTATGTTTATGGAACAAAAGAGTATAAGCGATAAGTTTCTGTATGCTCCGGGCAGGACCCTTGATGGTGTTCCGGTGGAGATTGGCCTAAATATGGGCAAGCCTGCGCCGGAGGTGCTGGAGACTTCCACCGCAACGGATTATGTGGGCCTGCTTCGTACGGAGTTTCTTTATATGGAATCAGACCACATGCCTACGGAGGAAGAGCAGTTTGCAGCTTATAAAAAGGTGCTTCTGGAATATGGGGAGCGCCCGGTGACTCTGCGGACGCTGGATATCGGTGGGGATAAGTCACTCCCTTATTTCGCGCTTCCCAGGGAAGATAACCCCTTTTTGGGTATTCGCGCACTAAGGCTTTGCTTTGAAAATGAGGATATTATGCGCACCCAGCTTCGCGCGGCGCTGCGGGCTTCTGTGTACGGAACGCTATGGCTGATGTTCCCCATGGTCTCTGGCCTTGAAGACTTTACAAAAGCGCGTATAATTGTACTGGAAGAAAAAGAGCGCCTGTGGCAAAGCGGTGTGGCAGTGAGTGATCATATTAAGCTTGGCGTTATGATAGAAACCCCGGCGGCGGTGATGATGGCGGACCAGCTGGCAAAGCAGGTGGATTTTGCCTCCATCGGCAGCAATGACCTGTGTCAGTATCTTACTGCGGCTGACCGGATGAATCCTGCGGTGGCGCAGTACTGCCGTTCTTCCCATCCAGCCATTTATAGGGCAATCGCGATGACGATCCAAGCTTTCCGCAAGGAGAATAAGCCGCTTTCGATCTGCGGCGAGTTGGGCGGCGATAAAAATGCTGCTTGTGTGCTGGTTGGTATGGGGATGCGTAAGCTTTCAATGTCCATCCATGCGGTGCCGGGTGTCAAACAAATGCTATCTCGCTACGAGTTACCCTATTTGGAAACATTGGCAGAAGCGGTGCTGCAATGTGCGAATGCTGATGAAGTTGAGCGGTGTATGGGCGAATTTCTGCACGGCTAAGTGATTGACAGTATTCTTGTAAGGAGAAGGGTGAGACTATGTATCAGAGAAAAACGACCATTATTAATCGTACAGGGATTCACGCAAGGCCGGCATCGGTCTTTGTGAATGAGGCAAAAAAATTTCAATCCAATATTACCATCTGCAATTTGAGCCTAAATGAGCAGAATAACACCGCAAACGCAAAGTCCATTATCAAGGTGCTGACACTGGCCCTGTCACAGGGCTCGGAGGTGGAAGTGAGTGCTGAAGGTGTAGACGAAAAGGAAGCAGTCGATGTTCTGATTGAATTGATCGACAGCGGTTTTGGTGAAACCTGATTAGCTGACTTAGTTAGCAAAGTATTTTAAGAAATGGGGTCGCTGACTCCATCGGCAGTAAAAACATTTAGGGAAAAAGGTGCCCGCTTCATCCACGCCCTCACCTGTGAGGAAGATATGGGAAAACGCAAGGTGAAGAATTCTCTGCCTCCGGCAGCGCTCGAGAAAAAAGCCCAAAGCAAGCGCACATTGCTTAATACCGCAAAAGACCGCCCCGAAAGGCGGTCTTTCGATTTGGTCGGAGTGAGGTGATTCGAACACCCGGCATCTTCGGCATCGCCGCCCCTTGCGGTTCCCGAAATTCTGCTGTGCTGCGCCGCAGAATTTCGACCGCTGCGCCTTTTTTCTCTCGCTTTCTCTGCCTCCGGCAGCGCTCGAGAAAAAAGCCCAAAGCAAGCGCACATTGCTTAATACCGCAAAAGACCGCCCCGAAAGGCGGTCTTTCCTGTATGGTCGGAGTGAGGTGATTCGAACACCCGGCATCTTGCTCCCAAAGAAGTGCAGAACACTTTTTTCACTTGTTTATAGCGGTTTTTGGAGCTTTTTAATTTGTTTTACTTACTCTTTGACCCTCTTTTCTCCGCTGTTTCCGGGTGTTCCGGAGCCGTATGTGGTAATCTATGTGGTCAAAAACGCTTCCCGCCCGGTTTCCGGTGAACTGTCACCGGTGCCGGACGGGAAGCGTTTTGCGTTTCTGTTGGCTGCATTGTAACTCTGAGGAGGGTGTTATGCAAGTGGTTTCTGCGGGGGTGGCGGCTCAGAAGCTGCGGCGCTATAGACAAAGAATAGCATCACGCATTTGCCTTCTGGAGATAGAACTCACTCTCCGCAACTCGTGTCACAAAATCATATTCCAGCCGTGTTGCCTTTGAGGGCGAAATATTGTAGCGCTTAAGCACCGAGCGAAAATATGCGAAGAACGCCCTGTCTTCTTCTGTCATCGGTGCAACCCAGCCGTTCTCGGCCCCATGAGATTCAATTTTCTCCAACTCTGCCATACGCTCTTTATCCATGTCAGTTGCTCCCTTCGGTGAACTTTCGCATGCCCCAGCTGGAATCGTTTTGGGCTGCCTAAATTGTAACTCTAATGGTAGGGGTGTGCAAGTGGTTTTCTGGGAGGATAGCAACGCGAAATGTGTGATGTCACAGACAAGGAGCACCAGTAACAGCCCTTGCATTCCCGTAATTCGGGCGATATTTTAAGGGAATGCGCACCGAAATAAGGGAAAGCATCTGCGCCCTGCGAGAGAAACACTGCTGACTTTCGTCGTAATAATAAGTATAATATTAGAGGATTATCGTAGCCGAGGTGAGAGCATGGATTACATGACTGAGCTCTCCGCTATTGCCAAAACACATGGTGGAATTATCGAGACGAAAATAGCTGCACAGAGAGGTATCTCAAAAGCAGTGCTTTACAAACTGTGCAAGGAAAATAGAATTCATCGTATCGTGAAGGGCCAATACATTCTGCCCGATGACATACAGGACGAGCTGCTGGCCATCAGCAACCGTTCCAACAAAGTTATTTTTTCGCACGAAACGGCCCTGTACCTTCACGGTATTTCCGACCGCACACCATTTGAACATACGGTCACTGCACCGTCTGACTGTATTCCGTCTGCGGCAATCAAGTCGGAATGTAAGGTGTATTATATCAAGCCTGAATTGTTTGAACTCGGTAAAACAATGCTGAAAACACCTGCCGGAAACGAAGTCCCCACATACGACTTAGAGCGCACGATCTGCGACGTAATTCGCAGCCGCAACAAACTCGGAACAGAAACATTTCACGCTGCCTTGAAGTTATATGCGGCAGATCCCAAAAAGGATCTAAACAAACTGAACTTTTATGCAAAACAGATGCGGGTGGCCAATGTCCTGCGCCAGTATTTGGAGGTGCTTCTATGAGTAATGCAATGAGCTTGAAAGCGAAAATCCGAAACATTGCAAAAAAGAAGAATATTCCTGCACAGGTCATTTTGCAGAACTATATGTTCGAGCGCCTGTTGGTGCGCCTGTCTGTCTCTGATTACAGGGAAAAGTTCGTGTTGAAGGGCGGTATGCTGGTGGCTGCCATCGTCGGGCTGGATAATCGCGCTACAATGGATCTGGATACCACTCTGAAAAACCTGCCTCTCACACCGGATGCCATCCACAGCGCACTGGAGCAGATCTGCGCAATTCGCTTTGACGATGGTGTCTCTTTTGAGATCGGAACCATTTCACCCATCCGCGAAGATGACATATACGGCGGATACCGGGTTATGTTGAACGCATGGTTTGACACAATTGTTACTCCGCTGAGTATCGATGTGTCCACTGGCGATGCCATCACGCCTCATGCAGTACAGTACAACTTCTCTGAGATTTTCGATGACGAAAAAACCTACGAGCTGTGGGCATATAACATCGAAACTGTCATGGCGGAAAAAGTGGAGACCATCTTGCGGCGCAGCGTGTTCAACACCCGTCCCAGAGATTTTTATGATGCCTACATACTGACCACCATACAGAAATTCGACAAAGCAGTGTTTGAGGATGCACTATGTTTCGATATCTATACTTATGGTTTTCAAGCGTTGTCACCTCGTATAGCCGTAAAGGGCGGCAGGATCGCTCCCACCGCCCACGGCGGTTGATTACTTAAAGTCCTTCATGCGCTTCTCGTGATATTCGAGGTCACGCTTTTCGCGTCTGTGGTCGTAGATGGCAGACTGGATGGTGCATACCAACCCGGTAATGCTCATCAGAACGAAGGAGCCGAGCAGGATGTCGAGAAGGAGTTCGGTTGCGAAACTTATGGTCGTTGCGTCCATTGTTCAGCCCTCCTTATGCCAGAAAATCGTCATCGTCATCGGTGTCGAAGCCGGATTCAGCCGAAGCCTTACCGCCGAGAGGTTCACCGTCACGAATCTTCTGAAGGTTGTTCAGACCGCAGGCAATACCGCGATTGCCGTTGCTGTTGAAAGCGTAGAAGTTGATGGAGGCTCTGCCGTATACGCCGGAGTAGACCTCGCTACGGACAAGGATGGGATTGCGGTCAGCGTCCACGATGCCGGGAGCGGTGGTGGAGTTTGCATTCACGAAATAGCATTCTGCGTAGGCGGGATCATCGGGGCGTTCGGTATCGCCGTCACGCAGAGGGTTCTTGATGACGGAGAGAGCCGGGACGAACTTGCCGTTGCCCTTGAGCTTCGCCTCGCCCTCATGGTAGGCGGCTTCAATGGCAGCCTTGATCTTCTGGACGGTGACGGTATCGCTCTTGGGGATGATAAGGGAAACGCTGAACTTGGGTGCGCCGCCGGTGATGGACTTGGCTTCCCAGACGTTTGTGTAAGACCAGCGGGTATCCTTGCCGGTGATGACCTTCATGGGGTTGTTGACCTTGGTGGTGTTGTTAGACATAATCGTTTACTCCTTTAATTTTCAAAATCTGATGCCGCAGTGTTCATAGCCGGACGCTTGTCGGACATCGGAACGAGCGTGGGCTTTCCTTGGGGCTTCGTGATGAAGCGGCCGAGGATTTCGTCAAACTTGGATTTGCCGAGCGTTTTCTGCATCTCGATAATGCCGAGCAGTTTCTGTTCGTAGGGGTCGTGACCGGCGGCGATGACCGCTGCGGCTACGAGCCTTTGATCTGTGTACTTGCGGTTGGAGCGTCCCTCGACAACCTTCCATCCGTTCCATGCCTTACCGCTGATGGCGGCTTGCAGGGCATATTCCTTGATGTCATTTGCCCAGGAGACGAGGTCATCGACCTTGGTGAGAACATCTTCGACCTCCTCATCGGTGAGGAGCGGAGGCTCGGCGAAGTCGTAGGCGGCAAGAGCAAGGTTCGCTCTGGCGCGTTCCCGGCAGTCCGCTTTCGCCTTGCAGAGCTGACACCACTCGCCGCAATGGAACTCGCCATCGCCCTTGAAGGCAAGCTCGGCGGTCGGCTTCAGAACGGTTTTTGCCCATTCGAGAAGCTCGGCGGTCGAAACGGTGTAGGTGCTGACATTGGAGCGGCGCGGCTGATAGATGGTCATCGTGACCGTGTCGATGTCATAGAGGGCATCGAAGATTTCCAAAGCACCGAGGGCATACAGCATCATCTGCGGATTGTGGTCTGCGGAGACCTCCACACCCTTGCCGTGCTTGTAGTCCACGATGTTGAGGGTGCCGTCAGCGATGAGGAAGCAGTCCCCTGTGCCGAAGCCGTTCTCGACGTATTTGGAATAATCGAGCCGCTGTTCAATCAGCACGATGGGGTCGGTTGTGACCTTCTTCGCTTCGGCGAGAAGTTCAAGCACATAGGCGGCATAACCGCTGGCGCATTCCTCCATCTCCTCGTTGTACCAGGTGAGGTTTTCGGTGGGATCTTCAGACGGGATGCCCAGAACCGTCTTGAGCTTGTGCTCGCACAGGCTGTGGGCGTCCGTTCCCTCGGCGGCGAAGTCGCTGCCCTTGTCCTCGTAGTTCTCACCGAGCCTTGCGGACGGAGGGCAGTTCAGCCACCTGTGGGAAGAGGACGCGGAAAGCAGAGCGTGATTACCCATTTTCAAGTCCCTCCGCTTCCTTGATGAGGGCGGCGTACTCCGAAGGGTCAATACCGGAGAGCGTTGCCGCGCCGTGCTGACGGAGCAGTTCCTTTACCTGGGCGGTGAAGCCACGGCTGGACATCTCTGCGAGGATCGCACGGACGTCTTCTTTGGTGGGAACCGGCTCGG
>UMKJ01013108.1_pt1 | contig 22040 bp, 16 predicted proteins | sample 1966301 | NCBI WGS metagenome assembly UMKJ01 (sample SAMEA4836173, study PRJEB28245) | human gut metagenome | biome: gut microbiome; material: fecal sample | place: Denmark | collected 2008
TTATTACAATTAAAAATTGATTCTCTCGTGCTAACGAACGTTAAATAATGGTCCCATTACTCATTTTGGGCGTTTTTTCGACCTTAAAAATACCAACACAAAATTCAAAATTTGTAATTCAAAATTCCAAAAGTGCCTCCGTTAGGAAAAAAACGGGTCGATTTTCGTCAAAAATTCATGTTCGGAAAAACACGGAAAAATGGCAAAAACGGCCGATTTAACGTTCGTTAGCTTTCAAAAGTGGCACTTTTAGAGTCCGTTTTAGGCCGTTTTGGAGTGCAACAGAGCCTCCGTTGGAGTGCAAAAGTGCCTCCGTTAGCGTCTAACGGAGCCTCCGTTGCATTGTAACGAGGCCAAAAACAGCTTCTGAAACGGTTATTTTCGTCAAAAATCGAGACAAGTCTCTGATTATCAAAGACTTATCCCTAAATCGCCTTAAATGCCGTATTTTCGCGTTTTTGAGAGCAGGAAGAGTCTCGTTTGAAAAAACGCAATTCTGAGGGCGTAAATTGTAAAGATTTTGACAATGTGAAAAATATTTCCTACCCAATCAAATACCCTACGATTAACGTACCGTTGTAGGCCCAAAGCCAGACGGTGAGGGCGCAAAGGGCATAGCGGAGCAGCGTTGCGGGGCGGCGGGCAAGTATGGAAAGAAGACAGCCTATGGCGATGGGGATGATGAATATCCAGTCGGCAGACATTATATAGACTTCGTTGATGCCGAAACCGAGAACGAGATGGAGCATTACATCGACGGCAAACCACGAAAGGCACATCAACAGGAACTTGTTGCGCAAGCCACATAACACTCCGATGACAAACAGCAGGACGATAATAGCCTCGATAACGTAGGGCAGGGCGTTGTCGTAGCTGACGAAAACGGGACGCGTGTGCGACATATCCTCAAGCAAGTGGGACTTATGGAGCTGTATGGGTTCGCCAAAGAAATTCTCGACGATGGTCTTGCCGCGCGGCGTGGTAACGTCGGTCATGCTCAGTAGGGGCAGTTTGCTTACTGGTTTGCCGCTGTGTTCGGCCATCCATTTGTTGCGCGAGTCGGCCCATTTGCGCATTTTCTCTTCCTTGCCCTGCTTCTTCTGCTTCTTTGCCATATTCTCAATCTCTATCTTTTGCGGAATCTCCACCGTGCGGTACTGCCAATACCAGATGCCGCCAAGTAAGGCGGCGGGCAGGATGAATGAGATGAGGATAAAGCGAAACGAGAACACGCGGCGGCCGTTGCTGAAAAGACAGGCCAGAAGAGTCTTGGCACCGTTGGTTAGGGTTATGCCGGCTGTGAGGAAAACAAGCAGCATCGCCTCCCATTCGCTTACCGCGCGACTCTGTTTCATGCGCATTCCCACCATGTAGAGGGTGAGGGTGAGCAGGAAAAGGGAAATGACGAAATGGTCGGGCACCATCGTCGTAATGAACACATGGCCGAAAGAGAAGAAGAAGGCGGTGAGCAGCGTGGCATCGGGGCGGGTGAGCGAGAGTACCTCGCGGAATATCCTATACATGAAGATGGCCGAATAGACGGCGCAGAACACGACAACCGCCATCATAAAGAAGACGGCGAAGTTGGTGCCGGTGGCCTGCATGAGCCAGTGGTTTGCCAAGTACATGGGATAGAGGAGGGTGAGAAAAAGCGGATGGCGCGTCGTCTCGAAATGCACACGAAGGTTGGACAGCGTGATATACGACCAGCAGTCGTAGCCCGAAATGCGGAAGTTCTTGGAGAAAATCGTCCAGAAACCGAGGTTGCCGCCCTTGAGGAAAAGCGGCGAATATTTGTATATCACAAGTGCATTGAACGCTACGAACACTATCAGCGCAATGAGGACGATGAGTCTTTCTTCTTTCTTTATCTTGAACATTGTTTTTCCTTTTATTTTTATTTCATTCCTCAACCTTATAAGTCTTCCCCCCTTGGGGGGATTAGAGGGGGGCTACAACAGATATTCGGCCAGCAACGCCACATTATATATATACATATAGAGCGTGAGTATCAGTATCAGACTCCTCATTCCCGTGTGTAGCCGGCCCGTGCAAGAGCGCAGGGCGTAGCCGATGGCTATGGCGATGGTGAACAGCCAGTGAGGACTCATGATGTAAATCTCGTTTATTCCGAAGCCGAGGCCCATGTGTATGACCATGTCGAAGGCGAAATAGGAGAGCGCTAACCACAGAAAGCGGTTGCGGCGGCCGAGCCATACGCCTGCAACGAACAGGGATACGATGATGAACTCTGCCAGATAGTTGAGCCAACAGCCGTATTCCACTATCACGGGGCGGCTACGCAGCACGTCTTCCAAAAGGTGGTCGCTGTGCAGGATGATTGACTCGCCGAAGAGGTTGTGTACTGCCGTCTCCGTGCGCGACGTTGTTATGTCGGTCCATTTCAGGAAACCGCCGCCCTCGATAGGCTTGCCCGTGTGCCGGTTGGCTGCCGAATGAGAGCGTTCCCGTTTCTTCTGCGCCTTCTTTTGGGCTATCAACGCCTGCGCTCCGGCCTTCTGCCGGGCTGTGTCGGCAATGGAGACGGTGTCGAGATACGTCTTTATTATCTTCGCCTCCTCCTTCTTTTCTATTCTCGCTTTCATGTCCTTGTTGGCCTTCCAGTCGGGATATACGAACGTGTTGTATTCCCATTGCAGGAACACCCATATCAAGAGCGATGGCAGGATGACGGCAAACAGCAGATAAAGCGGGCGGAAGAAGCGCCGGCCGTTGACGAAAAGGGCGGCGAGGAATATCTTTATGCCGTTGTTGAGGGATATGCCTGCCGTGAGCAGGAATATCCAGATGGTCTGCAACTTGCCTATCGGCCGGCCTCGTTTCATGCGCATTCCGCTCACGTAAATCATCATGATGAGCACCGACATGGACATGGCGAAATGGTCGGGGCATACGGATGCCACGATGACATAGGCGAAAGAGTAGTGCAGAGCGGTGAGAATGAGCGAGTCGGAGTAGCCCATTTCGAGCACTTCACGGAAGATTCGGAAAAGGAAAACGAAGGAATAGACCGTGAAGAGCAGCAGGATGAGCGCCACGACGAACTGCACGCAGTTGATGCCCGTTAGCTCCATGAGTCCCTGATTGATTACGCTGGGCACGTACATGAAAGGTGCGAGCAGCGGATGGCGGAATACGTTGTAGCGCATCTCCCAGTCGGTTACGACGTTATATGTCAGCGGGTCGTAGCCCGAGATGTGGAAAGTCTTGACGAAAAACCATTTGTAGCTGGAGCGAATCTCGCTGAGCTTGTCGTAATAAGAATAGATGACAAGAGCGTGGAGTGCTGCGGACAGAAGCAGAAACACCAGTGCGGGCACTCTCTCTTCGGCCCTTATCTTGAAAAGTCTGATAATACCTTTCATCTCTTTTTAAGGAAGTATCTTACTAATATGAAATTTATGGGAACGCAAATGCAGAACATCGGAATGAGCGCGAGGCGTTTTTCGAGTCCGAAATAAATGGCGACAGACAGTATGGCGGTCTGCAAAAGATAATTGATGATATGTGAAAACACAAAACCCGCACCACGTTTGGCGGTAGATTTCACACGAAACGTGAAGCGGGTGGAGGCTATATAGTTGAAGACGAAGCTCACTGCATAGCCCGTTGTGTTGGCTATTGTATAATGAAAATATGAAACCAGCAGGCAGTAGACGCCTGCTTGTATGGCTGTGGCGGCCACTCCGACGATGCCGAAGCGTATGATTTCGCCCAGTTTCTGGCGTTGGCCATCGGTTATATGTGCTGTGATGGCGTTGTCTTTATCGGCTGTATGGCCTTTGCGGAATGGCTTGTAGTGGCTTTCGTCGGCGTATTCGAACATCCGGCTGTCGCCTTTGCTGTCGCCGAAAGCGATGAGGTGGTAGGTCTTTCGGTAAGGGAAGGCGGTGCGGATGCGCTTCACCTTCTCTTCGCCGTAGCAGTTCTTGGTGAGGAATTTGCCAGTGACGAATCCGTTGCGCACCTCTATGCGTGTGCAGGACACAATGATTCGGTCGGCAAATTCGGCGAAGAACGGTCGCACCCAGTTGTCTATGCTCGCACTGACAATCATCACTTTGGAGTTTTCGGCGAGTGCCTTGCGAATCTCGTTGAGGCCGTCCGGGCGCATCAGGTGGGCTTTCTCGTGTGCGAACGAGGCACAAAGAGCGTTGAAATCGGCTTCGGCCATATTACGAAACAGAAAAGAAAAGACTTGCTGTTTGACTTTCCAGTTGGGATAAAGGCGCAGCTTCATCAGCACAAGCAACGGCAGGAAGAGCAGCAGCGTGGTGTAGAGGCGCCGCTCTCCGCGTGCGAACTTAATAAATTCGAGCAGCGTGTCTTTGGTTGTCAGTGTACCGTCGAAGTCGAAGGCATATACTTTCGTTTTCATCTTATAGCTCTTTTAGATGCTTTCTCAGCCGAGAATATTCCTTTTGTAGATAAGAAACATGAACGTGAGGCCCCACAGAAGTACGATTATTTGGGTGAATCTGTCGCGTATTATGACCTTTGTCGGGTCGCCGCTGTCGTTCTCCACCACGGTAATCTGTATGTATCTGAGTAGTCCGATGAGCACGAATATGCTTGTGAGGTATAGGTTTTCCGTTCCGAATCCGGCCATCACATCGGGCGAAACGGTGTACATGATGTAGCATACGAATGTCATCGAGGCCGTTATTGTTATCGCCTGATTGATGAAAGTGAGATTGTAGTGGATGGTGTTCTTGCGGGGAGCCTCGCCCGTCTCGTTCATGCGGAGCACGTCGTCGCGCCGTTTGGCGAACGAAAGGAAGAGTGTCAGCAGGAACGTCATGAGCACAATCCATTTACTGAGGGCTATGTTTGTGGCTAAACCGCCGGCAAGTATGCGGAGGATGAAGCCGAAGGCGATGATGCAGACATCGATGATGGCGTATTGTTTCAGTTTGGTGCAGTAGCAGATGTTCAGTATCCAGTAGAGCGACAGAACGCAGGATACCTCCCAATAGTTGTCTATTGCGAAGTCTTGCAATGACGCAATGCCGAACGGGAAGCACAGGATGAGATTCGCGAGTATGGGAAGTAGGATGCAGATGATGTATGCCGTAGACTCCTTTATGGCCCCGGAAGCCACCGGCCGCTTGCATTTCACGGGATGACGACGGTCGGCCTCCACGTCGATAACATCGTTGAAGCTGTATATCGATGAGGCTACGAGGCTGAATGCGAGTGTCGTGATGAGCGCCGCCACGATGGAGCTGACGTTAAGTAACGCGCCGCCGAAGAACAAAGGCAGCAACACGAAGCCGTTTTTTATCCACTGATGCGGACGGATGAGTTTCAGAATATCTTTCATTTCAGTCGCTTTTCTATCGGATTGGTTATCATTTTCATTATCTTGCCCAGTGCCCATGCAATCGGGAAAGCTATCGCCACGCATATAATAAAGGTGGGCCAATAGCCTAATTTCAGTTTCTCGATGTGGCAGAGTATGAAGTGTGCGTGTATCAGATATATCTCAAGACTGATTGTCCCGATGAAGGCAAGGCCCTTGTTGAGCTTCTCCGGCAGTACGGCGAACAGGCGGCAGAAGAGCAATATGCCCGTTATCGTAAGCGGAATATAGACCATTCGTTCGATGAACAGTGGGAAACGGCCGTGCAAAACCTGCTCAAGGTAGACGCAGGTGGATAGCGACGCGATGAAGAAAAGGGCTATCAGCCATATTGACGAGCCTCGGAGTATGGTCTTGTTGCGCACGGCTTCGCCCATATTTATGCCTATCAGGTAAATCGGAATGCGGCTCCAGAAGATTTCAATGTGGCCTACTGCGCTGTGAATGGGTGCCACCCACTGCACCGCCACGCACCAGACCATCATCAATGCGGGCATCCAGCGGTAGACGGGATTGCGCCGTATGAGAGTCATATAGGCCGGAGTGAAGATGTAGAGCATCATCGTTGCCGGGATATACCAGAACGTTCCTTCATCGTGGAGCCAGAAATCCCAGTTGATTAGCACATCGCCGAGCAGGTCCACAATGTCCTTGCTGTACCGTTGCGCCCCGAAGAAGTCGCAACCGTAGAACAGTCCGGCCACAACGAGCCACGTGGGATAAATCCGAAGGTATCTTCTTGTGAAGAAACGCTTTACCGACTGATTCTTAACCCACGAGAACCAAAGGCCCATTCCACTTAAAAACAGGAATATATCCACACCGATATTGCCCATGCGGCGCAGTCCGTAGAACATATCCGAGCGCGGCAGACTCACGTGGAAGAGTATGATTGCAATCATGGCAACGCCCATCAGCTCGCCACGATAGCGGCTGATGTCGGCCAGTTCTATGTCTTTTATCTTGTGAATCATATATATATTAGTAGTTGGAAGACAGGGGTTCGGGAGTTCTGGCAATACCCACAAAAGCATTTCTCTTACCTCTTATCTCTAACCCTTCATCCCTTTCCATCATTTTTGATTCTTCATTCTTTATTCATCATTCTTCATTTACCTATTGGTACGCGCTTCAACAGCTCGCGGAAGAGCCACGCCAGTGCGATGGAGGCGATGATATAGAGCAGCAATCCCGTGTAGACATCGCCGTGATGAGATACCGGGATGAATATCTTTCGGGTGATAGGATGGCACACGAACAGCGCAGCCGAGATGCTGCCCATCCATTCCAATAGCGAACAAGGAAGTGTCTTGATTAGTGATATGTTGAGCGTGATAATGAAAATAGGAACAAAATACCACGTCATATACGACTGGGAAAGAAGATAAACGAGTACCAACGACACCACGCCGACAAACAAATGAGCCGCCGGAGTGAGCTGTTTGCCGAATCGTGCATATAAAAGTCCGAGTCCGAACGGCAGCATTCCGCCTATGCAACTATAACGGATATAGTTCAAGGTGTCGCCTTCGGGGGCGCAAAACACTTGCGCCAACCAACAAATGGCCATCAGCGTCACTACAACTCCCCAATGGCGGCGGTAGAAAAGAAGCCTGTAAACAATGTAGAGTTGCAGCATCAGGCCGAAAAACCAGTATGGTCCGGGCCAAATCACCTTGTCGGGCGACGGCATGAAGTTGTTGACCATGAGCAGTTGGGTGATGATATGCGATGCGGCGTAGTGGTGGGAGCCGGGCGTAATGGCATCAATCATCGTGAAAGCAACGAAGCCCACAATCATCATCTTGAAGAGCTTGAGGAAGTGAACGCGTATAAACGACACGCATCCCGTGTCTGATTTATCGCCCGGGCGGCTCTCGTATTTGCAATAAAGGCCATAGGCACTGAGGAAAAGGAACACCGGCACCCCGTAATGGCCGAAGAATGAGAACAGATGCACGGGCAGAAGACTGTCTGCATGGGCAATGGCGCGGTTCAGTCCGTAGACGTTATTGGCGAAAAACTGATATTCGTTCTCGCGCACTATGCCCCCAAGCCAGTGGCAATAGTTGTGCATGAAGATTCCAATTATGGCGAGTCCGCGCATTGCGTTGCACTCCGCACGGCTCAGCAACCCGCTTCCTTTCGTGTTATTTCCCATTCTCTGCCTCCATCAATTTGTCGTAATCAACCTTTCCCTTTATCACTCTCGGACGCATCTCGTCATACCGCGGCGACAGAATATTATACTCCTCGTGATAGTCTTTCGAGCTTATTCCGGCCAGATAAAGCAGCAGATGCGGCAGTGCGTCGGTCATCATGCGCCTGTCTTTGGCCCCAACCACCTCGCTGAATATGTCAGGATGCTTCACGGCATACTTGTGAGAGCACCATATCCACAGCGGCACATCGAACTCCTGGTGCGCCAACCGTGGTGTAATCTCCGCACTGTGATTGCGCCCATAGTGCTGAAAACCATCGTTGAAACACTCCTCTCCGTGGTCAGACAGATACACGACAATAGCTTCCTCATCCTCGAATTTATTCAAAATGCAGTCCACAATCGAGTCGTTATATATCGTCGCGTTGTCATAATGCGACAGGATGTCGCGGTTGCGTGCGGTCAGGTCGGGCCTGTCATAATCGTCTCCGTAATATTTTCTGTGCGTTTTGGGGTAGCGGGTGTTGTAACTCACGTGCTGACCCATAAGATGAAAGATTGTCAGATTATGCTCTTTGTTGTATTTCTTCAGCTCGTCATAGTCCGTCAATACGCCATCATCAAACTTATGCAGCGTGGTGTTGCGGGTGTCGAACTGCGCTTTGCTCAGGTCTTCGTTGTTCAAGAAGAAACCGCCACTGAAGTCATACACAGCTTCTTTGGCCTTCGGCAGGAACTGATTGGTGATGAACGTAACGTGATAGCCCGCCTTTCGGAATATCTCGGGGAAGAGGGGGTAGTCGCACCATTCGCCTTTCATGCCGCGGACGTATGTCGAAAACATATTCTTGAACACGAAACTGGTGAGGTTCCACGGTGCCACGACATCCGTATAAGGCACAAGCCGGCCGCGTTTGCTGCGCTTCACCTGCATCGGAGCAGTTGGTTTGTCGTATCCGTAGAGCTGAGAATGATATTTGTTGTAGCTTTCTCCAATTATCAATACAATGTGAGGGCTGCGGAACGAGCAACTGTCCACGCTCACGTTATCCTTCGCCACGATGAGCTTGTTAATCTGTTGCGCCGCAAGAGAGTTAGAGAACAAACTGAAAGCCAATCTGTGCGTAGGCAGATAGAACTTCGCACAGTCCTTCTTCGTAAGTTCGTGTTCCACCTGTCCGATGTTCGCTTTCGAGAACATCTCGGCCATTGCGCGCCTGTTGTCTGCCGTAAAGTCGAGGCTGTACACCAAAAACCACACCACGAATGCCCCCGCCGCAGCCATTACATAGCGGTGATAGCTTTTCCAATAGCCCGCAATCTTAGTCATGGGAGCCGAGTTCAGCCGCAATTTCTCTTTCACCTTGTCAGTCTTTTCCCTCGAAATGCGTCTTGTCAGCGGCGGAATGACGGTGGCAAGGAAGTGTGCCAATATCAGCAGCAGCACCTGTCCGACGCTCGAAAACAGCACATCCGCACCGAGATACGACTTAAAGAACTCGCCTGCCTCGCGGCTGTTGGTTTCGCCCATCAGCAGAAGTATTGTCGGGTTGATGGTCGTTTGGAATTTAACGAAGCAGAAAACGTCGGTTATTGTTACGGCATACACCACCGCAGCGCATACGAACCTCACCCACTGCCGTATCTTATGCGGTATTACGGAGAGTAGGGCGCATACCAGATACAGCTCGATAAACAGTTCATAGTATGTGCTTTCGGGGAATTTGTCCTTGTTGTTTTCCGGCAGTACGGCCCAAGCGGCCACGATACCGAGTACATACATGAAGCAGAAGAACTTCGCATTCCTTCTTATCGGCAGGAACACTGCATTCAATATGTGTACTAAAATATTAACAAACTTCATTAAGTTGCGATTTTGTTGCAAAGGTAGTGCAAGAAGCGATAAGGACAAAATAAATTTGATTTAATTTTAATCGCAGGCTAAAGAAATGAGAGTTTTTTGGGGGGATTAGGCTGATTAGTCTAATTAGCCTAATTGGTTTAATTAGACTAATTAGGCTGTTTCCCCCTTGAAGGACTGAGGGAGACTTTCCGCTTCGCGTAATTCATGCACTCTTTCAGTATCTCTGCGCCCGCCAACCGCATTATTATATAATATAAGGTGGCGGCAACGACAATCTTGACAGCTATACTTGCGATCATATTCTCAGCCAATTCTCCGGCCCAATATGCCACCCCCGCCGACAAAAGAGCAGCTAAGAGGAAGGGCAGCGTATCCTTCAGGAAATGCGAAAGGCGCAGTCCGATGATGCGGCGGTTGAGCTGTTGAACCCCTCCGAGCCACAGAATGTTCATCAGCGAGTAGGCGGCAATCATGGTATTGAAACCATAACGCGCCAAAAGGAGAATCACTGCGACCTGTACGGCCACCAGTCCGATGTTGCTCCACATGAAGATGTCCGACCTTCCGCGGCTTATCATGAGGTTTTGCAACGGCTGATAGAGTGGCAGGAACGCACCGCCCACGCACAGAATCTGCAATATCACGATGCTTTCGGCCCACTTGTCCGATATAAGTAGGATGATAAATTCGCGCGAGATAATAGCCAGTCCGAGCATTACGGGGAAAGAAAGGAACGCCGTGAAGCGTATCATCTTGCGCAATACAGCCAACTGACGTTCCCGTTCGTCGTTGACCGACGCGAGAACCGGCTGCGCCACCTGCGAGATAGTACCCGAAACGAGTGATGAAGCCATATTATTCCATTTGTAAGCCTGTGAGAAATTGCCCACGGCGTGCACCGGAAACAATCGTCCGAATATCATTGTCAGTATGTTGTTGCTCGTCTGGCTCACGATGTTCGTTATCATTATCTTGCTGCTGAAGCCGAACATCCGCCTCACCGGACCGAAGTCAATCTTCAGTGACGGCCTCCACGGCATCAGGAAATACTTGCCCACGCTGAGCGCACCCACATAGACGAGCTGCTGAGCGGCTATACTCCAATAAGCCATACCGTTCATTGCCATTCCTATACCCGTTACTCCCGACACTACGAGTACCCCCGTGCGCAGTATCGTCGTCTCCTTTATAATAAGATTCTTGCTCAGATAAGCCGAAGGCACAATGCCGATGGCCGACAAAGGGATGCTGATGAAGCATACACGCGACAAGCCTATGAGCCTCTCCTGATTGTAGAATCCGGCTATCAGTGGCGCGCACGCAAACAAAAGGGCATACAGCACCACGCCCATTATCATCGAGAACCAAAACACTGAGTTGTAGTCGTTGGCCTCCGCGTCCTTTTTATTGATGAGTGCCGATGTGAAACCGCTTTCCTGTATGGTTGTGGCAATGGCACTGAATATCGCCAGCATACCCACCAAGCCATAGTCTTCAGGCATCAACAGCCGTGCCAGGAAAATGCCTATCAGTGCGTTCAGCAGTTGCATCATCCCGTTGTTCATGGCCGCCCAGAACAGCCCCGTTGCCGTTTTTTCCTTTAGTGAACTCATCTGTCGATAGTTTATTATACCAATCCGTTCTCCTTTAAGATTTCTAACAACTCATGTTCGGATATGTTTTCTTTTTCCGATTTGTCGTAAATGGTAAGAAGCATAAGCTCAGAGTTTACGTCTGCTACCAATAACGTATAGGTAATGACCCGTACACCACCGCTTTTACCTTTTCCTTTAGCGGTGATTGCCATACGAACCTTGCGGAGATTCATTCCGAGGTCAGCACCCTGCAAAGGGTCGTTTTGAAGGGATTCTTGGAGTTGTATTAAGTCTTTCTTTATGGATTTGTAGCGTTTGCTTAAATGTTTTACTGCCCGCAGGAAGCTCTTTGAGGTTATAATCTTACAACTCATTAATCACTTCCTCCAATGTCTTTAGCTCTATTTTTCCTTCTTTGTATAGTTTCAGCTCCTTGCAAGCCTCGTCAAAGTTCTGTAATATCTCTGCTTTTGTCATGCAAGGTTCTTCTTCTTCCTTTGCTTTAGTCTTTTCCTGTCTTTTAGGAAGTATGCTTACGCCTTCTATAGCCCCCAGTACCTTTCGCAGTGATGGAAGAATAGAAGGATTCTCTACATTTATTATAAACTGTGCCATAATCTTTCTCCTTTATCAGTTTAGTGGCAAAGTTAAGTAAAAAACATCTATTCCGCAAGAAACAGACACCAAAAAGCATTGTAGAACACACACCATAGCCCTGGAATATGGCCGAATAGCACGGCAAACGCCCGTAAAAGGCTTTGTAATAATTTAGATTTTTGGATACTTGCGCAAACGATAAGTTGTTGGAAATCAATGTGATAAGATTATAATTCATTTAGATAATTGTGAGACGGAAATATCCTACGTGTCCTTTTAATATATCTTTGCAAATAGCTAACACGTATGGTGGCAACAATGAAGAACCTAATTCGGAATATTAAAAATAATAAACAATATAACAGAACAAATAATGTCATGAGGAAAACCATTCTTAATATTGTCTTTTCCGCTATCGCGACAACCGGAATAGCTGCCGGTTATCAGGTGCAGTCGCCCGACGGCCGGCTGACACTTACAGCCGGAACACGCTCCGGCCGACCATATTACAGTATGTCGTGCGGTGCGGAAACTGTAATCTCAGAGTCATTTCTCGGTATGACACTCGCCGAGTCCGACCTTAGCACAGACTTTGCCGTGAGGAAAATCACGCGCGGCAGCAAGGACGAGACATGGACACAGGTGTGGGGCGAGGACGAAACCGTGCGCAACAACTATAACGAACTGACGCTTCATCTGCGCCGGAAGTCGGGCAGACGGCTTGCGATGGACATCGTTTTCCGCGTGTTCAACGACGGAATCGGATTCCGTTACGTCATTCCCGAGCAGAAACAACTCTCAGGAATCACCGTGATGGAGGAGAATACTGAGTTCGCTTTGCCGCAGGAAAGCATGGCATGGTCGATTCCCGCCAATCATGCCAACTTCTATGAAGGTATATATAAGAGGAGCGCGGTAGCTGAGAAAGACACCGTCTGCACACCCCTGACCGTGGAATGCGGCGACTCCCTCTACCTCGCCATACACGAAGCGGCTCTCACCGACTATGCTTCGCTCACGCTGACACCACGCAAGAGCAGTACGCTGCGTGCAGCATTGGTGCCCTGGCAAAGCGGAGTGAAGGTGTACGGAGGCCGTTCGCTTGTGTCGCCGTGGCGCACCGTCATCGTGGGACGCACTCCGGGAGATCTCATCACGTCGCGCCTGATGCTCAACCTGAACGAGCCTTGCCGCATAGAGGACACCTCGTGGATAGAGCCGGGCAGGTATATCGGAATATGGTGGAGCATACATAAGAAGAAGAACACATGGGAAATGGGAGCCAAGCACGGTGCGACAACGGCCAATATGCGCCGTTATATAGACTTCGCCGCACGCCACGGGTTCATCGGAGTGCTTGCCGAAGGATGGAACTACGGCTGGGGCAATGGCGAGACCGTGACGTTCCTGCGCAACTATCCCGACTACGACATCGACTCGCTCGCCGCTTATGCGCGTGAGAAAGGTGTGCGGCTGATAGCCCATACGGAGACGTGGGGCAACGCACGGCTGCTGGAATCGGAGATGGACAGTGCGTTTGCGTGGTTCAACAGGTTGGGAATAAACGCCGTGAAGACCGGTTATGTGAATCCGAAACTCGACAATCGCGAGCTGCAACACTCCCAATATGGCGTGCGCCACTACCGGAAGGTGATTGAAACGGCCGCGCGCCATCATCTGATGATAGACAATCACGAGCCTGTCATGCCCACAGGACTGCAACGGACGTACCCGAACCTGATGACGCAGGAGGGCGTTCGCGGTCAGGAATACAATGCGTGGTCGGCCGACGGGGGCAATCCGCCGTCGCATACAGCTACGCTTCCGTTCACAAGAGGCCTCGCCGGACCTACCGATTTCACGCCGGCCATATTCCATTATGGCGACGAGGTGGTGCCGGGAACGCATCCGCAGTCGACGCTCGCAAAGCAACTGGCCGAGTTCGTGGTTATCTACAGTCCGCTGCAGATGGCCGCCGACATGATAGAAAACTATGAATATCAGCCTGCCTTGTCGTTTATCGAGAGCTGTCCGACAACCTGGAGCAAGACCATTGTGCCCAACGGAGAGATTGGCAGGTACGTGACGATAGCCCGAAAGGAGCGCGGCGGCGACACGTGGTTTGTGGGAAGCATTACCGACGAGACCGCCCGTGACATCACGCTGAGCCTCGATTTCCTCGATGCCGGAGCCACATACCGTGCCGTTATCTATGAGGACGGTCCCGGAGCCGACTATCAAGACAATCCGTATCCTATGACAATACGCCGCGAGCGCGTGACAAATGCAAGTACGCTGAGTCTGAAACTCGCCCGAAGCGGCGGCGCGGCGATACGCATAGAGAAAGAATAGAGAATGTAAACACAATAATTTTTTAAGTTAACTAAAAACATCATGAACATGGAAAGAACAAAGAATCTGGTTCTCCGTACATTATTTTTATGTATGGCAACGCTTTTTGCTTTGGACATTTCAGCGCAGACCGACATCAAAGGCCGCGTCAACGATGCGTCGGGTGAGCCTGTCATAGGTGCCGGTATCGTTGTGAAAGGTACGCAAAGCAGAGCCGTCACCGACATCGACGGTAACTTTTCAATCAACTGCCGGCCCGGTGCCACGCTCGTATTCTCCTATCTCGGCTACTCGGATAAGGAGGCTTCGGCACAAAACGGTATGGTGGTTACACTCGAAGAAGACAATCAGGCCCTTGACGAAGTGGTCGTTATCGGTTACGGAACGGTGAAGAAGAGCGACGCCACAGGTGCCGTTATGACCTTCAACGCCGACCCGAAGTTGAAGGGCGTGGCCCCGAACGCCAACGATTTGCTCGTGGGTAAGATGGCCGGTGTGAGCGTAGTGACAGGCGGTGGAGCCGCTACCGACGGCGCAAGCATACGCATCCGCGGCGGTTCGTCATTGTCGGCGAGCAACGATCCGCTTATAATCCTCGATGGAGTGTATCTCGACAACTCAGGAATCGGCGGCGTTGGCAATATGCTCAGTACCATCGACCCTAACGATATCGAGAGTTTCACGGTGCTGAAAGATGCTTCTGCCACGGCAATCTACGGTAGCCGCGCGTCAAATGGTGTCATTATCATCACCACAAAGAAGGGAAAGACTGGCAAGATTAAGGTGTCTTACGACGGAAACATATCCGTTGCGACACGCAAGAAAGGCATAGACGTGATGGACGGAGACGAGTTCCGCGACTTCGTAAAGACCACTTTCGCCGGTCTTAGCAATGAGGCTGAGGTCGTAGGTAAGCTCGGCGACGCCGATACTGATTGGCAAAAGGAGATATTCCGCACCGCAGTGAGCACCGAACACAACGTAAGCGTCTACGGTTCGGTCAAGGATGTGCTGCCGTTCCGCGTATCTTTGGGCTATACTAATAACAACGGTATCCTGAAAACAGACAAAATGGAACGCTATACGGGCAGTTTCATCCTCTCGCCGTCGTTCTTCAACGACCATCTGAAGGTGAACCTGAACGGTAAGGCTATGTCTGTCAAGAGCAATTTCGCCAACCGCGGTGCCATCGGCGCTGCCGTTTCGATGGACCCGACGCACCCCGTTTACGACCCGGACAGCAAGTATCACGGTTATTGGACATGGACGGGAGCCGACGGAAACCTGCTCGGCGTGGCAACAAAGAACCCAGTCTCGATGATTGAGGCATACGATGACCATTCAGACGCATTCAATTTCATCGGTGCGGCGCAGTTTGAATACAACGCCTTCTACGTTCCCGGACTGAAGGTTAACATGAATATGAGCATTGATTATTCCGACAGTGACGGCCGCACCACGGCTCCATACGACGCTCCTGCATACGCAACCAGCCTCGGATATGACAACTCCTGGAAGCAGACACGCCGCAATACGATGTTTGAAATCTATGGAACTTACGCTCATGACTTTAAGGAAATAAAGAGTCATTTCGACATTATGGGCGGCTATTCATGGCAGCATTACTGGCAAAAGAACGACTATACACGCATCGCTGAGTTTGAATACGATGGCGAAGGCAACCTGCAACCGAAGGAGACGGCTATCAGCTCGAACCTCTCGAAGACCGAACACTATATCGTTTCGTTCTTCGGCAGAATGAATTACAGCTACGATGACAAGTATCTTCTCACCTTCACGCTGCGCGACGATGGATCTTCGCGTTTCGCAAAGGGCAACAAATGGGGACTGTTCCCGTCTGCAGCGCTCGCTTGGCGTGTGATAGAGGAAGACTTTATGAAGGACCAGAAGGTGTTCTCCAACCTCAAATTGCGTCTCGGTTGGGGCTTGACTGGTCAGCAGGACATTAATCAGGGCGATTATCCGCACCTCGGTTCCTATTCATTCAACGTGAACAACGCTTCTTCTTACTACCGTAACGGACAGTGGATACTGCTCCTTCAGCCGAATGCAAGCAACAGCAACGTTAAATGGGAGACCACACGAACATATAATATAGGCCTCGACTTCGGCTTCCTGCGCAACCGCATCAACGGATCGGCAGAATGGTATCACCGCAAGACCTACAACCTCATCAACGCAGAGGCCAAGACCGCATCGGGAACAACGTTCGCCGAGTATGTCGTTGCAAACATCGGCTCACTCGAAAACCGCGGTTTTGAGTTCACGCTCAACACCATTCCTGTGCAGACAAAGGACTGGACGTGGGAGTTGAACGGCAATATAGCATTCAACAAGAGCAAGATTCTGAAGCTCAACAACGGCGATGCAGCCACCTCTATGCGCCGTTTCGAGTCTACGGGAGGCGACGGAGGCTTCCAGCTCAAGGCTCACGCAGTAGGGCACGAAGCCGGTATGTACTATGTATATGAGCAGATTTACGATACAAACGGCAACCCGATAGAAGGCTGTTACGCCGACCGCAACGGCGACGGACAGATAAACGAGGACGACCTGTACCTCTATCACAGTGCCGATCCTAAGGTGATATTCGGTCTTAGCACCAAGTTGCAGTATAAAAACTGGGACTTCTCCATCGCAGGACACGGCGCGGCTGGCAACTACAACTACAATGCCGTAGCGGCAAATAACGCCGAAATCTCTCCGGCACGCATCTATGCGAACGAGTTCCTTACCAACCGCGTGATGTCAGCGTTCGACACCAACTTCCAGACAAAGAAGGTATTGTCCGACTATTACGTGCAGGACGCATCGTTCTTCCGCATCGACAACATCACGCTCGGCTACTCTTTCGCCAACCTTTTCAATAAGAAGATAAACGGACGAGTATACGGAACGGTTCAGAATCCGTTCGTGATAACCTCTTACGACGGCCTCGATCCGGAAGTCGGTGGCGGTATCGACAGCAATTTCTATCCGCGTCCGCTCACTGTCATGTTCGGATTAAACTTGAATTTCTAACAGACAGCCTCATAAAGAACTATAAATATTAAACTTTCAGTGGGAGTTTTTAATTCCCGTCTGATAAAAAATATATTGAATATGAAAACATCTTGTATATATAAATATGTGTTGGCGGCAGGCTTTGGAGCTATGGTGTTGTCTTCATGCGTGGGCGATCTCGACACGGAACCGTTGACAGACCAGACCACTTTGCCCGATGCTGCGTTCAAGGACTACGAGTCTTACGAGAAATACACGGCAAAGATATATTCCGCTTTCGCCATTTCGGGCAACGACGGAGCGGCATCCGGCGACATCGTTAGCGGCGATCAGGGCGAAGCAACCTTTACCCGCGCCTACTGGAACCTGCAGGAACTGCCGACGGATGAGGCTGTTATTGCATGGAGCGACGACGGACTTAACGGCTTGCAGTTCATTCAGTGGACTGCCGACAACCGTTTCTGTCAGCTCAACTACAACCGTATGACAATCATTAACGCCTTCTGCAACGAGTTTCTCATGCAGACAACGGACGACAAGCTCACCTCGCGCGGCCTGACACAAGACCAGATTGCGACCGTGCATGAGGAGCGTGCCGAGGTGAGGGCACTGCGCGCGTTCTCCTATTACATTCTCATGGACCTCTATGCCAACGTGCCTTTCACCGACGAGAACACCGGAACGGGTCTTTATATGCCCGAGCAGGTGGGCCGCGACTTCCTCTTCGGCTATATAGAAAGCGAACTGAAGGATGTCATTCCGCAACTCCCGGAGAAGACAACAAGCAACTATGGAAAGGTGAACAGGTATGTAGCCGACATGATACTGGCTAACCTTTACATGAACGCGGAGGTCTACGGACAGGGTGCTCACTATACGGAAGCACTCGAATGCCTTAACGACATCATCGACAACGGAGGCTATTCGCTCGAGAACAACTATCAGTGGAACTTCAATGCCGACAATGATCTCTCTTCAGAAATGATATTCCCGATATGCTACGACGGCAATTTCGCGCAGACATACGGCGGTACCACCTACCTCATGGCAGCCGCCTGGGGATCTGACATGACCCCGGGAACAAACTACGGACTGTCGCAATCGTGGTCAGGAGCGCGTGTTCCGGCCGACCTCAGCAGCCTTTTCGAGGAAGGAGACAACCGCGCGCTGTTCTGGACAACGGACAGAACGCAGACCGTAGAGGCTTGGAACGACTATAATCAGGGCTATGCCGTGGTGAAATATACCAACCTGAAGCGTGACGGGTCGGCAGGAAGCAGTTCCACATTCGCCGACACCGACTGGCCGTTCTACCGCCTGGCAGACGCTTATCTGCTCTATGTCGAGGCTGTGAAGCGCGGCGGACAAGGCGGTTCGGAGGCTAAGGCAGTGAACCTTTTCAATCAAGTGCGCAGCCGTGCGTTCGGCGACGGCAGCCACGGAATATCCGCTTTGAGCGACATCACGATGGACAATCTGCTCGACGAGCGTGCCCGCGAGCTTTATTGGGAGGGCAAACGCCGCACAGACCTCATCCGTTTCGACCGCTTCACCAACAATAAGACGTGGTCATGGAAGAACGGTGTCTATGCCGGAACGCAGAAGATCGACGACAAATATAAGATTTATCCGATTCCGTCGACCGATCTTAACGCTAACTCGAATCTCAAACAGAACCCGAATTATTAATCAATAAAGAGACAACGGATATGAAAAAGATAAATATTTTGGCGATGTTTATTGCCGTGTTTGCCTTCTGTTCATGCAGCGACGACGACGATACGCCGCAGCTTACGTCGACAGTGGCACCCGTATTGCGCGACCTTGCCGTGACTACCATAGCCCCGGACAATGTCAACAGTGCCTACACCTTCAACTGGGAGGCTCCCCGTTTCTATATGGACGGAAACGAAAGTCCTACGGGTGTCGGCTCTTTCGAGCAGCAGGGCATCAACTATGACCTTCAGGTTGACTTCGCCGGAGGCGACTTCTCGGCTGCGGCGAGCGTGGGACAGGTGGTGAAATCCACTTATCTCGCCGTGACTTACGCCGACCTTACGCGTGTTTTGAAGAACCAGCTCGGCCTGGCCGACGACGCAGAGAGTGCCGACCTGATATTCCGTATCGTTGCGACTTACAGCAGTTCTACGTCGCTCCAACTCGTGTCAAACACCATTCAGGCGCAGTGGGTGAAGGCAGAAGAGGGCGAAGAGCCTGAGCCTGACGACGGCTACGAGCCTGATTTCGACGACGGACTGACGCATAAGATATACGTACAGTTGAACAACGGATGGACAGACCTGAGCATCTACGCATGGAACGAGGGCGAGGGTATGCTCGGATGGCCGGGTGTTCACCACAGCGGAACGGTGAATATAGGCGGCAAGGACTGGTATGTGTTTGATATGCCGAGCGGTTATCAGCACACTCCGGGACTGAACTACATCTTCAACGACAACGGACAGGGCAACCAATTCGACGCGATGAGCGACTTCACCTTCGGTCACGACCTCTTCATCACCATCGACGAGAACAACCAATACACCATCCACGCAGGCCCGATAATAGACGAAGGCGGCTTCACCGTGTACACCTGCATTTCTGAAGCAGGCTGGGACGGTGTCTGGTTCTATAACTGGGGTGGCCCGGGAGAGCTTGCCGGCGGATGGCCGGGAGCCGCAGGACAAGGCCCGATAGAGATAAACGGCAAGCAATGGTATTACAACACGTTTATGACCGACGAGGACATCAATGTCATTATCAACAACAATGCCGGCGTGCAGGCTTCCGATATAACGGGACACCGTGACATCTACGTCACTGTCGGGGCGAGTGGTGATATTCTCTCCACCACATCCGGCCTCTATAAGTAATGAATTAATGTTTTTTCTCTTAGCTGCACGTTCTTTCATCCGCCTTCTTACCGCTGCGGACGATGGGCGTGCAGCCTCCTAAAATGCAATGAAAATATATATCTGTTGCATTTATTAAAGTTAATTATAAGGGGAAAGCTGTTCCGTGAGGAATGGCTTTCTTTTTTTTTAGTAGGTCGCTAAAATTAATGTATAGTATAAAACTTGGTTGTGTCTAATTTTGGAGACTTACTTATCTGCATTCCGTGACGTTCCGAAAACAGAAAACTCAAACTGAAATTCGGTCGGTTTCAGAGTGCGTTTTAATGCGATTTTTGGTAAAAATCTATTACAATCGAAAATCAATTCTCTCGTGCTAACAGTTGTTAAATAATGGCCTCGTTACCCATTACCGACCAATTTTCGTCCCCAAAAATTCAGATTCAAAACTCAAAATTCGTAATTCAAAATTGCAAAACGGCCTCCGTTGGAAGTTGCAACTCCTATTTTTTATTGAATTTTGCCGTTCCCAAAAACACAGGAAAAGCACCGTTTTTGTCGGATTTAACGTTCGTTAGCTTTCAACGGAGCCACTTTTGCATTCCGTTTTAGGCCGTTTTGCACTGCAACGGGATAGGTTTTGGAGTCCAAAAGTGCCTCCGTTGAAGTGCAAAAGTGCCTCCGTTACAAAATAACGGGGCTCAAAACGCGTTCTAAAAGGGTATAAAACGCGTTAAAACGGCATAATGTTCTGATATTCAGGAAGTTATCTCAAAATTGCGAAAAATCCCCTATTTTGCCGTTTTTTTGAGTTCGAAGGATTTCATTTGAAAAATCGCGAGTTTTGAGGGGGCAAAACTATGATGATTCAATAAGAAAACTCACACTTCCGAGCTGTGAAGAATTGGGATGGGAAAGAGAGCATGATTGAGTGCTAAAAATCTTGTTTTTCCGAAGAATAAACACTAAATAATTTGGGAATGTTATCAGAATATAATATATTTGCAAAGGCCAAACTAATAAAACGGATGAATACGGAAGATACATACAACAGAATACACCTTGCCGTTATGGCGATAGAGAGGGGAGCTCAGCTTATGAAAGTTCCTCCTAAGGAGATGTATCAGCGTCTTAAGAAGCAAGGACTTATCCATAATTTCCTGTTGCCATACTATGAAGAGCTTCATACTCAAAGTGTGGATTGGCTTGCAGCAACGACAACAGAGAGCTTAAAAAACTGGGAAGCGTCAAGATGAAACTGTATCATGGTTCATATACTGAGGTTAAGAATCCTTTGGTTAGTAAAGGGCGTAGAATGGTAGATTTCGGACAAGGATTCTATCTCACAGGCATTCAAGAGCAGGCGGAGAATTGGTCTCGCATCATATCTATACGTAAAGGACCGTCCAGTCTGCCAACAGTTAGTGTATTTGAATTGAATACAGAGGCTATTGCAACGGCGGACTTTCGAATAAAAACTTTCCCAAAGTATAATATTGAATGGCTTGAATATGTTGTAGACTGTCGTAAGGGCGGAGCAATGCAACATAATTATGACGTGATTGAGGGCGGTGTCGCTAATGATAACGTTATTGATACAGTTGAGGATTATGAAAATGGACGGATTACAGCCGAACAAGCGTTGGGTCAGTTAAGGTATAAAAAAGTGAATCATCAGATTTGTATCCGCAATCAAGAGGTTATTCAGAAGTTCTTGACTTTTATTTCATCATATCAAACTCCTAAGAGAATATGAGAGATTCTGTTCTTTGGCGAAAGCAAAGTCGCATAGTGATGATGTTGGCAAATGAGTTGCAGGTCTCACCTGAGGACGCTCTTGACATCTATTATACTTCAAAGACAGCAAAGTTGCTGTCAGATCCTAACTCGGGACTGCAACTAATGAGTGATAATTATGTATTTGAGGACCTTCTTACGGAATTGAATAGAGATAATAATTCTTTATAATCCGAATTTGTTGTTATGCTTTTTCGGCTCACCCGAAAACACAATGTGACGGATTATAGAATAGTATTATTAGCCCTTTTGGGTATTGATTTTATTTAGATTTATTACATTCTTGGCTGTATCTAACAGCTTGATAATCAGGTTATAAAGGTTAAAAACGATTTAGATATTTTGCCGACGCTGGTATCAGCGTTTTCTTTTTCTACCTAAATTCCGCAGCATTTTAGTTTAACTTATTTTATAA
>UMKJ01010600.1_pt1 | contig 21859 bp, 20 predicted proteins | sample 1966301 | NCBI WGS metagenome assembly UMKJ01 (sample SAMEA4836173, study PRJEB28245) | human gut metagenome | biome: gut microbiome; material: fecal sample | place: Denmark | collected 2008
GCTCACTGCCGATGCTGCACCAGAACACGGTATTGCCAAAGCCGTCCTTTTGCGGCGCAGGCAGCCTGCCGGGCATTATTTTAACGGTATAAGTTTCCAAAAGCTGCCTGGCATCATTTAACGGCACGCAGCGCAGTGCCAGCTGGTGCCCATGCACAGGCTGCGAATACTGCACAGTGGTTATAAAAGCAAAACGCAGGCGTTTCATCAGCATCACCCATCAGTCAGATATTTACAAGCAGCCCTTCTGCCGCCGCTGTAAGCACCGGCGCAGGCGGCAGGTTTTCCGGGCTGCCTGCCAGGGAGTTAAGCAAAAACTGCATATTGTTTTCGTTTACGGTAAGCTGCGCCTTTTTTAAACGGCTGGCAAGGTGCCGCACTTCTTTCAGGCACTGCTCCTGCGGATATCCGAGCCGCAGAAAAATATCCACACGTTCAAGGCTTGCGCCCGATTTTATAATATTGCGGTTAATTTCTTCTTCGATATTTTCTTCGCACGAGCCGCGGAACGCCATAATGTCGTCCAAAACCCATTGCAGCTCTACGGCAGGCCCGCTGCTTTCTGCGGCAAGCTCCATTGCCGTTACAGCCATCTGCACATAAGCCAGCGTATCGCTGGAAAGCGTTTCGCGCAGTACAATGGCATTATCATAAGCATGTGCCAGTGACGCGGCAACAGAATCTGCGTTTTCCGCATTAAAATAGTAGCTGCGGATAAAGGCAGCCGTGTTTTCATAATGGCAGGCAATGCCCATACGGCGGCAGTAATCCTTGTAATCGGCTTCCGCGCCGTCAGTTTCCGCATCAAACATACCGCGCGTTGCTTTTAAAGTTGTGTAAACCCTTTCCAGATAACGCCCCAGCCAGAACAGGTGGTTTGTCCTGCTTAATCCAATAGTACCCATGTATCCTTAAAGCCTCCTCCCTGCGAACTGTTAACAACAAAGCTGTCCGGCTCACGGCTGAAACGTGTCAGCCCACTGGGCCATACCTTCGTTTCCGCGCCCGTCAGCACAAACGCACGCAGGTCGGCCTTGCGCTCTGCCTGCACGCCGTTTTCCATCACCGGCAGGTCCTTAAAATCTATAACCTCCTGCGCTATAAAGCGGCGCGGCTCGCGTTTAATCATGCCTGCAAGCTCCGTTAATTTTTCCTGCGTCAGCTCACGCCCAAACACCACGCCGTAACCTCCCGCTTCGGCAACGTCCTTAACAACAAGCTTGTTAAGGTTTGCCAGCGTGTAGTCCAAATCTTCTTTATAAAACGGCAGGTAGGTCGGCGCATTGTGCAGCACCGGTTCTTCGCCAAGGTAATAACGCACCATTTTAGGCACAAAGTAGTAAATGCCCTTGTCATCTGCCGCACCGTTGCCGGGAGCATTGATAATCGCCACATTGCCTGCCCTGTAAGCGCCCATTACGCCGGGTATGCCGATAAGGCTTTCGGGCAAAAAGGTTGTCGGGTCAAGATATTCATCGCTGATGCGGCGGTAAATCGCGCCGACGCGCTCCGCGCCCTTTTCGCTGCGGTAATAAACATTGTTATCTTCAACAAACAGGTCGCCGCTTTCGGCAAGCACCGCACCGCTCAGTTCCGCCAGATAACTGTGTTCAAAATAAGCTGCGTTGTAGCGCCCCGGCGTAAAAATAACATTAATGCCGCCGGTATTTACGTTATCCATCACCCCGCGCAAAAGCGCGCCGTAGTTGCGGTTATCCACAATGTTATGCTGGCGGAACGATTCCGGGCTGCATCTGCGGCACAGCCTGCGTGCAATTAAGGGATACGAAGCGCCTGACGGTATGCGCAGGTTATCCTCCAGCACAAACCAGCTGCCGTCCCTGCCTTCCACCAGGTCGATGCCGGAAATATGGCTGTAAATTCCTTTCGGCGGCGTAAACCCCTCGCAAGCCGGCAGGTAGCCGGAACCTGCAAATGCAAAATCCTCCGGCACTACGCCGTCGCGGATGATTTTTTTATCGCCGTAAAGGTCTTTTAAAAACATGTTCAGCGCCATTACGCGCTGGCAAAGCCCCTTATCAAGCACGGCAAACTCCGCCGCCGGAATAACGCGCGGCAACGGGTCGAACGGGAAAAGGCGTTCTTTAAATTCGCCGTTTTTATAAATGCCAAACTTAACGCCGTAACGCGCCAGCTGGCGGTTGATAGTTTCCTGATGACCTATAAGCTCCTGCATTACAAATCCCCCCACTCTAAAATTTCATCAGCAGCTTTCTGAACATATAAAACAAAAGAGGCACAGGAAACCAGTTACGGCTCCTTTGCCTCTTTTAACATATTATAATTGTTTTTGTATGTTTAGTCAATTATATGTGCGCCAATAAATTACATTTGGCTATTATTTTGCATTTGATTTTACAGCTTAAATATAAAAGCTGCGCCAACCCGGCAAATTTTTACTTTAGCCATACCCCTATGGGTATATTATTTTATTAGTGACGATATTTTAATTGATATTTATTTGCAGTAAATTATTATTAATGTTATAATGAATAATGCATTTAGCAATTACTTAAAAGGAGCTGATTTTGTGTCCGATACTTTATCCGTATGTGGCCTTACAATCTGCCGCGGCAGCAAGCTGCGCACCATGCTGCCTGTACCCGGCACTGAAATAGAAATACCCTTGACAATTATAAACGGCGCTTTCGACGGCCCCACCCTTTTGGTAACGGCAGGCATTCACGGCGGTGAATACCCCGGCATTGCCGCCGCCATGGAGCTTGGCCGCAGCCTTGACCCGCAGGAAATTCACGGCTGCCTGATAATGCTTCACCCCGTTAATATACAGGGCTTCTGGGCGCGCCGCGAATTTATCGTGCCGGAGGACGGCAAAAACTTAAACCGCGTGTTTCCCGGCAATCCCGACGGTACTTTATCCGAAAAAACCGCGGGTTTAATCAGCAGCAATTTCTTCCCTCTGGCAGATTTTTACGTTGACCTGCACAGCGGCGATATTCACGAAAGCCTGCACCCCTATGTTTATTATCCCGACCAGCCGACAGAGGAACTGGCGGCAAAAGCCCGCAGCGTTGCCAAGGTATTAAACGTGGAATATATGGTGCGTTCAATGGCAACAGGCGGCGCTTACAACTACGCTGCTTCCACCGGCCTGCCTTCGCTTTTAATTGAGCGCGGCGGCGCAGGGCTGTGCCTGCATGAAGACATAGAAGAATACAAGTCTGACCTGAAAAATATTATGCGCAAGCTGGGCCTTCTTAACGAGCCGGTAAAGCCGCGGCGCTATATACCGCGCGACGTAACGGATATTATTTACCTTGAGGCGGAAGAAACCGGCTGCTGGCTGCACCATATCCACAGCGGCGATTTTGTGGAAGAAGGGCAGATTCTCGGCCGCACAACCGATTTATTCGGCGAAACGTTAACAACCTATTACGCAAAGCAAAGCGGCATTGTACTGTATGTATGCCCGGCGCTTTCCGCACCTCAGGGAACGGTACTGCTGGCTTACGGCAAAATACATAACGAAGATTAACCATAAAACGGCAAAAGAGAAGCACATCTGTTATGATATGCTTCTCTTTTTATTTTTGCGTGATTATTTTACTGTGATAAGTTCGTAACTGCGCGTACCCATGCCGATTTTTTCTGCATGTTCAAGGCAGGCCTTCCATTCCGATTCCGGAGTAATGTTATGGAAATGGTCATGCTTGGCTGCTTCTTCCGGGTCGGCGGCAATATGCTCTGCCAAAATGGAGTTTTGCATTACCGGCGCGGCGTTTACCAAATCAGCACAGGCCTGGTCCAATGCAACGGGGTCAAACGAAGCCAGCATACCGATATCCGGCACAACCGGTGCATCGTTTTCGGCGTGGCAGTCGCAGTAAGGCGATACGTCCACAATCAGGCTGATATGGAAATGCGGCCTGCCTGCCAGAATTGCCCACGCATATTCGGCCATGCGCTTGTTAAGCATTTCCATGCTGGCACTCGCTTCCGGCGGATTAACGGCATCCATGGGGCATGCGCCGATGCAGCGCCCGCAGCCAACGCATTTATCCCAGTCGATGTGGGCTTTTTTGTTTTCAATAACCGGCGCTCCGTGAGCGCAGATTCGCTCGCAGGCATGGCAGCCGATACATTTGCTCTGGTCAACCTGCGGTTTGCCGTCATGGTGCATTTCCATTTTACCGGCACGCGAACCGCCGCCCATGCCGATATTTTTAATAGCTCCGCCAAAGCCTGCCGCTTCATGCCCTTTAAAATGGTTCAGGCTGATGATAATATCGGCATCCATCAGTGCTTTGCCGATTTTGGCTTCTTTTACAACTTCACCGCCGGGAACAGGAACATAAGCCTCGTCGGTACCCTTTAACCCGTCGGCAATAATTACGTGGCAGCCTGTGGAAAAGGGGCTGAACCCGTTTTCATAAGCTGCGGTAATATGCTCCAGCGCATGCTTGCGGCGGCCTACATACAAAGTGTTGCAGTCCGTTAAAAACGGCATGCCGCCGAATTCCTTTACAACATCGGCCACAGCCTTGGCATAGTTGGGGCGCAAATACGATACGTTGCCGGGTTCACCGAAATGAATTTTAATGGCGGCAAACTTTTTGTTGAAATCAATATTGCCGATACCGGCCGCTTTAATAAGTTTTGCCAGTTTCTGCGGCAGGCTCAATCCTCCATAGCCTGTACGCATGTCGGTAAAATAAACCTTTGCTTTCTCCATAATCATCCCTCCATAATTTTACGCTTAAATTAACGGCAGCACCGTTTTTTCAAAATACTGCGCCATTTCCTCGGGCGGATTCTGCCAGTCGTTTTTAATCCACCACATTAAAAGGCCTACAAAAGAATAAGTTATATGGTTCAGCAGAAAATCTCCGGGCAGAAGGTTTTTGTGCTGAGGCAGCCCCGGCAGCAGATAATTATTTATGTATTCGCAAAAATAGTTTTTAAGGTATTTTAAAAACAAACTGCTCTCGCCAGTAAGCAGTGCCGATACGTTTTTGCGGCTGTCGCGCAGGTGGTAAAGAATATGTACCAGAATAATATGGTAGCCGCCGCCCGCCAGTGAAAAAGCGTGAGTTTTTTCTGCTTCCAATGCTTTGGAAAACACATGTTGGAACAAATCATCACACAGTGCTTTTACCAAATCGTCACGCGTTTCAAAATGCGCATAAAAAGTGCTGCGCCCGATATTGGCTTTTTCAATTATTTCCTGCACGGTTATTTTATTATAGCTTTTTACTGCCAAAAGCTCAGTAAAGGCTTCAAAAATTGCCGCGCGTGTTTTTTGCTGACGTCTGTCCATTATCTCACCCCGCACAAATTTTAAAAAATGTACATTAACGCACATCTGCGCCGATTTGTTTATTGCCCCGAGGGTTTACTGCTTACTATAATTATAACAGATGAACTGTTTTTTATCATACACTTTGTTTGTTAATTAAGGTAAAAAAGCAGTAAAATGAAGCTAACGCACAAAAAATTTTTAATAACCAGCCTGCCGTTTACAGCAGCTTCCGTATCCGTGCCGCTTATCGGCGCTGTTGATACCGCCATTGCGGGCGGGCTCGGCAGCTATCATTACATAAACTCCGTTGCGCTCGGTTCAGTCATTTTCAGCACTATCTTCTGGCTGTTTAACTTTCTCGGGCTCACTGCCTCCGGCTTTGCCTCGCAGTCACTGGGCAGCGGCAACAAGCAGGAAGAATTATGCGCGTTTTTGCGCGGCAGCATTCTTGCCTGCGGCATAGGGCTTGTTATAATACTTTTGCAAAACCATATTTTTAACGCGGCTGTGCAGTTTTTTAACCCGCCTGCCGAAACGCTGGTTTTTATGCGCCTTTATTTTAACATTATTGTTTACACCGTTCCTGCCGCCCTGTTTTACCAAACGGCGCAGGGCTGGCTGGCGGGCATTATGCAGGTGCGTTTTTCCGTTGCCGTGGGGCTTACGGCAAACATTGCCAACGCCCTGCTGGCATTTATACTGGTTTACGGCTGCGGTCTTGGCGTTGCCGGTGTGGCTGCAGCCTCTGCCTTGGCTAACATCCTGGCGGCAGTTCTTGCGCTGTACGGATTTTACAAAAGCAGGCCGTGTTCATTAAAAAGCGTAATCCCTGCACAGCTTTTCAGCGGGCAGGATTTTGCCAAACTGCTTAACTGCAGCGGGCATCTTGCCATCCGCACCCTGTGCATGCTGATAATGATTAATACCTTTATGTCGCAAAGCTCTGCCTTCGGCGGCGAAATTTTAGCGGCAAACTCCATTTTAATGCAAATTCAGTACGTTATGGGCGATGTTTTTACAGGCTTTTCGCAGGCAGCAGCCATTTACGCAGGCATTGCCGCCGGTGAAGGCAACAAAAAACTGCTGCAAAGCACATTAAAAATCAGCGCCGTACAATCGTTGGCGGCAGCCTTTTTGCAGACAGGTCTTTACTTTGTGTGGCGCGCTAAAATTGCCGGGCTTTTTACCGGCCTGCCGCAAATTCTTGCTGCCGTAAACAGATATGATATGTTTATAGTTTTCTTCCCGGTTTTATCGGCGCTGGGCATTGTTTATTACGGCGTTTTTAACGGTACTCTGCAAACAACGCCCATCTGCATTTCCATGCTGTTTACCGCGGCAAGTTACCTGCTTGCCAAAGCCGCGCTTGTGCCGGAATTAGGCAACAGCGGCCTGTGGCTGGCCTTTCTGGTATTTTACGTTGCCCGCAGCGGATTTTTATTAATATTTGTGCCTTCGCTGCTGAAAAAATTTCCTTACCGCACATAAAAAAGCCCTCTTTATCAGCCAAAGCCAGTAAAGAGGGTTATTTTATGCCGGTATTTCAAACAAGGCCGGGCAAAAAGATGTCCGTTTCGTACACATCAGGCTTGCCGAGATGGCGCGTAGGAACAAAACTGCCGTGGCAGTCGCTGCCGCCGCTGATAAGCATGCCTTCAGCCCGGCAGTGCGTTAAAAGAAGCTGCGTGTCTTCCTCGCTGTGCCCGGAATGGTAACATTCAAAACCGTCAAAAGGTTCTTCAATCAATTCCACCAGAGTCTGCGCCAGCCCCGGCCCGTGGAACGCGCTTGCCGCATGGGCGCACAGCGCAGCGCCGCCCGCACCGTGAATTGCCGCAATAACTTCGCTGATAGGCGGAAACTCCGGAAAGCCCAAATCGTTTTCCGCAGTAAAAATGCGTTTAAAAAAATCGTTCACGCCGCTGCACAAGCCTTTGTCAATCAGGTAAGCCAGCGATTTCCACCCGCCGCGCCTGCGGTCATAAGTATAGTTTTGAAACTCTTTAAAATCAAGCGGCCAGCCCTGTTTAATTAAAAGCTGTACGCTGTCGTCATCTTTTTTCTCCAAAAGATACGTATTATGTGCCAGCAGTTCCTGCAAAGGCTTATTGCCCGTATCAATGCCGTAACCCAAAATATGAAACGACATGCCGTCCTTTGTGGCGCACACCTCTACGCCCGGAAGGCATTTAATGCCATTGGCAGCAGCAATACGCATGGTTTCCGCCACATTGGCCGTGCTGTCATGGTCCGTAACGGCAATAAGGCCAAGCCCTGCGGCCTGCGCGGCATTTACAAGTTCCTGCGGCGTCCATGTGCCGTCGGACGCCGTACTGTGAATATGCAAATCAACCTTTCTCATTTTCTCCCCCATGGTGATGACAGCAATCCGCCTGCGGCGCTGCATCTTCCTTAACCATGCTGCTTTTCAGGCAGCTTAAAATAAACAAAGCCGTTCCGGTAAGCACTATTGTGCCGCCCGGCGCAAGGTCTGCGTAATATGATACCGTCAGCCCGGCGCTGACCGTGATAATGCCATAAATAATGCCGCCGATAATGGTACCCGCAAAGCTGCGTGCCGATTGCAGCGCGCAGGCAACGGGTATAACCATCATGGCCGATACCAAAAGCAAACCGACAATACGCATGGAAAGCGCAACAGTCAGTGCCGTAAGCACCGCCATCCATACATTAAGCCTGCCCGCCGGCAGCCCTGCCACGCGTGCGGAAGTTTCGTCAAAAGTAATGTATTGCAGCGGGCGGTAAAATACCACCGTAAACGCGCAGGCAAACAGCCCCAGCACCGCCACCACCCATAAATCGCTTGTGCTGATGGTCATTAAGCTGCCGAACAGGATACTGCTTAAATTAAAACCGCCCATACGGTTCATACTGCTGAAGATTACCGCCAGCCCGATACCGCTGTAAAAAAAGATGGCCAGCACCATTTCGGAAAAAGTATTAAGCCTGCTGCGCACTTTTTCTATAACAAGCGCGCCCGCAACGGTTGCCAGTGCTGCGCTTACCACCGGCTGCACCCCTAAAAGCGCGCCGCCCGCAACGCCTGCAAAGGCAATATGCCCCAGCCCGTCGCCAATCATCGACTGGCGGCGCAGCACCAGAAAGCTGCCTATCAGCGGGCAGATAACGGCTACAATCAGCCCGGCAATCCACGCCCTTTGCATAAATCCCGCAGAAAACACTTCCAACATTTCTCTTACCTCTATCTGTAAAAATAACCGTGCTTATGCCTGTGCACAAGCGCCTGGTGCACATCGCCCCAAAAGCAGATGTTATGGTCAAGGCACAGCGCGTTTTTGCAAACCTTTACCGCCAGCTCCAAATCGTGTGAAACCATAACTATCGTTACGCCCTGCCCGCGGTTGATTTCGTCAAGCATGGTATAAAGCTCTTCTTTGGCGTCAGGGTCAACGCCGGTTGCAGGTTCATCAAGCAAAAGCAGCTGTGGGCTGCGCACCATAGCCCTTGCCAAATACACGCGCTGCTGCTGGCCGCCGCTAAGCTCGCCTATTTTGCGGTGCGCCAGTTCTTTTAACGAAAACCGTTCTATAATATCGTCTACCGCGGCTTTGTCCTCATGCGTATAATGCTGAAACATACTGCCGCCGCTTAAACGCCCGAGCGATACCACTTCCCTTACGCTTATGGGAAACGCTCTGTGCTGGCGCGCCGGGTTCTGCGGCACATAACCGATTTTATCCCACGCCGTAAAGTTTTCCCTGTCCTGCCCAAAAATGGCAATGCGCCCCTGCGCAGGTTTTAAAATGCCAGCCAGCAGTCGAAGCAGCGTACTTTTACCTGCCCCGTTAGGGCCAATGACGGCAACAAAATCACCCTGCTCAATTTTCAGCGACAAATCGTTTAAAATCCAGCCTTCGCCATAGCTGTAACCAAGTTTTTCTATTTCAATAACCGTTTTCATTCTTCTTTACCGTTTAACGCAATTTCAAGGTTTTTAATATTGCGCTCCATAATTTTTAAATAATCATCACCGCTGCGGCGGCCTTCCCCGCTCAAACCCTCAATCGGATCAAGCACAAGGGTGCGCGCTCCTGCTTCCGCGGCAATGCTTTCGGCAATACGCGGGCTTACCAGTGTTTCAAAAAACACGTATTTAATATTTTCCGCATGCATAACACCAACCAGTTTGTTCAGCGCCGCCGGAGAAGGCTCCGACTGCGGCGACAGCCCCATAATGGAAATCTGTTTCAAGCCGTAATCTGCTGCCAGATGCCCAAATGCCGCATGCGTGGTAACAAAAGTTTTAATCTGCGCGTTTTGCGTAACGGCAGCCATTTTCCTGTCCAGTTCTTTAAGGCGCTCAATGTAATCCGCCGCATTTTTTTCGTAAGCGGCAGCATTGGCCGGGTCTGCCTTTATAAAAGCATCGCGCACAGCCAGAACCTCGGTTTCCGCTTTGCGCGGGCTTAACCAGAAGTGCGGGTCGAGCCTGCTGTTTTGTTCCGCCATAAACGCTTTGCCGGCTTCAACGGGCAGCACGCCTTCATCCGCAACGGCATCCAGCGCAGGCTGTGCCCACGGTTCCACGCCGCCGTTATACACAAACACTTTTGCTTTGGCAAGGCGCGTTAAATCGCGTGCCGAAGGTTCCCAGTCATGAGGCTCTATGCCGTCGCCAATCATTGTATAAACTTCCGCATGGCTGCCGCCGACTGCTCGGGCAAATTCTGCCATAGGGTAAAAACTGGCCGCAACCGTAATTTTTCCGTCCGCAGTTTTGCCGTTGCCAGCACTGCCGCAGCCTGAAACAATATACACCGCTGTTATCAACAGCAGCGCCCAAATTTTTTTCATACATAGCTCCTTTACAAAATCATAGTAATAATATAATTGCAAATAAATAATGTCAATCCTGTTTTTTCACTTTATCTTAATGTACACTTAACTTTAATGGGTGTATAATATTACTATCTTATTTTAACAGGAAGTGCTGAATATGCAAAAATTAAACTTATCCAAAAACGAAATTGCCGCTTTTGATATAGACGCACAGCAGACTTTTACGCCGCTGTGCCCGGATGAACTGCCCGTTGCCGGAGGCGACATGATTGCAGAAGAACTCAATGCCCAGGCAGCCTTTGCTTCCGTCCGCGTTGCCTCGCGCGATGCGCACAGCCAGAGTGCCGTATGGATTGCCAAAAACGGGCACGCGCCGCTGACGCCGGTTACAGGTTACGAAAACTGCGATTTATACTGGCCCAGCCACGCCATAGTAGGCACGAAGGGCTTTGATTTTATTCCCGGGCTTGACCCAAAGGCTTACAGCTACCAGGTTTATAAAGGCATTGAACCTGCCATGCACCCTTATGGCGCCTGCTACCACGATTTAAAAGACACGCTTTCTACCGGCGTTATTGAATTTTTAAAGTCCCGCGGCATTAAAGCCGTTATCTGCGGCGGCCTTGCCACCGATTACTGCGTCAAAACAACGGCCTTGCAGCTGGCACGCGCCGGTTTTACGGTTATTCTTAATCTGGCTGCCTGCCGCGGCATTGCGCCCGATACCGTTGCCGCTGCCATTAAGGAAATGCAAGAGCAGGGCATTATTATTGCCGAAAACAGCGCAGAACTTAAAAACCTGCTGTAATTACACAGGAACTTCCACAAATTCCGTGCTTACTTCTTCAAGCGTTACGGGGCGGTTCAGTGCAGCCGTCAGCCAGGCTTCCGCTTCCGCCTGCTGCTCCTGCTTCATGTACAGCAGAATCTGCACGCGCTCACCGTACTGAGCGCCGTTTACCGTAAAAATGTTCTGATTGTAAAGCTTGTTCATAATGCGTCCGGCTTCGCCCGGAGGCGCGCTTAAGGCAAAAACGGCCATTTCAACGCGGCGTGCAAGCCCGGCTTCTTCAACGGCATGCACAACGCTGTTGGTATATGCGCGCACTAATCCACCGGCGCCAAGTTTAATGCCGCCAAAATAACGTGTTACCACGGCGGCTACGCCGGTAAGGCTTTTTTTGCGCAAAACCTCAAGCATGGGCACGCCGGCTGTTCCCGAAGGCTCGCCGTCGTCGCTCGACCTTTGCTGCATATCATTTATAATATAGGCAGAGCAGTTATGCGTGGCATCCCAAAATTCTTTTTTGATGCTTTTGATAAATTCCTGAGCTTCTGTTTCGCTGCCTACTTTTTTCAACGTACAGATAAAACGTGATTTTTCTATTACAATTTCCGTCCGGCAATCTTTTTGTATTGTCTGCATAACTTTCTCCTTTCCTAAATTATTATATCATATCCCGGCAGGCTTTTTATAAAGGCTTGCCCCTAAAATTGTGTTTAACTTTTACGGAGGTTGGCCGTGAGCCATTTAGTACCACTTATCAGCGACCTGGCCATGATTTTGACGCTGGCCGGACTAGCAACAATTTTATGCAAAAAACTTAACCAGCCGCTTATTTTGGGCTATATGCTGGCAGGTTTTCTGGCCAGCCCGCACTTTTCGCTGCTGCCAAATGTTATCGACAGCGACAATATTACCGTATGGTCTGATATAGGCGTTATTTTCATTCTGTTCGACCTTGGCCTTGACTACAATTTTAATAAAATAAAAAGCACAGCCAATACGGCCATTATTGCCGCCGTAACGGAATTTACCGGCATTGCCTGCCTTGGCTTTGCCTGTGCGCAGCTGCTGGGCTGGAGCCTTACCGACAGCATCTTTACCGGCTGCATGCTTACTATGAGCTCCACCGCCGTTGTAAGCAAAACGCTTGGCGAGCTGAACCTTTTAAAACAGGCCTTTGCCCCCATTGCTTTCGGCATTCTGGTTCTGGAAGATATTTCCGGCATTATCATGATGGTAGTACTTTCTACCGTTGCCGCCGCCGGAAGCGCCATTTCCCCGCTGTCCATGCTTGAAAGCATCGGGCTCCTGGTATTTTTCCTTATCATCTGCTTTATTATCGGCATTTACTTTCTGCCGACGTTTTTCAAAAAAACGCGCCAGTATTTTAACGACGAAACACTGCTTATCGTTTCGCTCGGCTTATGCCTGAGCATGGTAGTGCTGGCTTCCAAAATGGGCTTTTCTTCGGCACTGGGCGCCTTTTTAATGGGCACTCTGCTTTCGGGAACGATTTACACGCGCCGCACCAAGGTTTTGCTTGAACCGGTAAAAAATTTGTTTTCCGGCATCTTCTTCGTATCCGTCGGCATGATGGTTGACCCTTCCGTAGTAAGCGGCAGCCTGTTTACAATTATTGCCCTGGCAATAACGCTCATTACCGGCAAATGTATTTTTACCTCCCTCGGCGTTATGCTTTCCGGCCAGCCGCTTAAAACAAGCATGCGCTGCGGCTTTTCGCTTACCCAGCTGGGCGAATTTGCGTTCATCGTTGCCAATATCGGCGCCAGCTATGGGCTGACAAGCAGCTTTTTGTACCCGGTATTCGTTACGGTTTCCGTACTCACCATCTTTTTAACGCCGCACATCCTGCTCAGTACCGACAAGGTTTACCGCCGCTTTTTGCGCCGTCTGCCTAAAAAAACTGCCGTTATGCTTATCGAAGCGCACCGCGACAATAAAAATACCCGCCAGCAGTCGGACTGGAAAGACTTTTTGCAGCTTTATTTTACAAAAATCACCGTTTATACAGTCATTTTAATTTTCATTTCCTACATCGGCACCTACAATATTTTGCCTTACTGCCGCAGCGTTATACAGCCGCCTTTCGGCGATTTATCGGCCGCTGCCGTGACACTGCTTTTCATGTCGCCGTTTTTGGCGGCACTGATGGTAAGCCGTTTGGGACGGCGCGATTTGATGGCCGGTTTATGGTTTAAAAAACGCAGCAACCGCCCGCTGATACTGGTTTTAATGTTTTTAAAAGCCGCAATCGGGCTCTTTTTCATCATGCAGGTTTTCACAACCATGCTCGGGCTGCATATCATTATTGCCATTATCGCCGCACTGGTGCTGGCAAAATTCATTTACTCGTCCGATTATCTTATCGGCCGCTATTTGCAGATAGAATCGCAGTTTTTAATTAACTTAAACGCCGAAAACCTGGCTGCCGCCGCACAAAAACGTGCTTCGGCACGGCACGGCATGTGGCTTGACGAACAGTTTTACACCTGCGCCTACGAAATACAGCCGGGCTCGCCCTGGATTGGCTGGAGCATACGCCGCCTTGACGTACACCGCAACTATAAAATTTTTGTTATCGAAATCAGCAACCAGCACGGTTATCATCCGATTCCATCCGGGCATACCGTACTGCGCACCGGCGACAAGCTGCTTATTACCGCACCGCTGAATGTTCTGCAAACTTTTGACGCTGCAATAAAGAACATGGGGCTTGGGCTTGCCAAAATTACCGAAACGGTTACGCTGCACAAATTTCTGGAGCACGAAAGCCAGGTACGCAAAGAGCATGACATGCTGCTGTGCTATGCTATGCCTGTAACATCGGCTTCGCCGCTTGCCAGAAGCACGCTGAAAAAAAGCGATACGCTTTCCAAGGGCAAATGGCTGGCGCTGGGGCTGGAGCGCGGCGATTATACCATATCCGACCCGGACGCTTCTTTTGTTATCAATAACGGCGATATCCTCTGGATTATCGGCAGCAGGCAGATGTTAAGCAGCCTGTTCCGCGATACAACATTATAAAGCCGCACAAAAATAACACCGCATAAGCGGTGTTATTTTTTACCTTGGCGGGTATTCACTTAAAAGGTATACGTTGCCTGTACGTTAAAGCTTGCACCCTGACGTTCACCTGCATAGCCGCGCATATTCAGGTCAAAGCTCCACGGGCTGTCTGCCGAAGGCTGATAATTTAACCCTGCTTCTGCCATATAGCTGCTGCCGCGCAAACTCTGTTCCGGCACCTCCATTCCCGCAGCACGCATCCCGGCACGGCCGTTAAATTCATATTCATACGCCAAGCCGTAATAAGTACTGAATTTATTTTCTTTATTGGCTGTAATCCTTGCGCCAATACGCAGGCGGTCACTGTTAATACTATCAAACTCAAATTTATCATTGCCGACACTAAAATTATCTCCTTCCGTATAAGTATGGAAGAACTTTCCATACACATCAACGCTGCTGTCATCACTAAGCTGTATAACCTGCCCTATGCCGATATGCGCTCCGTAATAAGCACTGCTGCTGTCGTAGCCGTATTCCGCACCGCTGCCGTCATGCAGGGCATTATCCATCTCTGATTTCAGCATGCCTGCGCGCAGACTGCCTTCGGTATAAACGCCGTGAGCATTTTCATACCTTGCGGCAACACCGCCGCCATTATATACAAGGCTGCCGTCGCCGCGGAAAAACTCATCGTTAAATTCATTGTAGGTACGGTAATTGCCGCTGCCGTTTTCATAAAAGACGCCCCAGGCAAACTCATCACCGCCGCTGAATTTCTCGGCATTGCCTGCACCGACAATCGTGCTCCAGCCATTGATTTTAATATCACTGGTTACATCGTACTTGCTGCGGTTGCCCTGCACTGCCGCAAAAGTTTTTATGCCATAGCTGTCATCACGGTTTAAAGCGTCCAGGCTGTCACTGATTAAATCCGTGCCCTGGTTTATAAAAGCCGCTGCCACAGCTCTGTTTTCGGCAACCAGTTTGGTTTGTTTTGCCGCATGTATGCCGTTAATCTGGTAAACAAGGTCGCCGTTTTCCACTTTCGCCTCGCCGTCGCCCTCAACGGCAACACCTGCCGTAAAATTGCCGGATTGTATTTTGCTGCTGCTCAGTTCATTATCATCGTTTTCCGCGTGTATTAAAATCATGCTGTCATTGTCATTAATATCACTGGCATCATCAAAATGGATATGGCTGGCGTCAATTTCCGCATCCTTCAGGCTGCTGTTTTCGCCGTCGGTTATGTTCAGCACTTTGCCGTTATCCTGCCAGGCAACTTCCTTAAACACCACATTATTAAAACCGTCCACGGTTTTTACGCTGCCGTGCCAGCCGTTAATTACAAGCGTGTTGCCGCTGCCGCTGATTTTGCCGCCGCTGCTTCCGCTGCTGCCTATGCCATGCAGTGCCGCTTTGCTGATATCGGCATTGCCGCTGACAATTACCATATTGTTATTCATAGTTGCGGTGGTATCACCGATTTTAAATTCGGCATTAGCGCCATAAATATCACCGTTGACCTTTGCACTGCCGCCTACAAACACAATATTGCCATTGGCTTCGCCCCGGGCTGAAGCTGCATTATGGTTTCCCAATATATAACCGCCGGCAATACCGGCTTTTAATAAACCGCCTGTAACCGCAACCACATTATTATTTGCCGTTACAGATGTATTGGCGCTGTACGTTTGGGCAAAACCGCCTGCAACAGAATGCGCACCTCCTTCAAAGCTTAACTCAGAATTGCCGCCGCTTATGCTGACGATATTACCAGAAGCATCGGCATCATGCCCCTGCGCCTGCCCGCCGTAAACAGCAAATACAACTTTGCCGTTGTTTATAGTAACAACATTATTATCAGCCTTGGCCTCATTTTTGTTAAAACTGAGCCCGCCGTATAAATTAAATGCGGCGCCTTCATTCATTTTAATTGTACCGCCGGAAGCATCGGCATCATTACGCACACCATAAACAGTTCCGTAAATATCGCCGGAGTTCACCTGAGCATATTTATCATTGGCCGTACCGTCTAAAATTTCTGCGCCTGCAGCCAGCACCGGCTGGGCAGAACCGGACAAAAGCAATGCCATTACGGATGCTGCCAGTAATTTTTTGCCGTTGTTATTTAAAAAGTATTTTGCTGATTTTCTCATGTTAAACCTCCATATAAAACAAAAAAGACATTTCCTTCTTTTACTTTGAAGGAAATGTCTTAATTAAAAAATATGTCCGACTAAGTGTTTTATTAAATTGTAAAGCATTCTCTGCTTATGTTTTAATTATAACCTATATTTTTATAAAAAGCAAATTTTTTGCAATATTTTAAAAATTATATTTTTATAAGCCGTTAAGTGTAAGTATTGTTACACTTATATTGCTGCCAAAACAGAATAAATCCATTTATTTTTCAATAAAAAGTTTAATAAAATTATAATATGCGTCCGTTTTCAGATAAAATCACGCAGTTTTTTCAAAGCCGCCCTATTTTGTTTTTAATATTTTTGACGCAAAACTATAAAATTTTTTACAACTATTGCCATAAAAGGCAGGCAAGTATATAATATCTGTATAGTTATCCGAATAGTTTGAAAGGAGCAACAAATTTTATGGAAAAAATTTACGAAGGCAAAACAAAAACCGTTTTCAAACTTGAAAACGGCAACGTACTTTTAAAATTTAAAGATGACTGCACCGGTAAAGACGGTGTATTCGACCCGGGCGAAAACAGCATCGGCCTGACCATTGAAGGTATCGGCAAAGCTAACCTCGAAACCTCCATCCATTTCTTTGAAATTCTCAAAAAAGAAGGCGTTAAAACCCACTATGTAAGTGCTGACATTGAAAACGCTACCATGGAAGTTCTTCCCTGCACCGTATTCGGCAAAGGCCTGGAAGTTATCTGCCGTTTGAAAGCAACCGGCAGCTTCATCCGCCGCTATGGCGATTACATTGCTGACGGCACCGCTATTGAAGGCGGCTATGTTGAAACCACCTTCAAAGATGATGCCAAAGGCGACCCGCTGGTTACCGAAGACGCACTTGTTGTACTCGGCATTATGGGCCACGAAGATTACAAGAGCCTGAAAGAACAGACCCTTAAAATTACCAAAATCGTTGCAGAAGACCTTGCTAAAATGGGCCTTGACCTGTACGACATTAAATTTGAATTTGGTTACCACAATGGCGAAGTTATCCTCATTGATGAAATTGCCAGCGGCAACATGCGCGTTTACAAAGACGGCAAATATGTTGACCCTGTAACCTTAACTTCCATTATTCTTGGCAAATAATTAAGTTAAAACTTAACGGCAGCTTTTTACGGCTGCCGTTTTTATTATGCCTTACTGAAAAAATAAAGCCTGCACAATGCGTGCAGGCTTTTGTTGTTGGTTAAACTTGTTATCTTACGTTGTAGCGCAGTTCTTTTTCAATTACAGCGCCGGTTTCAGGGTTCAGCACCATTTCGCCGCGGAGTTCGGGAGTGGTGAATTTGAGTTCATATTCATACAGGCCGTCGTCCATATCGAGTTTTACTTTGTGGAAGCTGGCGTTGGGATATTCTTTGGTAACTACTGCCTGTGCGTCAGCTGCGCTCAGTACAATATTTCTGCTGCCAAGGATAGTACGTGCTTCCATTTTATATTCTTTTACAGACTGGGTAAGTTTGCTGATTTCTACTTCGTAAGAAGTTGCGGTGCCGTTATCGAAGAATTTGAATTCATATTCGTTAAAATCTTCCTGAGTGCCTACATGAGCTGCGCTTGCCGGTACAAGCTTAGCTGCCATGGACTGTGCGTCTGCCGCAGTAAAAGCTGCTGCGAAAGCGGTTGCGGAGATTGCCAGAGTTGCGAGAGCTGCTGCTGCAAGAGCGGTTAATTTTTTGCCGGTTAATTTCAACATTGTTGTTTCCTCCTTTATTTTAAGGTCTGTCCTTATTTGTTTTGGGGTATTCCCTTATCTTGTCTTTATTATAGCCGCCAAAGATTAAAGAAAAATTAAAACAAAAATGAAATTCAAAAATTATCTAAAAATTTATGGTGTGTTATAATAATTTTATAAGGAGGTGCCTTATGCGGATTTTAATTGTTGAAGACGAACCGGATTTACTTGACGCCTTAAAAAAGCAGCTGCAAAGCAGCGGTTACAGCGTTGACGGCTGCGGCAACGGGCTTGACGCCGAAGATTATTTAAAAATGGCAACCTATGACGCGGTTGTGCTTGATATTATGCTGCCCGGCATTGACGGGCTTACTTTGCTGAAAAAAATGCGTGCCGAAGGCAACACTACCCATGTTTTGCTTTTAACGGCTCTCGACAGCATTGAAAATAAAGTAAACGGCCTTGATGCCGGTGCCGATGATTACCTTGTTAAGCCTTTTGCCTATGACGAGCTTCTGGCGCGCCTGCGTGTGCTTCTGCGCCGCCGCAGCGGGCAGACAACAAACGTGCTGGAATACGGCGGGCTGGTTATGGATTTAAACAGCCGCACCGTTACCCGTGACGGCACGGAAATTACCCTTTCATCCAAGGAATTTGCCGTGCTGGAATATTTGCTTCGCAATCCCGGGCGCGTGCTTTCGCGTGATAAAATAGAAAACCATGTATGGAATTACGATTTTGAAGGCGGTTCCAACGTTGTTGACGTTTACATACGTTACCTGCGCAAAAAAATAGATGCCGGCTTCAGCCAAAAACTGCTGCATACTATCCGCGGCGCAGGTTACGTGCTGAGGGAAGAAAAATGAGAGCATTATCCGTTAAACAAAAAATAACCCTGTGGTATACCGGGCTTATTGTAGCAGTATTAAGCGTTATTTTTACGGCAGTGCTTTTTGCCGCCGACGATGTGTTGCTGCTTAATTTGCAGGACAAACTGGAAAACGAGGTTTACGGAAACGCCAGCAGCCTTGAATTACGGCGCGACGGCACCCTGAGCCTTGACGAGCTTGATTTTCTGCATGACGGCGTTATGCTTGCCGTTTATAATAACGACGGCACATTAATCGCCGGGCTGAACCCGGTGCAGATGCCGGATACGCCCTTCCGCTCCGAGCTTTTGCAAACCGTAACCAACGGCAGCCAGACCTGGTATGTATTCGACCTGCAGCTGCGCCCCGCCCGGCTTGAAAACAGCATCTGGCTGCGCGGAAGCACTTCACTAAGCAGCATTTACGCCACCCGCGATGAAATTTTATGGCAATGTGCCCTGCTCTTTCCGTTTTTAATACTGCTTTCTGCCTTTGGCGGCTACCTGATAACAAAAAAAGCCTTTCAGCCTGTAAAACAAATTGCCGCCGCGGCAGAACGTATTGGCAGCGGCAGCGATTTGTCGCAGCGCATTAACCTTAACAAGGCAGACCCCGAAATAATGCAGCTGGCACAAACCTTCGACAGCATGTTCTCACGCCTGGAAAAATCTTTTGACGCGGAGCGCCAGTTTACGGCGGATGCTTCGCACGAACTGCGCACACCTGCGGCAGCCATCATTGCCCAGGCGGAATACGCCCTAAAACAGGCACCGCCTGCCGAAAAAGACGAAGCCCTGCAAAAAATACTGGCGCAGGCACGCAAAATGTCGCGCCTTTTGGCACAGCTTTTAATGCTGGCCCGTGCCGATGCCAATAAAATTCAATTTGAAATTGAAAAGTTTGATTTCAGCGAAATGGCTGAAATTGTAATTGAAGAAACGCAGCAGATTGCCGGTGCAAAAGAAATAACCGTCAATGCCGCTATTGAACCGGAAGTTTGCGTTGAAGGCGACCAGACGCTTTTAATGCGCCTTTTGCTGAACCTTTTGGATAATGCCGTTAAATATACGGAAAACGGCGGCAAAATTGATTTTACCCTGCATAAGGAAAAAGGCAGCGTTGTCTGCTCCGTTAAAGACACCGGCTGCGGCATTGCGCCGGAGGAACTGCCTAAAATATGGCGCCGTTTCTATCAGGCCGAAAGCATCCACCGCAACAGCAGCGGCGCAGGGCTGGGGCTTTCCATGGTACAGTGGATTGCAAACCTGCACGGAGGCACCATAACCGCCGAAAGCACGCCCGGAGAAGGCAGTACGTTTACCTTCACCCTGCCGCTGAAGCCCGGCTGCAAAATTCAATAATAAACTTAAAAGCCGGAAGCTCTATGCTCCCGGCTCTTTTTATGCCTAAAACTTTATTGTGTTTTCCTGCCTGCTGTCAGCCAGCGCTCAATAACATTGGCTTTCTGCCCTGCCGTCCAGCTTAAATCGTCAACCGGCGTAAGCATTTTGCCCGTATACTGGCTGCGCAGCTCGTCATCTGCCGCCGCGCTTAAGCTCCATACAAGCCCGTGCCCTTTTTCCGCAACAATTTCTGCCGCGCGGTTTGAAAGCAAATATTCTATAAATTTACCGGCCGCAGCGTTATTAGGCCCGTTCAGCACCGCCGCGCCGCTGATTAAATTTTTATTGCCGTCGGCGGGTATTGTTGCAAAAAGATTCTCCTCGCTGCGCTCCAGCAGCAGTGCCACCGAAAGCGGCACTACCGCCACGGTTTTATAACCCTGTCGCACTTCGTCAATGGTTTCCTGCAAATTAACAAAATATTCCGGGCGCTGGCGGTTAAGCTGCTCAGCATAATCCATAGCCGCGCTTTCTCCCTTCAGCTGCCATAAGGCCGTCATCATGCCATAGCCTGCGCCGCCGCTTTTAGGGTCTGCCAGCGCAAGCTCGTACTTAAGAGGTTCAGCCAGCAGCTCCTGCCAGCTTTCCGGCGCATACAGCCCCAAATAATGCAGGTTCCTTTTATTGCTTAAAAAGCCGATATGGTCAATGTACAAAGCCGTCCACAGCCAGTTATTCTGGCGGAATTCCGCCGGAATGGCATACGCTTCTTCGGGCTGGTAGCTTACCAAAAGCCCGCGCTCAGCGGCAAGGTAAAACTCCTCCGCCGTTCCGCCAAGCCATACATCGCTGCCGGAAGAAGCAAGAAAATTAAAACGGTTTTCCGCACTTCCCGGCGGCAGCGGCACCACCTGCGTTTCTATACCGCTTGCCTTGGTAAAATCTTCTGCCAGCGCATCGGCTATATCCACCGGCATGCTTATGCAGATTTTAACCTGTTCCTTTTGTTTTGCCTCATCCTTACCGGCAGTATGCGCCGTGTTCAGCACTGTTAAAATACAAAAAGCCGCAGCAATTACAGCCAAAAATTTTTTCATTCTTCAACCTCGCAAAGCTGATTTTCTTTTATTATACCACAGCCGCGCGCATAAACAAAAATCCCGGGCAGGCAAACTGTCCGGGATTTTACTTTTAAAAATCAGTCACGGTCGAAAACCATAATCTTATCAAAATCAAGGTAAACTTTTTCGCCGTCGGTAAACTCTTTCAGTTCCGCACCTTTTACAATAACGCGGATTACATGGTGTTTGCACTGTACGCGGTAGTCAACGGCATCGCCAAGATAGAAACGGTGTACCAGCGTGCCTTCGATAGTGCCGCTTGTGCGGGACATAGTAATGTTTTCCGGGCGCACTGCAATGGTAGCGCTGCCGGTTATGCCGCTGGTATTGGGGAAGGATACGCCGGTGCCGCTGATATATACGCGGTCGCCCTGTACTTCGCCTTCCACAAAGTTTACAAGGCCGATAAAGTCGGCAACCATCTTATTGGCCGGGTTGCGGTAAATTTCGTACGGCGTGCCGATTTGCTGAATAACGCCGCGGCTCATAACAACAACGCGGTCACTCATAGTCATGGCTTCGGACTGGTCATGGGTTACATAAATAACGGTAATACCCAGTTCCTTCTGAATAGAAGAAATTTCAAAGCGCATACTTTCGCGCAGCTTGGCGTCAAGGTTGGACAAAGGTTCGTCCAAAAGCAGAAGGCCGGGGCGCATTACCAGTGCACGCGCCAGTGCAACACGCTGCTGCTGGCCGCCGGAAAGCTGATGCGGATAACGGCT
>UMKJ01080359.1_pt1 | contig 20545 bp, 18 predicted proteins | sample 1966301 | NCBI WGS metagenome assembly UMKJ01 (sample SAMEA4836173, study PRJEB28245) | human gut metagenome | biome: gut microbiome; material: fecal sample | place: Denmark | collected 2008
GGCGCAAAACGGGGGCCCCGTTCCATTGCACTTCCTCGGGCGAAATGAATCCGCCCTGCGGCAAGGTTTTGCACGCAAAACGCTTGGACGCGCTGCCGCGCGATGCGGCTGCGCCGCCCGAGCTGGGCTGACGGTGCCAATTTCTCTTTCTCAGCTCCGCAGCTCCAGCAGTTTCTGCTTCAGCTCGCCCTCGATGCGGCCCAGCTCGGCTTCCGCGGCCTTACGCTTGGCAGCGCCCTCCTTCTGGATACGCGCCACCTCATCCAGTGTGGAGATCAGCTGCTGGTTGGTGTGCTGCAGCGTCTCGATATCCACGATGGAGCGTTCCGCCTCCTTGGCGGTGGCGATGGTACCCATCTTCAGGGTGTCAGCGTTCTTCTTCAGCAGCTCGTTGGTCATCTCCGTCACCGCGTTCTGGGCAGCGGTGGCCTGACGGCTGTGCTCCATGCCCAGCGCCAGCACCATCTGGCTCTTCCACAGGGGGATGGTGTTCACCAGAGAGGACTGGATCTTCTCGATCATCTGGGTGTCGTTATTTTGCAGCAGACGGGTCTGGGGGCCCATCTGGATGGATACCATACGGGTCAGCTCCAGATCGTGGAGCTTCTTCTCAAACCGGTCGCACAGGCTGACCAGATCGTTGTAGGCCTGAGCGTCCTCGGCAAGGCCGGACTGCTCCGCCTTCTGGTGCAGCGCCTCCACCTCGGTGGCGCGCACCTCCGCCAGACGCTTCTTGCCCGCCAGAATGTACATGGTCAGTTCCTTGTAGTACTTCAGGTTCAGCTCATACATCTGGTCGAACATGGCCACATCCTTGAGCAGGGTGATCTGATGGTTCTCCAGATTCTGGGCGATCTTGTCCACGTTGGCCTCGACCTTGCTGTACTGGGACTTCATGATCTCCAGCTTGTTGCCGGCCTTCTTGAAAAGCCCCCTCAGGCCCTTCTTCTCCTCGTCCTCGCCGAAGCCCTTCAGCTCCACCACCAGACGGCTCAGATCCTCGCCGATCTCGCCCATGTCCTTGTTGCGCACGTTGTTCAGGGCATTCTCGGAGAAGGACGCCACGCTCTTCTGGGCGGCGGCGCCGTATTGCAGCACCTGATTGGTGTCGCGGATGTCGATCTTCTTGGAGAAGGCGTCCACGGCCTGACGCTCCTCCTCGGTCAGCAGGCTCTCGTCCATGGCCACCGGCTCGATCTTCTTTTCCTCCTCCTGCGGCACCTCCGGCGCGTCGGGCGTCAGGGTCAGCTCGGGTACGGCCACCGCCGCGGCGGTATCGGTATCAGGGGTCAGGGTCAGCTCAGGCATCATGTTATCGGTCATGTCTCTGTTTCCTTTCTGTATGATAAATTGTGTGTTCTCTTGCTTACAGCTCCAGCGTGATGCCGCCGTCCGTATCCTGCGGCGGCTGTGTCTGCGGAGCGCTCTGGGCGGTCTTGTGCAGGTCATCCGCCACCAGACCCTCCCGTACCATCATGTTCTCCAGCACGGTGATGTCGGTGGAGATATCCATGGCCTCGTCGCCGAACAGACTGTCCAGCTGCTTTTCAAAGGCCCGCACGATGGTGGACATCATGCCCTCCACCTTCTTCATGGTGCCGGTGATATTCTCCCCGCTGACACCCTGACGGCTCATCTGGTCGTAGGCCGTCAGCAGCTTGATGGTGGTAGGCAGGTAGTAGGACATGAACTTCCGGATCTGGGGCAGCTTGGCCGGGTTGTCCTTCACATACCGGAAGATACGGCTGCTGACCTCCTCCAGCCGGTCGATCTGGCGGGAGATAGTCTCGTCCTGAATGCTGTCGTTCAGCGCCCGCATGGTCTTGATGGCGCCGTCTCCGTCGGCGATCATCTTATCCAGCGCCGGGTTGCCGGTGGTCACCGGCTCCTCCGGGAGCTCCACCACCTCTGTCACGTCCTTGCAGAACAGCCGGGCGATCAGCGCCGCCGCTGCGGATACCGCCGCCGCCAGCAGGAAATGCCTCACCTGATACAGGGGGAACAGCAGCGCGTACACCAGCCACACGGCTGCCGCCGCATAGAGCGGCACGGCTGATCTGTGGACGATGGTCTTTGTTCTCAATCCTGTCGCCTCCAGTCCTCGGTCGGAACCGAATAGATATACATACGATGCGTCCATTATAAACCATCCCACCCACGGGGTCAAGAAAAAGAGCCGCCAAGGGCGGCTCTCCGGTGCTTAAATTGTCACGCCCCGCGTCCCGTCGACGGGATCGGTAAAGACGGGCAGTGCAGGCGGCGACACCGTCCAGAGCACAAACGCCGCGCACAGCGCCGCCATGACCAGTACGCCCACCGCCTGCCACACCGGCGCGGTCAGCGCACCCCGCTTTTGCAGCGCCGTGCTGACCCAGAAGGCCAGCAGCACCGCCGCCTGAAAGATGAGGACGTTCACCACGCCCACATTGACGCCTGTGACGCCCGTGTAGCCGTAAAACAGCAGCGGGATGGCGGCCATGCCCGCCAGCAAGCCGACTGCCCGCGGCGCCGCGGGGCGCAGGCTGCGAAGGCCGATGCATTGGGCCGCCGTCCACAGAAGCCACGGCACGAACAGCAGCTTCATATGCTCCCATGTGGACTCGTTGACGGCGGACACATACGCCGCCCACCGCGCCTGCCCCGTCCAATCATATACAAAATGCAGCGTGTTGCCCAGCAGGATGACAACGAACAGTCCCGCCGTCTCCCAGGTGCGCCATTTCCGGTCTCTCCGCTTCACGGCATCGTCCCCCTTTCCCGGATCGCCTCATTATACGCCGCTGCCGCGCGCCTTATACACCACAGAAATAAAGGTACACTTTTTATTTCCCCTGTGCTATAATCGGTGGTGACACCATTGTACGCCAATGGTACAACGACATACGACACGGCGGCGTTTGCCGCTGGGAAAGGCGGTATACCTACTATGGTCATAACAGAACGTCTGGCAGCGCTGCGCCGGGAGATGGCACAGCACGGCATGAACGGCTATGTGGTGGTCACGGACGACTTCCACGGCTCGGAGTATGTGGGCGACTTTTTCAAGGCCCGCGCCTACCTGTCCGGCTTTACCGGCTCCGCCGGTACGCTGGTGATCCTGCCGGAGCGTGCGGCTCTGTGGACGGATGGCCGCTACTTTTTGCAGGCGGCGGATCAGCTGGCCGGCAGCGGCATCGAGCTGATGCGCATGGGACAGCCCGGCGTCCCCACCATCGGCGCGTTTCTGGCCGAGCAGCTGCCGGAGGGCGGCGTGCTGGGCTTTGACGGCCGCACCGTCTCCAACGGCTTCGCCGGTACTCTGCGGGATGCGCTGAAGGATAAGAACATCCGCTTTGCCGGCGACAAGGATCTGGTGGACGCCGTATGGCCCGACCGCCCCGCCCTGTCCGACCGCCCCGTATGGGAGCTGACCGGCTGCGGTCTGACCCGCGAGGAGAAGCTGTCCAAGCTGCGGGAGAAGATGACAGAGGAAAACGCCGCCTACCTGCTGCTCACCAGCCTGACGGAGATCGCATGGGCGCTGAACCTGCGCGGCGGCGACGTGGCCTGCACGCCGGTCTTTCTGTCCTTCCTGCTCATCGGGCGGGAGGACGCACAGCTGTGCATCCAGCCGCAGGCCGTCCCCGCAGAGATCGCGGAGAAGCTGGCCGCCTGCGGCGTGACCCTGCGTCCCTACGGCGATGTATATGATATGCTGCGCGGTCTGCACGCCGGCACGCGGATCATGGCCGACAGCGCCACCGCCAACTACCGCATCATGGAGAGCCTGTCCCACGCCGAGGTGCTGGATCAGCCCAGCCCCGCCATTTTGATGAAGGCCTGCAAGACGCCGGAGGAGATGGCGAATTTCCGCACCGTCCACATCAAGGACGGCGCGGCCATGTGCCGCTTCCTGTACTGGCTCAAGCACCGCATCGGCAAGGAGCCCATCACGGAGCTGTCCGCCGCCGCCAAGCTGGCCGCCTTCCGCGCCGAGCAGCCGGACTTTTTGGATCTGAGCTTTGACACCATCGCCGGCTACGGCCCCCACGGCGCTATCGTCCACTACGACCCCACGCCGGAGACGGACGTGCCGCTGCACCCGGAGGGACTGCTGCTGGTGGACTCCGGTGCCCACTACCGGCAGGGTACCACCGACGTGACCCGCACCATCGCCCTCGGCCCCGTGGCGGAGGAGGAGAAACGGATGTTCACGCTGGTGCTCAAGGGTCATCTGGCGCTGGGCGCCGCCCGCTTCCCCCACGGCGCCTCCGGTGAAAATCTGGACGTGCTGGCCCGTCTGCCCCTGTGGGAGCTGGGCATGGACTACAACCACGGCACCGGCCACGGCGTGGGCTACATCCTCAGCGTCCATGAGGGGCCTCAGAGCTTCCGCCTGCGCAGCGCCGACGGCCGCCGCATCACGCTGGAGGAGGGCATGGTCATCTCCAACGAGCCGGGCTATTACGCCGCCGGTAAATTCGGCATCCGCCATGAGAATCTGGTGCTGGTGCGTACCGGCGATAAGACGGAGTTTGGCCAGTTCATGTATCTGGAGCCGCTGACCATGGTACCCTTCGACCGGGACGCCATCGACGTCTCCCTGCTGACGGAGCTGGAGCTGGCGCTGCTCAACGACTACCACAAGCTGGTGTACGATACCGTCTCCCCCCTGCTGGGTGCGGAGGAGCAGGCGTGGCTGGCGCAGGCCACCGCGCCGCTGTGCCGCTGACTGCCGCGATTTCTGAAAGGAGTTTTGACACATGGGAATTCTCTCTCATCTGGAGCCGAAGTCTGTTTTCGACTATTTTGAACGGCTGTGCGCCGTGCCTCACGGCAGCGGCAACACCAAGATCATCAGTGACCTGTGCGTGACCATGGCCAAGGAGCTTGGCCTGCGGTACCGGCAGGAGGACTGCAACAACGTCATCATCTGGAAGGACGCCTCCCCCGGCTATGAAAATGCCGCCCCCGTTATTTTGCAGGGCCACATGGACATGGTCTGCGCCCAGACGGAGGACTGCCCCAAGGACATGACCCGGGAGGGTCTGGATCTGGCCACCGACGGCCGGTATGTCTGGGCGGAAAAGACCTCGCTGGGCGGCGATGACTGCATCGCCGTTGCCGCCGCCTTCGCCATTCTGGCGGACAACTCCCTGTCCCACCCCCCGCTGGAGGTGGTCATCACCGTGGACGAGGAGACGGGCATGGACGGCGCCGTGGCGCTGGACTGCTCCGACCTGAAGGGCCGCCGCCTGCTGAATCTGGACTCCGAGGAGGAGGGTGTGTTCACTGTCTCCTGCGCCGGCGGTCTGCGGGCCGACTGCTTCGTACCCGCCGTGAAGGAGCCTCTGACCGATGAGGCGTGCTTCGCCGTGTCCATCGGCGGTCTGAAGGGCGGTCACTCCGGCGCGGAGATCGACAAGGGACGCGGCAGCGGCAATGACCTCATCAGCCGCGTGCTGTACAGCGCCATGGAGCGGCTGGGTACGCTGCGGATCGCCGACCTCCGGGGCGGTCAGTTCGACAACGTGATCTGCACCCGCTGCGATGCGGTGGTGGCTGTTCCCGCCGGAAAGGCGGAGGACTTCGCCGCCTTCATCCGGGAGTTTGACGGCATCCTGAAAAACGAATACGCCGCCACCGACGGCGGTGTGACCCTCACCTGTGCGGCCGCCGACACCGACGCCGCCTACTCCGCCGAGGACTCCAGCCGGCTCCTCCATGTGCTGCTGACGCTGCCCCAGGGTGTGGAGGTCATGAGCGCCGACTTCCCCGGCCTCGTCCAGACCTCTCTGAATCTGGGCGTCATGACCGCCTGCGGCGACGGCCTGCACTTCTCCTTCTCCATCCGCTCCTCCGTGGCTACTCAGAAGGAGCTGCTGCTCCAGCGGGTGCGGGCCATCGTGGAGTACACCGGCGGCGGCACCGTGTCCACCCGGGGCGACTACCCGGCGTGGCAGTATGCCCGCCAGTCCCCGCTGCGGGACACGGTAATGGCCTCCTACAAGCAGATCACCGGACAGGACGGCGTTATCATGGCCACCCACGGCGGTCTGGAGTGCGGTCTGCTCATCAACAAGATGCCCGGACTGGACGCCGTCTCCCTCGGGCCGGAGCTGCACGACATCCACTCCCCCCGGGAGCGGCTGGGCGTGGACTCCGTCAAGCGGATGTACGCGCTGGTATGCGAGGTGCTGAAGAACTGCCGCTGAACCACATCTGACCGATAAGGAGGGCCTGCCATGCGGCGCGTGATCCCCCTACTGTGCATATTGCTCCTGCTGTGCGGCTGCGGCGGCGGACAGTCCGTCTCCGCGCCGGACGATGCGGCGCGCCTTGTGATCTTCACCGCCCGCAGCGCCGCCGCTTACGACGATACGGTGCGGGAGTTCGAGCGCCGCACCGGTATCTGGGTGGAGGTGCGCACCGCCGACGGCACCCTGCCCCTGCTGGACGAGATCGCCGCCGGGGACTCCGGCTGCGACCTGCTGCTGGGCGCGGCGCCGGACTGCCTCTCCGCCTACGGGGACTGCTTCGCGCCCTACGCCGCGCCGCTGGCGGCGGATATCCCCGACGCCTACCGGGACAGCGAGGATCGCTGGACGGCCTTTTCCCTGCTGCCCATGGTGCTGCTCTACAACGACCAGCTGGTGCAGCGCAATGTGCCGGACAGCTGGAGCGGTCTGCTGGATACCGCATGGCGGGGACGTATCGCCTGTCCCGATCCTACCGTTTCCGCCACGGGCTGCACCGTCTTGCAGGCGCTGACCCAAGCGCTGCCCAGCGAGGATGAGACGGTGCTGGCCGCCTTTTCCCACAATCTCAGCGGCGTACTGCCCTCTGCCGCCGACGCGGTGGACGCCGTGGCGGACGGCAGCTGCTATGTGGGCGTCGCCACCGAGGATCTGGCGCTGCAGGCCGCGGACAACGGCTTCAGCGTCACCGTGGTCTACCCGGCGGAGGGTACGGTGATCCAGCCGGACTGTGCCGCCGTGGTGCAGGGCTGTCTCCATGAGGACAACGCCCGCGCCTTCATCGACTTCCTGCTCAGTGACGAGGTGCAGACACGCCTGACCCGCCAGTCCCGCCGCGCCGTGCGCGGTCAGGCGGCCGCAAGCGCCGCGCTGCCCCGTGCCATGGCCTACGACGCCTATGCCGCCGGCGCCCGTCAAGCGGAGCTGCTGGCCATCTGGCAGAGCCTGACGGCGGAGGCGGCATCATGAAGCTGAGAAACTGGATCCGCCGCTCCTTCCGCAACCGGATCTTCACCACCATTCTGGTGGTGACCCTGATGCCGCTGCTGCTGTGCGATGTGGTGATGATGCGGGTCATCGTGGCGCGTACCGAGCATACCCAGGCGCAGCAGGGACAGGAAACCCTGCACGCCCTGTGCGCCTGCTTCGACAGCGCCGCCGCCCTGTGCGGCGATACGCTGGACGCGCTGGCCACCAGCACCATCACACGCAGTGTCCTGCGCCGGGCGGGACAGGACTCCCGTCTGCTGTACCAGTTTCTCTACCGCCGCGCCGCCCCGCTGCGGCCCTACGCCGCACTGGACATCTACAACGCGCAGGGTGTCTGTCTCTATACGACGGACACCTCCCTGCCCGCCGCCCCGCTGGACACGGACTGGGGCGCGCTGTACGCTGCCCGGAGCGGCAGCGGTACGGTCTTCCTCAGCTCCGGCAAGGGACTGCTGGCAGCCCGCACCATCACCGCCTACGGCGGGCAGCTGCTGGGCTATGTCACCGCCCGCATGGACAGTGACGGCTTTGCCCAGCTCTTTGACGGTCTGATGGCCCCCGCCGACGATCTGCTGGTGCTGGACGGCACATGGCGCACCGTCTACTACACCCGCACCGTGCAGGCGGATCGCACCGTGGCCGCCCTGCGGAGCCAGCTGCTGTCGGGGCAGAGGCTCACCGGCGCTGCCGGCGACAACTGCACGTTCTATACCGCCTCCGGCGCCGGAGGCTTTACCCTGCTGCTCCAGCAGTCCCGCATCTATGCGGGACAGGTGCTGCGCTCCCTGTATCTGGTAGGCGCGGCGCTGGGCTTTTTGTGTCTGGCGCTGTGCGCCGTGGCCGCGTGGTGGCTCAGCCGCTACCTGTCCCGGCCCGTCAATGCGCTGGACGACGCCATGCGGCAGGTGGAGCGTGGCGACTATGACGCCCAGCTCTATCTGGACAGCCCCGATGAGCTGGGGCGTCTGGCCGCCAGCTTCAACCGCATGACCGAGGAGTACCGGCAGAATCTGGAGCGCTCCGTCCAGCGGCAGAAGGAGCTGAACGAGACGCAGCTGCGGATGCTGCAGGCACAGCTGAACCCCCACTTCCTCTACAACACGCTGGACTGCATGAAGTGGCTGGGCGTGGCCAACCACGTCCCCCAGATCGCCGCCATGTCCACCGATCTGGCGGCGCTGCTGCGGGCGGGTATCTCCGGCAGTGAGCTGATCCCGCTGGAGGACGAGCTGGAGCTTGTCCGGCAGTACCTGAATATTCAGGAGATCCGCTTTGAGGATCGGTTTGTCTGCGAGATCGACGTGGACGAGCGCTTCCAGCACTGCATCGTGCCTAAGATGGTGCTTCAGCCGCTGGTGGAAAACGCCATCATCCACGGCGTGGCGGATCTGGAGGAGGGATACATCAAGCTGTGGGCGGAGTCCGACGGGGACGACCTGCTGCTGCGGGTGTCCGACAACGGCAAAGGCATCGAGCCGGAGGTGCTGGCGCGCCTCGCCCACCACGAGGACATCCCCGGCGGCCATCTGGGGCTGAACAACGTGGATCGCATCATCCGCCTGTACTACGGCGAGGGCTACGGCCTCACCGCCGCTTCCGACGGCGGAAACGGCAGCTGTATCACACTGCGCCTGCCCATGACGAAAGGAGAAGACCATGCTGAAGGTATTGATCGTTGACGACGAGGCGGTGGTGCGCCGCGGCATCGTGCTGGGCATGGACTGGGCCTCCATGGACTGCGTGGTGGTGGGTGAGGCCGCCAACGGCGAGGAGGGTCTCGCCGCCGCGGAGCGCTACAACCCCAGCCTCATCATCACCGATGTGCGGATGCCCCGCATGGACGGCATCGAGATGATGCGCCGCCTTCGTGAGCGGGACTGCACCGCCCACTTCATCGTCCTCACCGCCTACGACGAGTTCGACTATGCCCGCTCCGCCCTGCGCTACGGCGCGGCAGACTACCTGCTCAAGCCCTTCCGGGATCAGGATCTGATGGCCGCCATCGCCCGCGTACGGGAAAAGGAGGGCGCTGCCCAGCCTGCGGAGGACACCCTGCTGCTGCCCAAGGGCGACAAGAGCAAGTATGTGCTCCAGACCCTGAACTACATCGCCGCGCACTATGCCGACGCCGACATCAATATCGCCGCCATCGCCCGGCACATCGGCATCAGCGAGGGGCATCTGAGCCATGTGTTCAAGAAGGAGACGAACTACACGGCGCTGGGCTATCTCACCCAGTACCGCATCTACATGGCCCGCTCGCTGCTGCGGGACTGCCGGTACAAGGTGTACGAGGTGGCGGAGATGGTGGGCTACCGCGACGTGGCCTATTTCGGCAGCACGTTCAAAAAGCTCACCGGTATGTCACCGTCGGAATATCAGGATCGGTGTCGTTAGGAAAACTGCACAAAAAGGGGCAGCGCATTTTGACACGCGCTGTCCCTTTTGTCAGAATTGTCTGGATAATCGCAGAGATGACCCGTTTTTCCGGTCGTTGCCGCGCTGGTATAATAATGGTGTGATGGTGCATCCCGCGCTGTCCGACTTTTTGAAAAGGAGATTCAGGAATGAAAAAGTTTATTGCTCTTTTGCTGGCGCTGGTCATGGCTCTGAGCCTGGTGGCCTGCGGCAACAAGACCCCCGACGAAAATGGCGGCAATGATACCCCCGACGCCAAGGATTATTCCGGTTATACCATCCGCATCTACTCCAACTCCAACTCCACCGAGCGCACCACTTGGCTCATCAACGCCGCCAAGGACGCCGGCTTCACCATCTCCATCGACGATAACAGCGTCATCTCCGGTGATACCGCCGCCATTCAGGCTGCCAACGAGAACAAGGACGGCGACATCCTGTTCGGCCTGAACGAGACCCGCTGGAGCCAGGTGGTCAACGGCACCTATGAAAACCTGTCCCTGGTGGACTGGACGCCCACTTGGGCCGATCAGGTGGGCGAGTATGTCTATCCCGGCGCTGCCTACGGTCTGGTCATCCAGAACGTGCTGATGCTGTACCGCAACGATGAGCTTGGCACCAACGGCGAGGCTCTGCACTTCGCCCACTGGTCCGACATCGTGAACTGCGGCTACAAGTGGTATCGTCAGAACAAGGTCGGCGGCACCACCAACGCCAACATCAACTCCGCCCTGCTGTACTCCTTCGTCGATCCCTCCTCCCCTGCCGGCGGTGTGTCCATCGATGGCTGGAAGACGCTGTGGAACTACTGCGCCAACGGCGTGTACTCCTCCGATGATTCCTACAAGTATGGCTTCGATCCTCTGAACAGAGGTGATGTGGCTGTCTCCGCCTTCTACTCCTCCGCCCTGTACGGCAAGATCGACGCCGCTGCCGACGGCTCCGAGAACCCCCTGAAGGGTACCATGACCCCCGAGAACTGGGCGCTGGTGGACATTGACGACGGCACCTACTACATCGCTGAGTATCTGGGCATTCTGGACAAGGCCGGTCGTACCGACGAGGAGACCGAGGCTGTCAAGGCCTTTGCCGAGTGGTTCGGCTCCGCCGAGACGCAGGCGGCTTGGGGCGAGGAGTTTGACACCTATCCCTGCAACACCGCTGCCGCTGACATCCTGTACCCCGACGGCGTGCCCGCCATCTACACCCTGAAGAACTTCGCTCTGACCAAGGTCGACGGCGACACAACCTACGCTGAGTATGTGGCCGCCCACTCCGCCGAGTGGACCAACATCCTGACCAACCTGGGCTTCTACTGGGCTGACAGCAGCGCCGCTGTGAACGAGCCCGACTGGGACAACCTGGATTGGGCGACTCTGACCCAGACGGCCGAGTAAGTAATTCCCATCAACTCCTGTGGCGAGCCGGCTCCCGGCTCGCCACAGCTGTAAGGGCGGAAAAGTCTTTCCGCCTTTACAGCTGTGAAGCAGACGTGTACAATGTCCCTGTCAGCGCCAAAGAAACCGAGCAAAGGAGTTTTGTGTGTTATGATCCGTTTGAATGATATCGTGGTGAAGTTCGGCGACTTCACCGCCCTGCACGGCATCAACGTCCATGTGAAGGAGGGTGAATTCTTCACGTTCCTCGGCCCCTCTGGCTGCGGAAAGACCACCACGCTGCGGACCATCACCGGCTTTATCGAACCGGTAGAGGGCGCCGTGGTGGTGAAGGATCGGGACATCACCCATGTCCCCATCGAGGACCGCAACATCGGCATCGTGTTCCAGAGCTATGCCCTGTTCCCCACCATGACCGTCTTCGACAACATCGCCTTCGGCCTGAAGGTCAAGAAGGCGAAGCGTGCGGAGATCGACCAGCGCGTGCGGGACATCGCCCGCAAGGTAGATCTCAGCGATGAGCAGCTGCAAAAGGCCGTGTCCCAGCTGTCCGGCGGTCAGCAGCAGCGCGTGGCCATCGCCCGCGCCCTTGTCACCAACCCCGCCATCATCTGCATGGACGAGCCCCTGTCCAATCTGGATGCCAAGCTCCGTGTCCAGCTGCGCAACGAACTGAAGAAGATGCAGAAGGACTTCGGCATCACCACCATCTACGTCACCCACGATCAGGAGGAGGCGCTGACCCTGTCCGACCGTATCGCCGTGTTCAACAAGGGCGTCATCGAGCAGATCGGCACCCCCAACGAGGTCTATAACCACTCCGCCACCGAGTTCGTGTGCAACTTCATCGGCGACATCAACCGTCTGGAGACGCCGCTGGTGCAGCATCTCAACGACCGCGGCGCCGGTCTGGACCCCGCCAAGCACAACTACATCCGGCTGGAGCGGCTCCATGTCAACGTGGAGCCCCGTGACGGGGAGCTGACGCTGTCCGGCGTGGTGGAGAGCCGGGAGTATTACGGCCTGTACATCAAGTATTACATCACCGTGGAGGGGCAGACGCTGAAGGTCATTGAGAAGAACGACGGCGTCAACATCTACGAGCCTGCCCAGCAGGTGTCCGTGGTCATCAACCCCGCCCATGTCATGGCCTACGAGGCCGGTGAGGAGGCCGCCCATGCGTAACGCCTCCCTGACGCGCCAGCGCCCCGATGCCGCCTTCGTGGTGCGGATCATCGGTATCGTGCTGTTCGCCTACTTCTTTTTTGGGTTTATGCTGCTGCCGTGCCTGAACACGCTGACCAGCATCTTCACCACGAAAAACGCCGCCGGGGAGACGGATCCCTGGGCGGTCATCCGCTTCTTCTTCGCCGGAAACATGAGCCGCTACGTCTGGAATTCCCTGAAGCTGGCGCTGTGCCTGGTGGTCACCGTCAATGTGGTGGGCGTGTCCATCGTCCTGCTGACGGAGTATTTCGACATCAAGGGCGCCAACATCCTGCGCCTCGGCTATATGACCACCATGATCTACTCCGGCGTGGCGCTGGTCACCGGCTACCTGTTCCTGTACGACCCCAACGGCATACTGACCACGGCGCTGGCCAACGCCATCCCCGGCTTTAACCGCAGCTGGTTCTCCGGCTTCAACGCGGTGCTGTTCACCATGACGTTTGCCTGTACGTCCAACCACGCGCTGTTCCTGCGCAACGCCATCCGCGGCATCGACTACAACACCGTGGAGGCCGCACGAAACATGGGTGCCAAGCCCTTCAAGGTGCTGTGGAAGGTGGTCTTCCCCACGCTGGTACCCACCATGTTCTCTCTGACGGTCATGACCTTCATCACCGGTCTGTGCGCCATGTCCGCCCCCACCCTGCTGGGCTATGACTCCATCAACCCGGAGATCGTCCGTCTGGCAGGCTCCTCCGTGGCGGATGAGTCCTTCCCTCAGGCGCGAGCCGCTCTGCTGTCCATCATTCTGGCCATGTTCACCATCGTCCTGCTGACGGTGCTGTCCGCCTACGAGCGCAAGGGACACTATCTGTCGGTGTCCAAGACCAAGGCCAAGCTGGTGAAGCAGAAGATCACAAACCCCGTGTGGAACGTGCTGGCGCACATCTACGCCTATGTACTGTTCATCATCTACATGATCCCTGTGGTGATGATCATCGTCTTCTCCTTCCAGACATACGGCGCCATCCGCATGAAAAAACTGGATCTGCGCAATTGGACGCTGATCAACTACTTCGGCAAGCAGGACTATGAGTACCTGACCAACCGCGGCACCTACAAGCTGCGCAAGGGCTCCATCTCCGGCCTGTTCGCCAATGATGCCACACTGGGCGGCATCAAGATGAGCTTCATCCTGTCCATACTGGCGGCGGCGCTGGCCTGCCTTATCGTGGTGGTGGCCTGCAACTACATCTTCAAGAGCCGCAACAAGAAGTCCGGCATCGTGCTGGAGTACTGCCTGCTGTTCCCGTGGCTGCTGCCCACCATCCTGATCTGCTACTCCTACCGCACCTACTTCAACTCCGACGCCATCTGGTATGTGGGCAACATGAACCTGTACTACGCGGAGAATGTCCGATTGCTCATCGTGCTGGCATACACGGTGGTAAAGCTGCCCTTCTCCCTGCGTATGATCAAGGCGGCCTTCTATTCCATCGACTCGGAGCTGGAGGACGCCGCCCGGAACATGGGCGCCAGCGGCCTGCGCACGTTCCTGAAGGTAAAGCTGCCCATCATCCTGCCCAGCGTGCTGGCGGTGTTCGCCCTGAACTTCAACGCCCTGTTCACGGAGTACGATATGTCCGCCACCTTCGCCAGCTCCTACGGCACCAGCTACGCCATGGTCATCCAGTCCATGTGCGCGGAGGAAGGGCTGTACGGCTACAATGTCAACGCCTCCGGACGGCGCTGCGCCTCCACGGTGTTTATCATGCTGGTATCGGGTTTGATCCTGTATCTGGTCTACGGCGTGGGCGGCCGGGATCTGGGCGAGCGGCTGGATGCCAAGGCCCGCCGCAAGCGGATCTGGAGCCGTATGACCGGCGTGTTCCGCCGCAGCGGTGACAGCGGCGTGGCGGAACCGGGGGAGCAGCTATGATCCGACACATTGTATTTGACATGGGACAGGTGCTGCTGCAGTTCAGCGCCGGACTGTTCGCTGAACGTCTCCATCTCAGCGAGGAGGATGCCGAGCTGATCCGCCGGGAGGTGCTGGCCACCACCGAATGGGTGCGCATGGACAGAGGCACCATCTCCGACGACGATGCGCTGGAGCGGATGTGCGCCCGCCTTCCCCGGCGGCTCCACGACACCGCGGCCTATCTCGTCCACCGCTGGAACGACCCCATCATCCCCGTTCCCGGTATGGCGGCGCTGGCCTGCGATCTGAAAAACGCCGGGTACGACCTATACCTGCTGAGCAACGCCGCCGCCCGCCAGCACGCCTACTGGCACGATGTTCCCGGCAGCCAGTGGTTCAGCGGCACGTTCATCTCCGCCGACTACCACCTGCTGAAGCCGGAGGCAGCCATCTATCAGGCGTTCTTTGAGAAGTTCGGCCTGAAGCCGGAGGAGTGTCTCTTTATCGACGACACCCCCGCCAATATCGAGGCGTCGGAAAACGCCGGTATGAGGGGCATCATTTTCCACGGCGACGCGGCGCGTCTGCGCCGTCAGCTCACAGAGCTGGGTATCCTGTAACCGCAAAAAAGAGTGGCTGTACCTACATGGTACAGCCACTCTTTTTGTCTCCGTTTACATATTTTGCGCCTATTCGCTTGGCAGCAGCGGGCGGCTGATGGGCTGTGTACCCAGCAGCATCTGGTAATCCCCGTTCAGCAGGATCTGCACCTGCTCTACCTCCTCCAGCGAGCACAGGGAATTCACGATCCCGCGCAGGACCATCCGCTGCTGTACCGTGCTCTCCGGCATCAGCTCCGCGCAGTTGGCAGACAGGTTCAGGTAGCAGGTATTTCCGTCCATATTGGCGCCCAGCGCCGTAAAGTCCTTGGGCAGCAGGGGCTTCAGCCCGCTGTAGTTGTCCATGGGACGCTCCGCCAGCGCCTTGACCACCGCCTCTGCCGGCGTCTCACCCTCATAGACCGTGAGCCGCCGCGCCTCGGCCACCAGATTGTCGGCCTCGTCCGGGAAATACAGCGTTACCTCCACGGTGCGGACAATATCCTCCGGGCTGGTCAGCAGCACCTGGGCCGAGGTGTACACATGGTCCTCCTCCTGCGGCATATCCATCACCGTGATCCGCACGGCGTAGATACCCGTTAATTGCAGCAGCGACAGGGTGATGCAGTAGTCTGCAATGGTGCGGTCAATGCCCACCAGCTGGTCGTACTCGCCGCTCAGATCCACCGACACCGTGCCGCCTGTAACGGTGCAGCTTCGCACCGTGGTGCCGGTGGGTACAGGGCTGGTGAAGCCGCTTGCCTTGCACCCGCCCAGCAGCAGCTCCATGATGTACTGCGCCTGCTGCTGACGGCCCCGGTCGTCCCCCGTCACCTTCTTCCAGTTCACCAGTACGCTGGTGATGGCGTCGCTGCCGCCGACACTCTTATGCTTTGCGCTGAGATCCGCCGGATAGTACAGCCGCAGACCGGTCTTCTGCGTCCCGCAGGCCGCCAGACTCAGCACCAGCAGCGCCGCCAGCAGCACCGCGGCGATGCGTTTCACTCCTCGCATAGCTCCTCCTCCTGCGCCAGCGGCAGCGTCACGGTAAACACCGTACCCACGCCGCCTGCGCCGTGTCCCGCCTGAATGGAGCCGCCCCGGTTCTCGATGGTGTCCTTGACGATGGACAGACCCAGTCCGGTGCCGCCCACCTCCCGGGAGCGCATCTTGTCTACCCGGTAGAACCGGTCGAACACATGGGGCAGATCCTCATCGGGGATGCCGATGCCGTTGTCGGTGACGGTGATGACCACCTGACCGTCCCGCACAAATGCCTCCGCCCGCACAAAGCCGTTTTCCGCGGCGGAATATTTGATGGCGTTTTCCATCAGGTTGTATAGGATCTGATGTACGTTGTCATCCGTGGCCAGTGCCACCGCGTCCTCCGACGCGCTGCCGGAGATGGTGACGCCCTTTTCCTCGGCCACCATGCCCAGCATCCGCTCCACCCGCTGCAAAACAGGCCCCACCGCCACGGGGTAGCCCGCCTGCACCACGCCGCCGTCCAGCCGCGTCAGCCGCAGCAGGTTCTCGGTGATGCGGCTGAGCCGCTCGGCCTCCCGGCCGATGTCGGTAACAAATTCCTTGGTGGTATCCGGATCCATGTTGTCCGTCTGCAAAATTGAGTCCGTCAGCAGGCGGATACCGGCCAGCGGCGTTTTCAGCTCGTGGCTGGCGTCGGATACGAACCGCCGCCGGGCGCTCTCCGTGGTTTGCAGCCGATCCGTCAGGCTGTTGAACTCCGCCGCAATCTGGGCGATCTCGTCGGTACCGCTGGCGTCGGCCCGGTGGCTGTACGCGCCCTCCCGGGCGCTGCGGATGGCCTGCAGCAGGCCGCTGATCTGCCGGGTCAGCATACGGGACAGCATGACGCTCAGTCCCGCCACCAACAGCGCGATCATAATGGAGATGGTCATCAGATTGCTCTGAAAGCTCTCCAGCAGCGCCGCCTGCTCTGTGTCGTAGTCGTAGGCGTACACCGCGCCCACCGTCTGGTTGTGGTACACCACCGGCGTGGCCGTACGGCTGAGGAACGCCTCGCCGTCATACTGGCAATAAAAGGCGTCGCTGCCCCGCAGTGCCGACGCGATCACGGAGTACAGGGCGTACTCGCCCACGGCGTCTCCTCCCTGCCGGGTATCGTACAGCACCAGACCGGCGCTGTCGGTGACCATGATGCGGGTGGCGCCGGTCTCATCCAGACCGTTGAGCGCCGCAGAGACATTCTCCTCCGTCAGCCGCCCCAGTCCCATCAGCGCCGACTCGATGACCTTGGCGGTGCTTTTCAGGTTGTCCTGATTGGAGGATACCATCAGGTTCTGGGACACCAGCAGCGGGTAGGAGTTCAGCAGCACCAGCACCGCCGCGATGACCAGGATGTAGCTGAGGCTGAATTTCAGCTGCAAGGTCGCCTTGCCCCGCAGCTTTTTGCCCTGTGCCGTGATCCTATCCCACAGCGGTCTGCATCGCCCGCTGATTTTGTCCCATGCCGCCTTACATCGTTGGCTGACTTTCTCCCTTAAAATAGTAACCAACTCCCCACTTTGTCATGATATGGACCGGCTTGGCCGGGTCCGGCTCCAGCTTCTCCCGCAGACGGCGGATGTGGACGTCCACCGTGCGGTAGTCCCCGGCGTAGGAGTAGCCCCACACCAGATCCATCAGGCTCTCCCGGCTGTATACCCGCCGGGGGTTCTTCATCAAAAGCTCGATCAGGTCGTATTCCTTGGCCGTCAGGTCGATGGTCTTGCCGTCCCGGATGGCCACGCGCTCCTCCGTGTCCAGGCTCAGGTCGCCCACCGTCAGCAGCGGTGCCCGCTGGGGCTGCTGCTGGGCGGACGCACCGCCGCCGGAGCGCCGCAGCAGGGCGCGGATGCGGGCCTTCAGCTCCAGAATGTTAAAGGGCTTCGTCACATAGTCGTCCGCGCCGCAGGCAAAGCCCATCAGCTTGTCGCTGTCCTCGCTGCGGGCCGTCAGCATGATGATCGGCACATCGGAAAACTCCCGGATCTGCATACAGACATCGCCGCCGGACAGTCCCGGCATCATCACGTCCATCACGATCAGGTCGAAGCTCTCCTTCTTGGCAAGCTCCACGGCGGTAACGCCGTCATAGGCGGGCGTCACCTCGTAGCCCTCGTTCTCCAGATTGAATTTGACGCCCTTGACCAACAGCTTCTCATCGTCCACTACCAGTATCTTCATTCCTGTGTCTCCTCCGTTGTAATGCGGTCACGCAGGCCATCCAGCGTGGTCTGCCCGATGCCGCTCACCTGTAACAGATCCTCCGGGCTGGTGAACGGCCCGTTGGCCGTCCGCCAGTCGATGATCCGCTGCGCCAGCACCGGCCCGATCCCCGGCAGTGCGTCCAGCTCGTCCGCATCCGCCGTGTTGATATTCACCTTTTCCGCGTCTGTCTTTTCCGACGGCTCCTGCGCCTCCACCGTGTAGTCGCCCTGCATGGTGCGGGGCGTCAGCAGGTATACCGTTCCCACAGACAGCAAAAACAGGGCTGTCAGCACCAACAGGAACACCCCTGTTTTTGACAGTTTTATCCGCCCGTCCACAGTTGACTCCCCCCGTGTTTTCGCGTATAATAAAGGTCACGTAATTTGATGGGTGCGGCTCATCCACCGCGACCCAATGGTATTATAACATAGATGGAGAAGAAATCCTATGAAAATCCGCCGTTTTTTATCTGTTTTTTTATTGACCTGCCTGCTGTGCGCCCTTCTCACCCCGCAGGCGCTGGCGCTGGAGGACCCGGACATCCATGCCAAGGCCGCCATTCTGGTGGACGGCGAGACAGGCACGGTGCTGTACGATAAGAATATGCACGAGGAGCTGCCCATGGCCAGCATCACCAAGGTCATGAGCGCCCTGCTGGTGCTGGAGGCCGTGGATCGCGGCCAGCTTCGCATGGATCAGAATGTCACCGCCACCGAGTCCTCCATGAAGGGCATGGTGGAGGACGGCAGTACCGCCGACATCAAGGTGGGTGAAACGCTGACGGTGGAGCAGCTTCTCTACTGTATGCTGGTGATCTCCGCCAACGAAACATGCAACATTCTGGGCGAGGCCGTGTCCGGCTCCGTGGACGCCTTTGTGGAGAAGATGAACCAGCGGGCGCAGGAGCTGGGCTGCCAGAACACCCATTTTGCCAACACCACCGGCCTGACCCAGTCCGGCCATTACTCCTCCGCGTGGGATATCTATCTCATCACCCGGGAGGCCATGAAGCACGACGATTTCATGACCATCGTCAACACCAAGGCCTACACCGTACCCGCCACCAATATGACGGAAAAGGAGCGGGAGCTGCACAGCACCAACGCCCTGATCTCCAACTGGCGCATGACCGGCTATCTCTACTCCGGCGCACAGGGCATCAAGACCGGCACCACCGATGCGGCGGGACACTGTCTGGTGTCCTCCGCCATCCGGGGCAGCCGCACTCTCATCAGTGTGGTGCTGGGCTGTGAGGAGGTCAAGACCGAGAAGGGCGGCACCCGCGTGGAGAGCTTCACCGAGACGGCCCGCCTGTTCGACTGGGGCTTTGACAATTTTTCCCCCCGCACGGTGCTGGAGGAGAATGAGCTGATCTGCGAGGTGCCTGTGGCGCTGAGCAACGAGGTCGCCACCGTGGCTGTCCACCCGGCCTACGCCGCCGAGGCGGTGCTGCCCAAGGATCTGGAGCTGGATCAGCTCCAGCGCACCGTGGACTGCGTGGAGTCCGTAAACGCCCCCGTCACCACCGGCGACGAGCTGGGTACCATCACCATCTCCTATGACGGCACGGACTATGTGACCGTTCCCCTGCTGGCCGTGGCCGACGTGTCCGCCAGCCGCTTCCTGCTGGCCAAGCACGCCATCGTGCAGTTCTTCTCCCGGACACCGGTGAAGATCGCCGCCATCGTGCTGGTGGTGCTGGTCATCGCCGTGCTGCTCTGGTTCCGTCTGTACGGACGCACCCGCCGCTACGGCAGAGCCTCCAGCAAGCGCTATCGCCAGCACACCTACCGCGGGCGCCGCCGCTGAGTGCCATGGAGGACTTACATATCCTATACGAGGACGCACATCTCGTCCTCTGTGTCAAGCCCGTGGGCGTCCTGTCGGAGGACAGCGAGCAAGGCGCCTGTATGCCCGCCCTGCTGCGCCAGCACTACCGCGAGCATGGGAAGCCCGACTACATCGCCACCGTCCACCGGCTGGACAAGATCGTGGGCGGCGTCATGCTGTTCTCCCGCCGCCGGGAGGTCACGGGCAAGCTCACCGCCGCCGTGGCAGAGCACCGGGTCACCAAGGAGTATCTGGCCGTGCTGCGGGGACACCCGGCGGAGGCCTCCGCCACCCTCACCGACCTGCTGTTCCGGGACGCCTCCAAGAACAAGAGCTATGTGGTCAAACGGATGCGCAAGGGTGTCCGGGATGCCTCGCTGGAATATGTGACGCTGGGCAGCACGGAGGAGCTGACGCTGGTGCGCGTCCGGCTCCACACCGGCCGCACCCACCAGATCCGCGTGCAGTTCTCCTCCCGGGGCCTGCCGCTGCTGGGGGATATCCGCTATGGCAGCAAGGCCGACTGCTCCACCGCGCTGTGGTCGTATCACATGGCCTTCACCCACCCCGTCACCGGGCGGACGGTGGATGTGACCTGTCCCCCGCCGGAAAGCTGGCCGTGGACGCTGTTCAACGCCGATACATACGCATGATGCGCAGGAAAAGAGGACGGCTTCCGCCGTCCTCTTTTTGCCGCCCTTCCCTCAGAACGCACCGGGGCGGCGCTGGAGCTGCTCGTCGGCAGCCGCCTGC
>UMKJ01059535.1_pt1 | contig 20473 bp, 17 predicted proteins | sample 1966301 | NCBI WGS metagenome assembly UMKJ01 (sample SAMEA4836173, study PRJEB28245) | human gut metagenome | biome: gut microbiome; material: fecal sample | place: Denmark | collected 2008
CCGCCGGGACAATTCCGAATCCTTGTCTGACTACAACCGAATTATCAACTACCTAAAATTATACCGCTATGGGCTATGTCGTATTGCATATCGAAAAGGCGGCCGGAACGGATGCCGCCATGTCGGGACACGTCGAGCGGAGAATAACACCCGCCAACGTCATAACGACACTTACCTACCTGAACCAAGAGTTAATCGAATTTCCCAAAGATGTTACCAACCGCACCGAAGCGATCCAGCACCGGCTGGATAACGCCGGACTGGAACGCAAGATCGGAAAGAACCAAGTGAGGGCCCTGCGTGTCATGCTCTCCGGAAGCCCCGAAGATATGAAGCGCATCCGGCAGGCCGGACAGTTGGACGCATGGGCCAAGGATTCCTGCGGCTGGCTGCAAAAGACCTTCGGAAAAGAGAACGTCGTGTCGGCAGTCCTGCATCTGGACGAGAAGACGCCGCATATCCACGCGACCGTCGTGCCGATCACACGGGGCGAACGCAGAAAGGCTAAGCTGGAGCGGGAGAAGAACGCCCAAAGCGGAAAGAGAACCTACCGCACTAAGAAAGACCGCCCGCGCCTATGTGCCGACGATGTGATGGCACGGGACAAACTCAAAGCCTATCAGACCACCTATGCCGAAGCGATGGCCAAATACGGACTGCAACGCGGCATCGACGGTTCGGAAGCCAAACATATATCCACGCAGCAGTATTACCGCGAGGTGTTCGTCCGTAAAAATGAAATGGCCGAACAGATCGAAGCGATGATCGGACAAAAAGAAACGCTGACGGTAGACATTGCCGCACTCCAAGCACAGCAACGAGCCGCACAGACAGACTGCAACGCTATCGACGAACAGCGGCGGAAGAAGAAAGAAGAACTGGCAAAAGCCGAAACGGAGTTGGCGCAGACCCGATGGGAGATCAAGACCGACAAACTCAAAGGCGTGGCCGTGAATGCCACGACGAAAGCCGTAGAAAGGATCGGAGCGTTGTTCCACGACCCCAAGCCCGCGAGGTATGAAAAACAGATTGCAGATTTGCAAGGGGTAATTGCCGACAAGGATAAGTGCATCGGGCAACTGCAACAAGAGATCAAGACCATGCAGGCCGGACACGATAAAGAGGTGGCCAACCTTAAACAGGAAGCACAACAAGTCATAAAAGCCTTGATGCGTGTCGATGAGTTGTGTCCCTATGTAAAGGGGCTGTTGAAATGGGAAAATTACTGCAAGGATGTCGGGTTGGACAAGGAGCGGACCAAAGCGTTGTTTACGATGCAACCTTACAGATATACGGGCGAGCTGCATTCGATAAGGTATAATCATACGTTTCGGGCGAACGATGTCATTCTCCAATTCAAACCCGACAAGGACGGGCCGAGCGGGTTCCAGTTCACCATAAACGGAAAGGACTGCGACGAGTGGTTCAGACAGCAACGAAAGGAGTTTTACGAGCGGATAGGAATTGACATCGAACAAACGGAGCAAAGGCGCGGGATGAAGATGTAACCACGAGCGGGACGGAACCAAAAGGCCGTCCCGTTGTTGTTTTAGGACGGCGTATTCCGTTAAAGCCAGAACATGGGCTATTCGGGCGGCATAAACCCTACGGCACAAAAAGTGCCCGCAACATATTGCGGATTCGAATTTTTTGTGCTACCTTTGGGACAAGCGATCCGCTGTAAAGGCGTGAATCGCGTTGCTGTTTGCGTAAACGTAGGAAATTTACAGTCTGCGGCAACAAGAGAGTCCTTGTCGGGTCGTACCACGCCTTGACGGGGCAGTACATTTAAGGCAACTACACCTGACGGGCGTGGGCCTCTTGTGTTACGAAGTCAGACGGGTTTCCTACGACCTACGCAGCGTAAGTAACGCAAGCCGCATACCTTTCTTGTAAAGGACAGCGGGGTTCTTCAGAGCCGGGTTCACGTTTCGTCATTCTTTTATGGCATCAGTCGGGTCGCATAACTAAAATTGAAAAAGATATGTTACCTTTGCGGATGAAAACGGCGCCATAGCCGTAACATATTCATAAGGTTAGGACAACCTTTATACCAGCGGTAAACTTGCGACTATTATAGCGATATAATAGGTTTTAGGATTGGTGTAAAATTTGTCTGAAACCCTTGTCATGCCTGCGGCTTTGTGCCGTGGGCGGGCACGGGCGTAAGGGCAGTTACCAATCCAAGGCTCGCAAGGCCGACCGTTGGGGCTGTACCTGCGTTCCGTGCTTTTTTATGTGTTTAGGCCGGAACGAGGATTTTAATAACGAACCCTTAATAATACGATGTTACGGCCATATACTCCCAATCGGAAAGAATCACGTTCCGCCGACCCTCGGTCGGTGCGGGGTGGGGCGCCGTCATTCGCTGTAACGAGAACGCTCGCCGTCGATAATAATCCCGCTTTAAAGGCACCTAAATCTGGTAACGGCGGGCCGTTCTCCGAACTGGGTGCGGGACATTGGAATTCTTCATGTCGAAGTTGCGTCACTATTTTTTTCATCGACAGTCCCGCACCCGTTTTTCATCATGCAGGAACCGCTAAAAAAGAGAGTGACAAGGGAAGTGATGTAGCTATCATGTCAAGTAAGTCCGTTGCGGTTCCTGCTTCTTCTGTAACAATGCTTCCGAAATCTCCTGCCTCCATAGGCTCGCGTTTCGGAAGCCGAGGGGCGGACGGAAACGATAAGCCGAAGGATGCTCTTTTTCGTTTATCGTGGTGTGAGGCGTACCAGTCCGTTACCGCCCCTCTTTTTCGATACTTCAATTTTACGATAACGGGTGCGGGATACTCGAATCTTAGCTTCATATTTTCCCACTACTGACTTTACTGTTTCCGCACCTGTTTTTTTACGATATATTTTGTATTCTCACAATAATTTAAGATATTTGTTAAATGCAATGCCGAAACTCGATACGGACTTACATCATCACTGTCACACAACCATCGCCTAACGTATTTGGCATTGTCTTTTTAATAGAAAAAGGGATGACCAACCACGATTAGTTAACAGACAATCGTTATTTTATTGCAATTACAATTCGGTCGTCCCTTTATTTTGTATTCTCGAAGTGCCTATAACCTTTGCGTACGTTTAAGAATTGTTCTATAAACCCATAACTACTGAACCATGCCACAAAAATCCTATACGCTGGGGAATCTGCTTCAAGACTGTTTGGATTGCGACATCCGCAAAAGCGACATCCGGCAATTTTTCGATGATCTGAAAAAGAAGGCGCATTTTGTCTATGCAATCTTGTGCGGTGCTCCGAAATCGGTATTTTGGATTACGCTGGACGATGAAGAAAGCCATCCCGACGAAAAGACATTTTCAGTTGCGGAGTTTAACGACAATTACGAAAACTTCGACAGCCGCATCGATTCTTTCCGGGTTAATTTCAATGCCTATTTTTTTCGCGAGCAATGGGCCACGAAGTTTCCCGAATGGGAATTGATGGAGAACCCTTTCAACGGGGAGGAGCGTTTCTGCGCTACGAGCCGCAAGGAGCTGACGGTAGAAATTTTCGTAACGGAATATCCGCATTTGTTGGCTTACCTGTGCCGTCGGGCGGTTCTGGAAAACGCGCCCTTCGAACTGACGCGCGAAACGATTAAACATTACGGATTCAGCCGCGAAGATGTAAAACTCCTGCGCGATTGTATTGCAAGCAACAACCGACGGATCATCGACGAGTTGCGCGAGGAATACGAGCGGCTGAAAGCCATAGACTGCCTGCAGGTAGTGCCTCCAAAAAGGCGGGGGCGGAAGCCTAAAGCCGAAGTGTCTGCCGAAATCCAGCCCATAGCCAAAAAACCGAGGACGAGGATCAGTCGAAAGAAATTCGTGCCGACACGAAGCGTAAAAAGTTAGGCGTAAACCATCGGAAAACGCAGAGTACTCCTCACCAATTAGCGGAGATGGTTTTCAATATAACAACGAGAATAATTTGCAAATATGATTATCCGTATAACGTCCGTTAATATTTTTAACATAACACGAATAAATCATGCGTAAAATTTATACAAAGACATTTGTGTATTTTGCTGAAATTCAATATATTTATAATGAAATAAACAATCGAAATATCATTATGGACATACTGAACTTCACGTATTATTTTTTAATATATAATTTGATATTTAATTAAAATATATTTATCTTTGATTTCATAACACTACTTTTTAACATTAAAATATGCCGCTATAACACTGCTTTTTCTATCAAACCAAAGATACGGCGTCACTCCGGAATCTTTACTCTTGTTCAACTAAAACCCACTTATTTATGAGGAAATTAACCAACCGAGCACTTTTCATCTGCTTTGCTCTGATGACGTCCTTTTGCCTCATTGCGCCGGCTACCGCTCTGCGTTCCTACGCGCAGGAGGGGGGGGCAGCACCCTTGAAGGCCTGATCAAAGACGACTCCGGGCCGCTTCTCGGAGCAACGGTGATTGTGAAGAACACGACGCGCGGAACGACAACCGACATGGACGGCAAATTCCGTCTGGAAGGGTTGCAGCCCGGCGACGTACTGCAAGTAACCTACGTAGGATACGACCCCTACGAGGTGACCTACACAGGTCAGACGACACTGGACATCCTGATGACGACGACCGCCAACCAGCTGAACGCAGTCGTAGTGACTGCCATGGGTATCGAACGTCAGTCGAAAACACTCTCCTATGCTGCCGAAACGGTCGGCGGCGATGACGTGGCCGACATCAAGTCGGTCAATATGATCAACGCGCTGCAGGGCAAGGCCGCCGGTCTGCAGATTACCCCGAACTCGACGGGCGCGGGCGGATCGTCGAAAATACTCTTCCGCGGTAACAAGTCGATCAACGGCTCGAACCAGCCGCTGGTCGTCGTCGACGGCGTCCCCCTGATGATGAACATCACGTCCGAACAGGTCAACAGCAACTGGGGCGCCCAGCGCGACGGCGGCGACGCCATGTCTACGATCAACCCCGACGACATCGCCTCGATCTCCCTGCTGAAAGGCGCGTCGGCCGCCGCCCTCTACGGTGCGGTAGCCGCCAACGGCGCCATCATGATCACGACCAAATCGGCCATGGCAGGGCGTCTGGCGGTGAACGTATCGAGCAACACGACCATTGACACCCCGCTCTCGCTGCCCGAATTCCAGAACACATACGGGGCGAACGGCCAATACAGTTGGGGCGACAAACTCGCGTCGAAGGCTCCCGATTACGCCGAGAAGTTCTTCCGTACGGGCTGGACGACCAACAACTCGATCTCGATCAACGGCGGCGCCGAAGACCTGCGAGCCTACTTCTCCTACGGCAACGTAACATCCGGCGGCATCACCCCTGAAAACGACTACTCGCAACACACGCTCAACGCCAAAGTCGGTTTCGACCTTTTCAACGACCACATCAAGGTCGATTTCAACGCCAAATACGTGAACCAGCACATCTCGAACCAGCCGGCCGGCGGTTTCGTTTTCAACCCGCTCGTCGGCACCTACACCTTCCCGCGCGGCGGCGACTGGAACGGCTACAAAAGCAACTTCGAGACCTACAACGGCGAGCTCAACGCCAACGTCCAGAACTGGGTGACTACCACCGACGAGACCAACAGCAACCCCTACTGGCTGCTCAACCGCGAACGCCCCGTCGTCGAACGCAACCGCTACGAATTCGGCGGATCGATCAAATACCAGATCATCGACGGACTTTCGCTCACGGGCCGCATGCGCTACGAGCGCGCCGACGAACACTACGTACGCAACCACTACGCGTCGTCCTACGGCAATAAATACACCTACGGCAAAATGGACGACAACCGCTACTTCAGCGAACAGCTCTATGCGGACCTGCTCGCCCAGTACAACCATACGTGGGACGATTTCTCGCTCAACGCCACCCTCGGCACCAGCATGATGCAGACACGTTCGAACAACGTGAGCCTGCTCTACGAGCAGAGCAAGTTCGTCGCTCCGGGCAACGGCGGCGCCTACTATCCCAACATCTTCAACCCGTCGAATTTCTACATGAACGGCACGACCATGGGACTGGAGCGCAAACGGCTCAACTCGGTCTTCGGAGCTGTCACGTTCGGCTTCAAAGAGGCGCTCTTCCTCGACGTGACGGCCCGTAACGACTGGTCGTCGGCCCTCGCTTACACCGACGGCTACTCGTTCTTCTATCCTTCGGTGGGCGCCAGCCTTCTGCTCAACCGTTTCGTGGACATGGGCCGGAATATCGACCTGTTCAAATTCCGCGGTTCGTACTCCATCGTCGGCAACGACGTCCCCGTCTACAAGACCAATCCGCGCTATACCTACGGCGACCAAGGCGCCATCAACCCGCCCGAATCGGTGCCGTTCCGCACGCTGAAACCCGAAAAGACCCACTCGTTCGAGGTCGGTTTCGACGGAGAGTTCTTCCAGCACCGTCTGCACGTAAACGCCACCTATTACAAGACCAACACCAAGAACCAGTACTTCGAGGTGACGCTGCCGTGGGAGAGCGGTTACAAATCGCAGTTCGTCAATGCGGGCAACGTCCAGAACCAAGGCTTCGAACTGACGGCCGGCTGGTTCCAAGACTTCGGCAACGAATTCACATGGTCCACCGATCTGAATCTCTCGTACAACGACAACAAGATCATCGAGCTTTTCGACGGTATCCAAGACGGCGTAACGGTCTCCAACTTGGGCGGCGCCAAAGTGATCCTCTATGAAGGCGGCCAGTATGGCGACCTCTACGTCCGCACGCTCAAACGCGACGAGAGCGGCAAACTGGTGACGGAAACCCCCGAAGGCGCCGACTACCAGATCCCCGTAAACGGCGGCGAGCAGAATTCCGACCTGAAATACATGGGCAACATGAACTCGAAGTGGAACATGGGCTGGAACAACACGTTCCGCTACAAGGACCTGACACTGAGCATGCTCATCGACTTCCGCATCGGCGGCAAGGTCGTTTCGATGACCGAGGCCACACTCGACGGATACGGCGTATCGGAACGCACGGGCCGGGCGCGCGACCGCGGCTACGTGATGCGCGAGGGCATCAAATTCTCGAACGTCAAGGCTTACTACGACGTGGTGGGCGCGACAAGCTTCAACTCGGTCTACAACGTCGAGGATTACGTATACGACGCGACCAACGTCCGTATGCGCGAGATTTCGCTGGGCTACACTTTCCGTAACCTGTTCGGCCAGTCGAAAAACCTGACCCTTGCGTTCATCGCCCGCAACCTTTTCTTCTTCTACAAAGACGCCCCGATGGATCCCGACGTGTCGATGGGTACGGGCAACGGCCTGCAAGGCTTCGATGTCTTCAACCTGCCGACCACGCGCAGCTTCGGTCTGAACGTGAAACTGAATTTCTAATCAAAAGCGTTTACACATTATGAAACTCAAGAATATTCTTAGAAACGTTACCGCAATGGCGCTTCCCCTCGCACTGTTGGGAAGTTGTACGGGAGATTTCGAAGAGCTGAACACCAATCCCTACGAGATCGACCCCGAAGAACTGCCGTTCGAAGCGCAGTTCTCCACTCCCCTCTCGTTCAGTTACCCCACCCACCAGAACCTGTTCCAGTACTGGACCTCGTTGTCGATCGACAACTACGGCGGTTATTTCGAGGTGCCGCACAGCAACTGGACGATGGCGCGTTACGACCTCGCCCGCGGGTTCTGCGGCGGCATGCACGAGAACTTCATGCAGAAAATATTCAACAACACCCGCCGGCTGATCAAACAGTGCGACGCCGCCGGACAGCATGACTTCGCAGCCGTAGCCCGCATCGTCGAAGCGTATAACCTGCTCCAGTATACCGACACCTACGGCCCGGTTCCCTATTCGTCGGTCCTCGCAGCGGACGAACTGGCCGAACGCCCCAGCAGCTACGCCTACGACAAACAGGAAGATATCTACAAGGCGATATTCGCACAGCTGGACAAAGCGCTCGAAGGACTGGATACGGAGACCGCAGGTCTCGCATCGTTCGACTGCTGGTGCAACGGCGACCGCACGCTCTGGAAGAAGATCGCCAACCAGCTCAAGCTGCGCATGGCGCTGCGCATCGTCAAGGTAAACCCCGTCGATGCTGAAAAATACGCCAAGGAAGCCATTCAGGCCGGAGTCCTCGAAGACAAGGACATCCTTATCAACAAGTCCTACTCGAACGAACTGCGCCGCATGATGGACTGGCTGGATTCGGGCATCGGTTCGTCGATCGTAGCGTTCATGAACGGCTACAACGACCCGCGCCGCCCGCTCTATTTCACCACCAACGTCCGCCATCTGGTCAAGAAGACCGCCGAACCGACAGGCGAGAAAGACCAGAACAACGAGGACATATACAACGAAAGCGACATCCTGATCCGCAAGGGAGCGCAATACATCGGAGTTCCCGTAGGCTGCGAATTGGGCAATAAGAACGGCGGCAACGACAACCAGCGCGTCTACTACTCGTTTCTGGCCGGCGGATATGCGACGCCGCAGCCCATCATGTTCGCCGCCGAAGGCTGGTTCCTGCGCGCCGAAGCCAAACTTCGCTGGACCGACGCCGGGCAGCAGAGCGTAAAGGAACTCTATGAAAAGGGTATCGAGGTTTCCATCCGCAACCAGAAGAGCTACCGACAGTCCGACGCCGCGGCAGCATGGACCGAGAAGAAACTGACGGCCCCCGACTGGGCGGCTATCGACGATGCGGCTATCAGCAGCTACATCAACGACGATACCTCCTCACCTGAGGGTTATACGGACCCGTGGAAGCCGGAATACAACTCCGATCCGACCACCAGTATCACGGTGAAGTGGGACGAAGGCGCTTCGAATGAAGAAAAGCTCGAACGCATCATCACCCAGAAATGGATCGCCAACTTCCCGCTCTCGACCGAAGCGTGGGCCGATTACCGCCGCACGGGCTACCCCAAACTCTTCCGTCCGAAGCAAAATCTGGCCCCCTCGATCATCGACACGCAGCTCGGCCCGCGCCGCCTGCTGTACAACGAAACGGAACTGAGCTCCAACACCGTCGAGGTGAACAATGCCATCCAGCTGCTGAAGGCTGAATCTTCCGAAGTGAAAGGCGACGGCGACACCGGTGGCACCCGTCTGTGGTGGGACCGCAAGGACAAAGGCAATTTCTAACCCCGCCGATCCGTTTCACTCATAAACCGGGACTCCGTCGTTATACGACGGAGTCCTTTTTTCCATCCGACACATCCGAATCGGGCTCCGGCGCATTTCCGACCACTATCATGCGGCATACCATTTTTTCATGCCCCCGAATGGCTCGTACCGGAAACGGACAGATGATTTGCAAATATCAACTATTTTGTATTCATTTGTAATGAAGATAAAAATTAAGGTTAAAAACTTGTTTTAGTTGTAGCGGTAGCGACAGAGTTGTGAAACACCGTCGCTACATTTTTATTACCGGAAAATAGGCTATATATCAATTATTTTTCGTAATTTGCAGAAAACCATTTTAATCTTATTGCCCATTCGTCATCAAAGCCATCTAACACGGTAACAAGAAATAAAAGGGAAGAAGGTACGAGGCTCATAACCTCGTGCCTTCGTTTTGTATTTAGCACTTAAATCGAATATTTTTGCAAGTTCAAAGAAAATTCCTACCTTTGTTTTTGACAAGGGTTATTTGACAAGATGATTACGCAAAGTAGCGAATTTCGCACATTCTCCAAATCGTTACTAAAACCCCTGTAAAATCTTCTTAAAAGTCTGTTTGTCAGATTGATATATTTATCAACTGATTTATTAAAATATACTCCATTGTCTATGCCTTCTTCATTAGCAGTAATAGGCAGGCAGACTACTGGATAAGCCTCTTCTACAACTTTGTAAAATTGTTTGAATGTATTGTCTGTATTCATTTCTCGACCGCAACATGCGACAGAAATTTGGCCACTGACAATGGGAAAAACTTTTTTATCATATTGAATGTCGTCTACTTTATAAACTCGACGAGAGCCATCAAGGAAGAATTTAAAAAGTGGAGGGCCCTGCATGGCCATTTGGGCAATCATCCGCATATCACGGACATTCGGATCGTGAATACTCTCGGCATATTCTTTCATGTTGATATACGAATCTTCTTGTGAAGATCCATATTCAATATTGGGAGCCGCTGAATCATCATAACAATATTTGAAAGATGTAAAGCACTTTCCATTAGTTTCATGTGCGATATAATCAAGTATTCTTCCCATTTGTACTAACAAATTTTATTGTAAAGATATAAAAAAACGATGAGACCTCTTTACGATAATCACACAATTAGTTAGTGATGTCAGATTTTAGTTAATATTAACAGTTTCCATGTTTTCATAATTTACCTAATAATCTATTTCTTTCAATAAACCGACTCTGACATTATAATAAACCTGTGGTTAGTCTCAGTGTAGTATTAACATTTCATCTCTGACACCGATACAATTCAAACCCTGAATTGCAAACCAGACTTGGATAAGGTAGTCGGACATTACACTGGTAAGTGTATTTTCGATAGATGGGATGAAACCGGAAGCCCTCCTTCGTCAGATCTCGACGAACGGCAAAATAAGCTGTCCCGTGTGGCGCTAACAAATGGTCGATATCCATCATTACCTCGGCCTGCGCATAAGGTTCTAGCACGTTTAAGACATACACGCACATAATCGTGTCGAATTTCCCATCGGGATAATCCGGACGATAATAACAATCGTACCCAGTAATGTCGAACCCCTGCCGTCTCAGTTCATCCGTATCGAAACCAAGGCCACATCCGAAATCAAGTATCCGCTCCTTCAGCAGACCATGCTGAAGCAGATAACGAGCCGGAGCCGACAAACGCGTTCTCCGAATAGCCGTCAAATAGGGATGATTTATTTTTATAGGCTCCATCAATAGCTGTTGATCCATCTTATTGAATAGCCCTTATAGGCCGCAATCATCCTTTAAACGCACATATTTGGCTAATTTTATTCCCTTTCGCAACTCTGTTGCATAAGCGGTTCCTTTTAATTTCGATTTTTCAACAATATCATTAGGACTGATATGTTGCACTTCAATTATATCAGCATACTTAATACCAAAACATTGAACTAAAGCATTACACTCTTTACGTTCTTTGCCTATTTCATAAAAGGCATCCAAGGCCTTTGCTAAATCACAAATCTCCATAATATTTCAATATTTCCAGGTTTCAAATCCCATATTCAACGCAATCTGGTGCATCGGAGTAAATGTCTGAAAGAAACAGTCCATCAGATGCTCCCGATCCATATCGGCAATTTCTTGAGGAGTATGACCCATAGAAAGATAATCTTCCAATAATTTGTCCTGTTTCCCGATCTTCAGATTGATACGTAAAGCTGTTTGATGAGCCTCTGCCAATTTCGGAAGATACAAATTCAAATCGGGCAAACGATTACTTTTGGAGCTATTGATACTCGGATCGGCTGGCATCAGGTTCCACAGCAAGTCATGAGAGACAAAACTCCACGGGATAAAATGGTCTAATTCATATGCGTGTTCTTCCAACAGGACCCCAGTATACAAGCATCGGACTTCCAATCCATGACTCATGGCGGTATTCCAAAACTTATGCTGAGCGGATAAGGAGTTACGTTCTTCTCTCTTTACCAATTTATTAGGGATATTCGGAACATTCGGGTTTCTCACCTGTAAAAAGCCGGTTAATCCCCAATATGCAAAAGCACTCAGAATATCATAATTTTCTCTCAAATAGTCTAACCATGCTGGATTCAATTCTACCCATAATGTTCCATGCTCTTTCTCCAGTTTATAGAGGCATCCGTTCTCGAATGTTTGAGAGCGGATAACCGTTTGACGATCATCGGACGTGTCGATCCACGGACGCAAAAAACGGAACGGAACGTTCATTTGCAGAAAGTTTAACCGCTTTCGGACATCAGGTCGTTGAATAAGCTCTTTCAATAAATCAGTCAAATCGCGAACACTAACATTAATAGGGATATTGTACTCTTTTTGCAGCGCCAATATCGCCTCATACAGAGACTCCGACTTCCCGAACGAGAGACGAAAATAATTCACCGGATACCAGGCATTTGCCACCATTGTAACCATAATCTCCCATACATTCATCCTTGTTTTTCCCTGCTTTACAAACAAGTCGAGTATACCGAGCAACCAATAATATTTATAGGTTGCCACTGTCTTGTCAAACACTCGGTTCAGATATCTGGTTGTCAATATATGGGATTGCGGTATTTGCATACAAAAGATTTAATTGCCTTATCTACAAAGATAACGGAATATTTTCAGTCGCCAACTTCTATCTTTTGAAAAAATCTCCATATCCTAATTTATTGATACAATATTCGATATCCGAGGAGTACCATATCGCTATATTCCATCAAGACTAACACAAATAAAAATTTGGCTTACCTCTATACGCCCTCGCATAGAGATAAGCCAAGCCACAAATTACTACAGATCCGTCAAACGATGGGTTTCACCCGCTCCTCCGGATGCCATTCTGCAAGTGAGGCAATTGCCTGATATTGCTCCTTAGTCAAAACCGAATTAGTATCGTTCGAGCATTCGTATTCCCACGGCAGTTCGTAGACAATGCTCTCTTCCTGATAGCCCATATAGTTGTGATAGGAATCGGGAACCAACCGTACATAATCCTCTTCAAGCAGGATTCTTAAGAACTTCTCGGCGTCGTATATCAGCAGCGGTGCTCCAGCCTTATACAAAGCTGTAGCCACTTCGGTGGCCAATCCGGCATTGGTCGAATAACTGTTGGAGACAACAATTTTCCATTCCTGTTGCCGATCGTTTGAGGCAAAGATATTCAGACGCGAAAGTCCAGTTCACCATAGTGGTAAGTTGCGAACCGCATGAACTTCCTAGATTGACTGAAAAACATTTATTAACCAATAAATTATATCTAATAATTGAAACTTTTTCTCATATTTTATTTTTATAAATTTACTAATTAGAAGATCCAAATAAAGCTTTAGATGATCTACGGAGCATAGTAACAAACTCCATCATTGCAAATCCTGCAAGGAAAGAAACTATTAGATATGTATTTAAATCCTTGCTACTAAAAAGTGATGAAAACATAGAAGTCCGGAATGCAACTATAAGAAAGGCGGTTATTGGCACACCTATTATAGGTCGAAAGACATACCAAGGCCACCATGTATCCATATTTTGTCCACCTTTATAACACTCCCAACCTATATAATCGTAAAACGTACGTGCACAACAACCTAGAAAAACTATACATAAAGTTAAAACAAAAAGTTGTTTTGTATTAGAGTAATTATTGTTAGACTTATAAATTAGTTCATTCACCTTTTTTATATACTCTTGCTTATGAGAATCATTTTTTATAGAATCAATAGGTTCCATACAATTGTATAATAATTCTTTTTCGGAATTATCTATGGCTTTATAAGTAGAAATAGAAGTATCAGAAATAGCAAACCATACAGGCGGCTCCTCCTTAATTCTCAGATTTTTTGTTAAATTCTGAATGGGAATTTCTACATTTGATTTTGATAACACATCTGAATAATTGATCGATGTATAATGTAATGCTATAAAACAAGCTATAATAGTTAAACTGAGTATTATAATTTTTTTCCACATAAATTTTGTTATTTGCATTATTCTTTTAACCAAATTACATTCTTTAATAAATTGATTGTCAATTGTATTCACATACGGAAGAAAAACATCAAGTGGCTCTCTAATAGTATTATTAGGAGTATTAGAAGTTACATAAGGGGATAATCTAATATATCTAAATACAGCATAAAAGTCAAGTGTTTTTTTTACTTCATCATCCCTATCAATATTGTATTGTTCGAGAATAAGTCTTGTAAAAGGATGCGTAGGATTACTATGTGACAAGATATAACCAATTCCCAAAAGTGGATCCCCCGACATCATTCCTTCAAAATCAATAAATGCAGCTAAATGATTATCTTTAGATATTATTATATTATCAAAACTAAAATCACTCCATACTAAGCATGGTGATGGTTCTTTAATTTTATCGACATAGTCAAAAAGCCCATTGCAAATTTTGATAAATTTTATATTTTTTGTCTGCTTGAAATATTTTCTAGATTTCTCTATTTCAGCCTTAATAAAATGACTCCATGAATTATATCCATAGATGCTGCCTTTATTGACTCCACCATACTTATTGACTTTAATTTTATTAATTTTTTGATAATTGCAAATTACTTCAATGCAAATATCATTTAATTCATTCTCATTTAGGGTGGTGAATTTATCATTGAGTGTTTCACCTTCTACCCATTCATATATGAGATAAGTAATTTTACTTTCTGTTTTATTTGTACAAACTGGCAATGGTGCTTTTATACCATTTTTTGCAAAATCTATAAGATATGAATATTCAACCTCAGCTAACCATCTTCTTGGATTTGGATAACAACGAACAGCATACTTTTTAGTTTTTGTATGCATCTTGTATGTATCAGTCATTACCCCTTTATTAATATACTCAAGTGTTATATCATTCCAACCTTCAGCATTTAATTGTTTAAGAACAGCATTTATCGATGTAAACATTTGTTTATATATAAATTTAATTCCTTACTTATTTGGGGAGTAAAAAAATATTTTTTAAATATTTCTATGTCTTTAATCCTGTGAGCATTTTCGATTATCCATTCCTTTGTTTGCTTTTCAAATTCAAAACCTAATTTATTTTGAAAATGAAGAAGTCGAAACCAAAAAACAGAAACAGCCGACAGAGGTATATCACTTGAAACAGGTCTTTCTGGAAAATCCAAACGAACAGCTCGCAAAACGCGATTATTTATATCTGTTATACCATGTACAGGATCATAAATAGTACCTGTTTTAATATTAATACCTATTGCATTGGCTGTAAAATCAAAATTTTTCAACAAATCATCAATTGTAAGAATTGGTTTAGGGGAAACTATAAAATTATAAAATGGGACAATGTCGACATAATGCCCATCAATTGCATTTGGATAAAATCGAGGTGAGCCATATTGCCCATATACAACGCGACCATATTTCTCTAAATATGTAATTAATATATTCAGTTCTTCTATCGTGCAGTTTATAAAAACATCAATATCCTTACCACCATTTCCATATAGGATATAGTCGCGAATATACCCACCACATACATAAAAATTTTTTATGTCTTGATAATCAAATAAAATATTCCATATTGGGTGCTTATATAAAAATTGGAGACTAGTAATTTTATTCATCTTTTTATTAATATTATATTAATTCCTTTTAATGTAATTACTAAACTATATAATCATTGTATTGTACTTCACTAAACCATGGGGCATACTTGTACTCTTTGATTGGAGCGTATTGTATATCTGCAAATTCTTCATTCATAATGATATGTTTTAATATAACCATTTTAATACTATTCATTGTTTAAGATCAGTATCAATGGGATTCTCTTTATATCAATTTATATTCATGTATTTCGTTTTCCGCATCAACTTGAATGTAGTTAACTGGAATATGATACTTTTTACGAAGAGCATTCAAATAATTCCGTGCATCGTCAGTAAGTACAATACTGCCTACGATATAGTAATTACGGACCTTGATGTCGGTACGGTATAGACCGTATTCAAGTAGTTGTGAGAGTGCTTCACGAATGCATAGTCGAATGTCTAATGCTGTCTTGATTTCATAAAGATCATATTCATCACCATGCTTTGTGACGATATCGATTTCAGTTCCAATAGAAGTAGAATTTTCTGTACCCACATTTCCGTTCCCATATTCTTTTACAAGATAATCGTAAAGAACTTTTTGGATAACTGGATGACGTTTTGAAATATGAGAACGATGAGAAGAACCATTTGGGACATCTATTTCAGTTCCTTCTGTTCGGTAACCAGGCTGAAAGACGAAATGATCTTCAGGTTTGAAAATTGTCTTAAGGTTATAAAGTGATGTATAATAGCTTGTCTTAACATTGGGTTCTTTTCTGTCAACAGGTTTCAGAATATCATATTTTCGGAGATTTTCAGGTCTATATCGGAGATTAAAGGCAAATCCAGTAGGTATTTTTTCTATGTAGTCTTTGAGCTGTTCTTGCATTTCTGCATACCACCCTTTTTTCTTGTACTCACTAAGAATAGTCTTTGCCTCTTTATTGAAAACTGGTTCTACATCAAGAATCTCCCCTACCCAGTAACGCTGTCTTGTTTTATCGTTTATCGTAAAGAGAGATATATCAAAAGGTAGATTTTCCTTATAAGTGGCAACAGCTTGAATATGTCCATAATGATAGCCTTTTATCGTCTTGGCAATGTCAAATAACCATTCCTCATGACCGAAACCGTATTTATATTCATATGAGTCCTTATTCTTGCTTTTACCAATTCGTCCGGAAGGACATGTCCAACCATTTGTGTTCCAACAAATACGTGCTATTTTTTTTAGTCTTACATTGATTCCAAGTTTTTTGAATTCCTCAGCATAATCAAGTTCCTCAGCATAATCAAACTCATCATTATATACTCTCCTTGCAACCTGGAGGAGGGGAAGAAATGCTGTATTATCTTCATTACAAATCCACCATCCACTGATAAAGGAATTGTTTAGTGATGCACTATATTTTATCGCTTCAAGAATAATCTTTTTAGTCAAATGTATCATACGTAGTAGAAATAAATCGAAACAAAAATACGGAAAAGATTTGAACACACAGAAAATACAACTTTATATTACAAATCGGCACAAAAGATGTTTGATCAATCCATCAAAATATCTTCACTTTCATCTATCCCAGATAATTCTGTTACTGTGAAGCTATCCGTCAGTTAGAATGTTACCAAAAGTTAATTTTAAACAAATTACCGGCACTAATTCAATATAGTACCGGTAATTTGCATATTGTTTTTTCTGTCATACGCTTTTATTTCAGGCTTATTCTTTCCTCAGGCTGCCATTCGGCGTTAGAGACAATAACCTGATATTGCTCCTTAGTCAGAACCGAATTAGAATCGTCCGAACATTCGTATTCCCACGGCAGTTCGTAGACGGCACCTTCTTCCTGATAACCCATATAATTGTGATATGAGTCGGGAACCAACCGTACATAATCCTCTTCCCTCAGAATCCTCAAGAGTTTCTCGGCGTCAAATATCAGCAGCGGTGCCCCAGCCTTATACAAAGCTGTGGCCACTTCGATAGCCAATCCGGCATTGGCAGAATAACTGTTGGAAACAACAATTTTCCATCCATGTTGCCGGTCGTTTGAGGCAAAGATATTCAAACGTGAAAGTCCCAGTTCTCCGTAATGGTCAGTTGCGAAGCGCATGAAATCCTCCGGACTGTCAATGTCGTACATTTCCGTCACATCCACGAACTTCTTCCGCTTGTAATAGACCACATCACGCAGTTCTTCTGTGGCATTCAAAGTGTGTTTGAATTAGGAATCATTGTTCACTATCCAAACAAATCCTCCAATGTTATCTCACTTTGTACAACTCCCGAATGTGAGTTCTGACGGACCCCGTAGGTAGTGACCATCGTAAGATGTACAGCCTTGCGTGTTTTTGTAGTCTCGATAAACACACTCTTTTTGTTACGCAGCTCGCGTTCGTAATCAGCATCAATAGTGAACTCAGACATAGAGTATTTCATCTCGCAGACATTTATTACATGGTCATTACGGTCTATCAGCAAATCTATTTGTGCTCCGTTGCCATTTTCATCTGCCTCTTTTCGCCATGAGTAGATGTTACTCAATACTCCTGAAATACCCAGACCAGCCTTGATTTGCTGTATGTGAGCCATACACAGGCGTTCAAAAGCCAAACCGCTCCACGCCCGATGCGTTGCAGAATCTATAGATACAGACCAGAAATGCTCGTCATTATTCTTGTTTTGCTGGATAAACTTGAAATAAAAGAGCGTATAGTTATCGACTAATTGATAGATTGCCTGTTTTGTCTTTTTGCCATAGCCACTGTATTTTCGTATGAATCCGCAGTACTCCAACTCATCAAGCACCTTACTCAATGTCCCGTTGCTCGGCTTGTCAATTGCGGTCATAATCTCCTCGCGAGTCATACCAACCTTTTTACGGCCAAGAGCGGTTACGACATCTATATATTGCTCTGGTGACTTAAACAATGATGCATAGAGCAGATTAAACTCATTTGATAATTTACCATTCTTGGCAAAGAAAATCTTATCAATGTTTTGAGCAAGACTGAGCCCCTTTTCAAGCATACTCCAATAAAAAGGTATGCCTCCCAACACCATATAACATTCGGCAATTTGATAACGGTTCATTTCAAGCCCCCTGTTTTGAGCAAACATTTCACACTCACGCAAAGTAAACGGCTGAAGGGCTATACGTTGAGTCACACGATTGTGCAATCCACCATGATCATTAATCACTTTGTTGATAATCCACGATGTAGCAGAACCGCAAATAATCAGAACAATATCCTTTCTGGCCGATGCCCATCCATTCCAGAAATGTTCAAAAGCAGAAATGAAATTTGAACGAGGTGTATCCATCCATGGAAGCTCGTCCAGGAAGATTATCTTTTTCTCATCTGTCGAATTCTTCAGGAAATGAGATAACAGACTGAATGCCTCCAACCACGATTGCGGTATTGGGCAATCATCGTATCCGGCATCACGAAGTGAAATGGCAAAACTGAACAGCTGGTCTTTTGTCTTGGCATTTGCCAGGCCAGTATGCTGGAATGTGAACTTATAGCCAAATGTTTCACGAATCAGATAGGTCTTGCCTACTCGTCTACGACCATAGACTGCTATCAACTCCGAGTACTCCGACTGTGCTGCCGAAAGCAATATTTTCTGCTCTTCTTTTCTTCCTATTATCATAACTATAGAATTTTGCCTTTACAAATATAGAACAAATTAATCACATAATCAGCCAAATCTCATAGAATTCTAGAGATTTGGCTGATTATAACTGAATTTTGAAGCAAAAAAACAACGCATTCGGATATAATTTACGTGTTGTTTTTCTGTCATACGCTTTTATTTCAGGTTCATTCTTTCTTCCGGCTGCCATTCTGCATTAGAGACAATCGCCTGATATTGCTCCTTGGTCAGCACCGAATTAGCATCGTCCGAGCACTCGTATTCCCACGGCAGTTCGTAGACGGAACCTTCTTCCTGATAACCCATATAATTGTGATATGAGTCGGGAACCAACCGTACATAATCCTCTTCGAGCAGGATCCTTAAGAGCTTCTCTGCATCATATATCAGCAGCGGTGCCCCGGCCTTATACAAGGCTGTCGCTACTTCAATTGCCAGTCCGGCATTGGCAGAATAACTGTTGGAAACAACAATTTTCCACCCCTGTTGCCGGTCGGGTGAGGCAAAGATATTTAGACGTGAAAGGCCCAGTTCACCATAGTGGTCAGTTGCGAACCGCATGAAATCCTCCGGACTGTCAATGTCATACATTTCCATCACATCCACGAACTTCTTCTGCTTGTAATAGACCACATCACGCAGTTCTTCAGGAACATCCTGCGGATCTGTATATATGCGTTCCCTGAATCCCCGCTTCCGGTGATAAGCCTCATACACCTCGTTGGCAATGCGGTAATATGTGCAATACTTTCGTATGGTCATGGTTTCAAAAAGAGGGGCAGAATGCCCGTACACCGAGTCCTCCAATGCCTTGATGGCCGTTTCCCGATCTTCCACCTCAATTTTGAAATTCGGCACTATGCGATTAAAATCCTTCTGTGCAATCCGTCCTGTACGCTGTTGGTACGGAAGGTTATGCGCCACGTAATCGTTGAACCTGTCGGGATTTGCGACAATGACATCAATTATCCGTTCCAGATAGTCGAAGAGGCGGGTTAGATTCTCCCTGCACCACGTATCATCTGGCCCTGCATCCGTACACTTAGGGCAATTCGTAATGATAAAACGGGTATGCTTCCGGTCCGTAACACGGATTGACCGGGAGTCCCCATATCTGCTTGAAGCGACATGGAACCACCGGGTCTCCATCGGATTGGATGCAAGCCAATCTGCAAGAAACGCTTCCCGACTGTCATATTCCCCCGAAGCGACCAATTCCTCGGCATCCCCCCACTCTTCCGGCGCAGGCCGTGGCACTTCGATATAGAATCCCCGGTACTCATCGTCACCCATTACGGCCAGCTGCTCGAACCGATGTTGAATCTCAACCAGCCGTTCAAGCATATCGCCACCAACGACAATCTCCCATTGGCGGCTTTCGCCCAACGCCTCCAAATGCGAGGCATTCAGCCCGACCTCCTTCGCCAAATCGGCAAAGAACTTTCTATCTATAATCTTTCTTTCGTTCATTTCTGTATATCCATTAAATTTCAATAAATCTGGCCGGATCAAATCCGTTCATCAGGTGTTCATCTTCAAAAACATATCCCATCTGGTTACAGGCAATTCATTATTT
>UMKJ01026477.1_pt1 | contig 18854 bp, 19 predicted proteins | sample 1966301 | NCBI WGS metagenome assembly UMKJ01 (sample SAMEA4836173, study PRJEB28245) | human gut metagenome | biome: gut microbiome; material: fecal sample | place: Denmark | collected 2008
CGTCGAAGATTTCCGTAAAACCGATATATCCCGCGGGCGGACAGAGTCGTCCGCCCCTACAGGAGAGAGCAAGAGTCGTTGTAGGGGCCGACGACTCTGTCGGCCCGATGAGAAGTTACGAATTTTCCGAGAATTACCGTAAAAACGCTTTACCCCTGCGCAGGCTCGTTATCCGGGTCGGGGAAATAGGTCGCCATACGGGGGTTGTTTTCGATGGTGTCCGGGTCGATGCCCTTTACGGCGCACCATTTGAAAAACGCCTTGCTGAGGAACGCGTTCAGGTTCTGCATGGCGCTGTAGAGATTGATCTCCTCGTCGCCGACAAAGAGGATCGTGTTCACGCCGCCGCGCGTGAGCAGGCTCCGCTGGCCCCTGATTTGGCTGTAGCGGAACTCTTTTTTGCCGTGACCCCACGCCTTATACAGAAAACCCTCGTCGTCAAAGTAGATGACGACAGAAAAATAAGTACACAGCAAAATCACGCCGAAGATGATCGCCACAATGCTGCCGATGAGAAACAGCGTATCCGGCGTTCCAGCCAGATTTTTGATCAGCACTGCGACGCCCGCAAAGGTCAGGATCACACCGGCCACCGCGCTTTTCCTCGGCGGGCGGACGACCTGCTTGCTTTTTTCGAGTTTGGATTTCGGAAAAATCACTTTGAACAGCGTATCGATCAGAAAGCAGATGAGAAACACGACCGCACAGACGATCAGGACAAAGATGTATTTGTTCACACTTTTTCCTCCTCGACCGGCGCGGAAATGACATACTGCACCGGGATATCAAACGCGTCCGTGTCCAGATGGGAAAACATCTGGAACCCGTAACACAGCGCCAGCGTCACGTGCTTCGGGTGGGCGGCGAGATATTTGTCGTAAAAGCCCCCGCCATAGCCGCAGCGATGGCCCTCCGGGTCAAAGGCGAGGCCCGGCATGAGCACGAGCGCCGTCTCGTCGTCCGCCTCCGGCCCGTCCGCGATCGGCTCCGGGATATTGTATGCGCCCGGCGCAACGGCAGACAGATCATCCAGCCAGAGAAATTTCATCTCGTCTCCAAACACCTTCGGCACGGCTACGCGCTTGCCGTCCTGCTGCGCCCGGCGCAGAATGGCCGCCGTGCGCACCTCCTGATTATAGGACAGATAGCCGTACAGGCTCCTCGCGGCCTGATAGGCCGGGTGCCGGAACAGCTGCTGGGCCAGACGGGCGCTGGCCGCTTCCACCTGTGCGGGGGTCATGGCGCGTTTTTTCGCGCGGACGAACGCGCGGAGGTCCTTTTTCTCCATATGTACGCCTCCCGGGGATGCCTGCCGAAAAACAGGCGTTTTTTCTATTTTACCCCGGAATCCGGTCCGCGTCAACCGTCCAGCGGCGGAAAGCCGGTATAGACCTCGCCGGGCAGAAGCGCCGTGCCGCGCAGCGCGGCCAGCTCCGAGACGGTGCAGAACGTATAGCCCCGCGCCTGCAGCCGGTCGACGGCCTGCAGGGCGCAGGTGACGGAATGCGCCGACAGGTCGTGCATGAGGATGATCCTGCCGTCGTGCGCCTCGGACAGAACCGTCGGCAGAACGCCGTCCCACGCGGCCTCGTTCCAGTCGCACGGGTCGACCGACCACAAAATGACCGACAGCCCCGCGTCCTTTGCCGCTCTTAAAAGCGTGTCGCCGTAAAGCCCGCCGGGCGGGCGGAACAGCTGCGCCCGCACGCCGCAGGCGTCCTCCACGGCCTTTGCACAGCCGGTCAGATCGCGCAGCGCCGTTCCATAGTCCATCTTCTGCATATAATCATGGTTGCTGCTGTGCAGGCCGATCTCGTGACCGGCTGCGGCGATGTGTGAAAGCGTATCCGGAAATTCCGCAATGCGGTAGCCGCAGACAAAAAACGTCGCGTGCACCTGCCGCTCGGCCAGACCCTCCAGAAGCCGCTCGGTCAGCTCACCGGACGGCCCGTCGTCAAACGTCAGCGCGAGATAGCGCTTCGGCTCCTCCGCAGCCCGCAGCGGCTGCGCAAGCAGCGCCAGCACCGCAAGCAGGCAGAACAATTTCTTCATGGCGCGCTCCTTTCAAAAATCTTCTGTTAGTATGCGCAAAAGCCGTTCAGATATTTGACGCTGCGGGCAAAATAGAGTATGATATTCATAACAAAGATTTTGTGAGGAAGCCTATGCTGGAAAAACTGAAGCTGGTCGAGGCGCGCTATCTCGAAATGGCGGAGCGCGCCGCGCAGCCGGATTTTTATAACGACCCGAAGGCCGCATCGCAGCTGTTAAAAGAGCAGCGGCAGCTCGAACCCATCATCACGGCCTACCGCAGCTATATGAAAACGACGCAGGAGCAGGACGACCTGCGCGCCATGCTCTCCGAGGGGCTCGACCCTGAAATGAAAGCGCTGTGCCAGGAGGAATTCTCCGCAAACAAGAAAAAGCTGGAGGAATTGGAGCAGGAGCTGAAAATCCTCCTGCTGCCGCGCGACCCGAACGACGACAAGAGCGTCATCATGGAGATCCGCGGCGGCGTCGGCGGCGAGGAAAGCGCGCTGTTCGCCCACAGCCTGTACCGGATGTACACGATGTACGCCGAGTCCAAGCGCTGGACGGTCACGCTGTTAAACTACAACGAAACTGAGCTTGGCGGCATCAAGGAAGCCGATTTTGAGATTCAGGGCGCGGGTGCGTACTCCAGACTCAAATTTGAATCCGGCGTCCACCGCGTCCAGCGCGTCCCGGAGACAGAGTCCGGCGGGCGCGTCCACACGTCGACCGCGACGGTCGCGGTGCTGCCGGAAATGGAGCAGGCCGAGGTCGATATCCGGCCCGAGGATATCGAAATGCAGGTCTACCGTTCGTCCGGCGCAGGCGGGCAGCACATCAACAAGACCAGCTCCGCCGTGCGCCTCATCCACAAGCCCTCCGGCATCGTCGTGGCCTGTCAGGAGGAACGCAGCCAGGTGCAGAACCGGGAAAAGTGCATGCAGATGCTGGCCTCCAAGCTCTATCAGATCGAGCAGGAGCGCATCGAATCCGCCGTCACCTCCGAGCGCCGCAGTCAGGTCGGCACCGGCATGCGCAATGAGCGCATCCGCACCTACAATTTCCCGCAGGGCCGCGTCACCGACCACCGCATCGGCCTGACGCTCTATAAAATCGACTCGATCATGGACGGCGCTTTGGACGAGCTGATCGACGCCCTCGTCACCGCAGATCAGGCCGAAAAGCTGCAAAGCAGCGGAGAAGCGTAACCGATTTGTTTGAACTTGGGAGGAATGGCTATGGTATTCTGGTGTATGATGCTGCTGTTTACGCTGATGATCCCGGCCGTGATGATCGGCTTCGGGCGGAGCTTTTTCAAAAAGCCGCCCAGGGATATCAACGCGACGTTCGGCTACCGGACGACGATGTCCATGAAGAATCAGGAAACATGGCAGCTTGCTCACCGTGTCTGCGGGCGGTACTGGTTCATCTGCGGACTGATCCTGCTGCCGCTGTCCGTGCTTCCGATGCTGTTCGTGATAAACCGCGGCACGGAAACGATCGGCATGACCGGCGTGATCATTGTGTTTGTCCAGATCGTTCCGATGATCTGCGTGATCATCCCGACCGAGCACGCCCTGCGGAAGAATTTTGATAAAAACGGGAACCGAATTACCGGCTGAAGCGCCTGCAGCTCTTCCGAATCTTTCCCGCGAAGCTTGAGACAGCCCCTTTTTACGGTGCTTCCGCCTCAGAAAGCATTCACTGCCCGTCCAGCAGATCCAGCAGATCGTCCAGCTCGTCCTCAAGCGCTTCGTGGCGTTCGCCCCAGCGCTCGTAGGCCTTGCTCATCATATCCTCCGGCTCGCGGGCATCCAGCTCCGCGAGCTTTTCGCGCAGCTCCTGCGCAAGCGCCAGAAGCTCTTCACGGGAAAGGGCCTCCAGTTCCGGTTCCTCCGCGTCTGCGGGAAAGGGAATGATCTGTGCCATATGCTTCATCCTTTCAGATTGCTCAATTCGTTGATGATCGCTTCCGCCGTCAGCATTCCGTCCAGCGCGGCGGAGGTGATGCCGCCGGCGTAGCCCGCGCCCTCTCCGCAGGGATACAGGCCGCGCAGACTTGACTGCCGCGTCTCATCGCGCAGGATGCGCACGGGGGACGAGCTGCGCGTCTCCGGCGCGGTCAGGATGGCGTCGGGCCGGGCGAAGCCGTGCAGGCGCTTGTCCAACTCCGGCAGCGCCTGTTCGAGCACGGAAGTGATGCGCTCCGGCAGGACCTCGTGCAGCTCGCAGAGCGTCACGCCGGGCCGGTAGGCCGGCTGGACGGCGCCCAGCGCCTGCGAGGGCTGCTTTTTCAGGAAATCGCCGACAAGCTGCGCAGGCGCGCGGTAATTGCTTCCGCCCGCGCGGAAGGCCGCCTGTTCGATCTGCCGCTGCCAGTACATCCCGCCGAGCGGGGAGCTGTCCGGGAAATCGGCGGGGTTCAGCGTGACGAGCAGGGCCGCATTCGCGTTTTCGCCGTCACGCGCATGGTCGGACATCCCGTTCGTCACGACGCCGCCCGGCTCCGACGCGGCTGCAACCACGTACCCGCCGGGGCACATACAGAAGGTATAGGCCGAGCCGCCGCTTGGCAGCTGCACGTTCAGCTTGTAATCCGCCGCGCCAAGCCCCGGCGCGTCTGCAAACGGGCCATACTGGTTCTCGTTGATCTGCCGCTGCGGGTGCTCGATGCGCACGCCCATGGAAAACGGCTTCGGCTCCATCGGTACCCCGGCGCTGTGCAGTGCCTCAAACGTATCGCGGGCGCTGTGCCCGATGGCAAGCAGGACGCGGGAGGCCGGAAGCACCGTCTCGCTGTCTGCGCTCTGTACGCGGACGGCTGTGATGCGGCCGTTTTCGGCTTCGATGCCGGTCAGCCGTGTGCCGAAGCGGATCTCGCCGCCGTAGTGCAGGATTTTCTCCCGCAGGTTCTGCACGACCGTGACCAGCTCGTCCGTGCCGATGTGGGGCTTTGCGTCGTACAGAATATCCGCGCTGGCTCCGGCCTCGGCGAACTGCTCCAGAATCCAGCCGATGCGCTCGTTCTTGACGCCGGTATTCAGCTTTCCGTCTGAAAACGTGCCCGCGCCGCCCTCGCCGAACTGCACGTTGCACTCCGGGTCAAGCTCCCCGGTCTGCCAGAAGCGCGACACGGCCTCGTGCCGCGTTTTCGCGTCCTGCCCGCGTTCGAGCACGAGCGGGCGAAGCCCCGCCATGCTCAGGACCAGCGCGGCGAACATCCCCGCCGGGCCGAAGCCCACGATGATGGGCTGACTGTCCGGCAGCGCCTGCGGCTGCGGGACGCTGTAAAGCGTGTCGCGCGCAATGGACGCCTTCGGACTGTGGGCCATTTTGAGGATTTTATTCTCCCGGCCCTTTACGGCCACGTCGACGGTATAAATGATGCGCACGTCGTTCTTTTTGCGTGCATCAACGGATTTTTTCTTCAGGTCCAGCTGCTTGATCTCGTTCGGAGAAATGCGCAGCTGCCGCGCAGCGGCTTGCACGAGCCGGGCCATGTCGCCGTCCGGCGGCAAAGAGAGATCACGGATGCGGATCATCGGGGGGACCTCCATGTGTGGGAATTTTCATTATCATATCACAGAACCGGCAAAAACGGAAACCAAAAAACTGCCGCGCCGGATTTTACAAAATGTTCACGCAAACGCAGGGAGCGGCAGTATAATATTCATTATATTGTATCAGAAGGGAGCGCGCTTCTCCTATGGCAAAAACGATCCTGATCGTCGAAGACGATCCGAATATCTCCGAGCTTGTGCAGATGTATCTCGAAAAGGAGGGCTACAACACCCGCATCGCCTCCGACGGCGGACAGGGACTTGATCTGTTCCGGCAGCTCCGGCCCGATCTGGTGCTGCTCGATATCATGCTGCCCGTGATGGACGGCTGGAGCGTCCTGCGCACCATCCGGCAGGACAGCAAGACCCCCGTCATCATGCTCACGGCCAAGGGCGAGACGAACGACAAGGTGCAGGGCCTGAAGCAGGGCGCGGACGACTATCTCACCAAGCCCTTCGAAATGAAGGAGCTTTTGGCCCGTGTCGAGGCCGTTCTGCGCCGCGCGGGCGGCGAGGACGACAAGACCAAGCCCCGCCGTCTGGTCTTCGACAAGCTCATTATCGACCTTGACTCGTTCGAGCTCATCGTCGACGGCAAGCGCATCGAGACGCCGCCCAAGGAAATGGAGCTTCTGTTCCATCTCGCGTCCAGCCCGAACCGCGTCTTCACGCGCAACCAGCTGCTCGACGAGGTCTGGGGCTTTGATTATTTCGGCGACAGCCGTACCGTCGATGTCCATGTCAAGCGCCTGCGCGAAAAGCTTGAGGGCGTGTCGGACAAGTGGAGCCTCAAGACCGTCTGGGGCGTCGGATATAAATTCGAGGTCCTGTAACCATGAAAACAACGTTCAGCCGGCAGTTTGCCCTCATTGCGTCGCTGCTGCTGGTCTGTATGATCTTTACGGGCGTCTCGTTCCGGTTCCTGATGCTGGGGTATCTGAAAACCGACAAAAAAGAGACGCTCAGCGCCGACGCGGCCGCCGTCGCCTCGCTGGCCGAGGCGTATGACTCGACGGGTGAGCTGGAGGAAAACTGGGACTTCCGGCTGAGTCTGTCCCTGTTTTCCGACGTCGGCGAGGCCGAGGCGCTGGTCTGCGATGAAAATGGCTTCGTCGTGCTGTGCTCGTGCGACGAGTTTAACTGTGAACATATCGGCCAGCAGGTCGATGCGAATCTCATCACCGAAATTGACGCCAGCGGCGAAACGTTCCGCGTCGGGACGCTGGCCGGCATCCACGACGGACGGCGATACATCGCGGGCAGGCCCATTGTCGCCAATGATACGGAGGAGACGATCGGCTATGTCATCATCTCCTCCGACATGACGCAGATCACGGATTTCATGCAGCGCAGCTCGTCGCTGTTTTTCTATGTGGCGATCATCGTGCTGGTGCTGGCGCTGGCCGCGGCGACGTTTTTGTCGCACCAGCAGGCGCAGCCGCTGGCAAAGGTCGCGGACGCGGCCCGGCGCTTCGGCCGTGGCGAGCTGGATACCCGCGTGACGGTGCCGGACAGCTGCGGCGAGGAGGTCGTCGATCTGGCGAACGCCTTCAACACCATGGCGGATTCTCTGGAAAAATCCGAGCAGCGCAGACAGGAATTCATCGCAAACGTCTCGCACGAGCTGAAAACCCCCATGACCACCATCGGCGGCTACATCGACGGGATGCTCGACGGGACCATCCCGCCGGAAAAGCAGCAGCATTATATGCAGATCGTCTCCGGCGAGGTGCGCAGGCTCTCGCGTCTGGTGCGCAATATGCTCGACATCGCGAAGCTGCAGGCCATGGGCGTGGAGGAGAGCCGGAAAACGCGCTTCGATCTCGGCGAGGAGCTGAGCGACGTGCTCATCACCTTCGAGCAGAAGATCTATAACAAGCATCTCGACGTGCGCGTCGATCTGCCGGACAAGCCCGTCTGGACGCGGGCCGAGCGCGACAGCATCACGCAGGTCATCTATAACCTGATCGACAACGCCATCAAATTCTGCCCCGACGGCGGCAGGCTTGCCCTGCGGGTGCAGGTCGACGGCGGCAAGGCCCGCGTGAGCGTCGAAAACACCGGCCCGACCATCGACAAGGCCGAGCTGCCGCTGCTGTTCGACCGCTTCCACAAGGCCGACAAATCCCGTTCGGCTGACCGCGAGGGCTGGGGCCTCGGCCTCTACATCGCGAAGACCATCGTCGGCGCGCACGGCGGCGATATCTGGGCCACGAGCGAAAACGGCGTGACGCAGTTCAACTTCACGCTGCCCACAGTCCGCTGACGGACTGCACGGAAGGTTTACAGATCGTTCAATGTCTGTTCAAATCCGCGGGATATACTAAGTGCATAACCAAGCAAGAGGGTGTCTGATATGAGCTTTGACAACAATAGCTTCTATGACGACAATTCCACAAAGAACTGGCAGCCGCAGCCGACGCCGATGGAGGACCGCAGGCGCAGGCACACCGGAAAATGGGTCACGGCTATTTTGATCCTGGGCCTGCTGGCGCTGGCCGTGACCGGCACGGTGCATCTGGTGCGCGATGTCGGCGTGACGATCAACCGGTCGGATACCGGCTTTCTTCTGACCGTCGGCACGCAGCCGGCGCAGACCGCTCCAACCGAGCAGACGCAGACAGCAAAGGAAACGGAACCGTCCGTTCAGGCCGAAGCGCCTGCGCAGGCGCAGCAGGCCGCCGAGGAGCTGCCGCAGCTGACGATCACGCAGTCGCCCGCAGGCGTGCCGACCGTTGCCTCCGATGAAGCGGGCGCGCTGAGCCTGCAGGAGATCTATCGCCGGTGCATCGGAAGCGTCGTCTCCATCGTGACCGTCACGCCGTCCGGCAAGGCCAGCGGGACCGGCATTATCATGTCGGAGGACGGATATGTCATCACGAACCATCATGTGATCGAAAGCGCGCAGGCCGTGAGCGTCCTGACCGCTGACAGTCAGGAATATACCGCATCGGTCGTCGGCAGCGACGAGACGAGCGATCTTGCCGTTCTGAAGATCGAGGCCGAAGGGCTGCAGGCCGCTGAGTTCGGCGATTCGTCCGTTCTGCAGGTCGGCGACAGCGTCGCCGCCATCGGCGATCCGCTCGGAACGGCGCTGCGCGGCACCATGACCGACGGCATCGTCTCCGCGATCAACCGCGATCTGACCGTCAACGATCGCACCATGAGCCTGATCCAGACGAATGCCGCGCTCAACAACGGCAACTCCGGCGGGCCGCTCATCAACTGCTACGGGCAGGTCATCGGCATCAACACGATGAAGATGAGCAACTTCTATTCCTCGTCCACGACCGTTGAGGGCATCGGGTTTGCCATCCCGATCGACACGGCCAAGCCCATCATCGACGAGCTGATCGAAAAGGGCTATGTCTCCGGCCGTCCGGCCATCGGCATCGACGGCGAGACGCTCCCCGCGACGTACCGCATCTATTACCGTCTGCCGCAGGGCATCTATGTGACGCGCGTTTACCGCAACAGCGACGCTGCCGCCAAGGGCATTTCCGAGGGCGACATCATCACCGCCATCAACGGCGTCTCCGTCACGACGATGGAGCAGCTCAACCGCGTCAAGAACCAGTTCACCGCCGGCCAGACCATCACGCTGACCATCTACCACGGCGGCGTTTCCTCCGACGTGGAGATCATTCTCATGGACCGCGCAAACGCATAATAGCGCAAAATACGCCCACGGCGCTCCCGGCGCCGTGGGCGTTACACTCTGTCGAAGAAGCATTATTTTCCTATTTTGCACAGGATTTCTGAGACAGGTGTAGGGGCGGACGACTCTGTCCGCCCGCAGGATGCTGTGTTTTCACGGGAATCTACGGCAAATTCGCAACATTTTTGGGCCGACAGGGTCGTCGGCCCCTACAGCTACGTGGAGAAATGCAATTCGGATTTGCCGAGGGGATTCCCCTTTTCGCTGCTGCCTGCTGCTCGGACTTCCGGGCGCAGCGCGGCGAAATCAAAGCCCATCAAATGTCGTGCCCGTCTGGCGGCGGGCTTCTTCGATGACGGCAGCGGTGAGGATGCTGTCGCGGTTGCGCTTTTCCGGCTGCGTGCCGGAGGCGATATAGCCCGCGAATTCGCGCAGCTCGTACATCATGTTGTTCGGCAGCTTTTCGCGGTATGGCAGCTCGACCGTCTCTCCGCTGCGGCGCACGAGCCAGATGCGGCGGATGTGGTTGATATCGTCGAGCAGGATCGAGCCGTCCTCGCCCATGAATGTGGTGGGCGCGGCCTGTTTGCAGACCTTTGACCAGATCGCCTCGCAGACAAAGCCGTCATAGCGCAGCAGCGCAATGCCGCCTGCCTCAAACCCGCTTTCCAGATGGTATGCCTCTGCCGATACGTGCGCGGGTTCGCCAAACAGGGAGATAAGCGCGTGAATGGGATAGCAGCCCATGTCCAGGATCGCCGCGTTGCACAGCGCGGGGTCAAAGGCGTTGATATGCGGCTCTCCGGCGCGAACACGGTCGTAGCGGGAGGAATACTGCGTGAACTCCGCTGTGACGCGGCGAAGCGTTCCAATTTCGGGCAGCGCATCCCGGATGATGGGCAGCGCGTCGTCAAACACCAGCCGCATGGCCTCCAGATAGACCACGTGATTGGCGTTTGCCGTCTCGACGAGCGTCTCCGTCTGCTTTCTGGTCAGAACGCCCGGCTTTTCCAGCAGCACGTGCTTGCCGTGCCGCAGCAGGCACATGGCCTGGTCAAAGTGGCAGAGGTTCGGGCTTGCGATATACGCCGCGTCGAACGCGTCCGAGGCCGCAAACGCCTCCAGATCGGTGAACACCGCGTCCAGATGGTATTTTTCCGCGAATTCCCTGCCGGTTTCTTCGTTTCTGGAATAAATCGCCGCCGGGCGCAGCTCCGGCACCTGCTCCATCGCCGCCAGCATCCAGTCGACGACAAAATTCCGTCCGATGATCCCCACGCGAATGGCCATGCTGTATCCCTCCATAAATGCGCATCCGTCCGGCAAGCCGGGCGGATGCGATACTTTTATCGGTCGAGCCTGCCGCCCTCATGCAGCAGCCGGTCCTTGATGTCCCACAGCTTCTGCGACAGATCGACGTAATAGGTGTGCGGGTTGTCAAAACGCTTGACCTCGTCCCAGAGTGTGTCGACCTGCTCGGCGCAGTATTTCTGAATGTCGTCCAGCTTCGGCAGCTTGTAGACCAGCTCGCCGTTTTTGAAGATCGGCACGAGCAGCTCCTTCGCCGTAAAGTTATAGACCCTCTTGCGCTTCCACGTCGCCTGCGGGTCGAAAATTTCCAGATCGCTGCTGTCGTCGACCGTCTCGTCGTGGACGCACAGATAGTCCGCGATAGCCTTGCCGGTGTCGTTGCCGAAGAAACGGTAGACCTTTTTGAAGTGCGGGTTCGTGATCTTGCCCACGTTCTCGCTGATCTTGATCTTGGGGATGATAGTCCCGTTTTCGTCCTCGATGGCCGTCAGCTTGTACACGCCGCCGAACACGGCCTCGGATTTGGCCGTGATGAGCCGTTCGCCGACGCCGAACAGGTCGATCTGCGCGCCCTGGTTGAGGATGTCCTCGATGATATACTCGTCGAGCGAGTTCGAGCACGAGATTTTGCAGCTCTGCCAGCCTGCCTCGTCGAGCAGCTTCCGCGCCTTTTTCGTCAGATACGTCATGTCGCCGGAGTCGAGCCGGATGCCGCATTTTGTAAGTCCACGGGGCTTTAAAACCTCGTTGAAGACGCGGATGGCGTTCGGGATGCCGGATTTGAGCGTATTATACGTATCGACCAGCAGCGTGGGGTTGTCGGGATAGGTTTCGCAGTAGGCCTTGAACGCCTCGTATTCCGACGGGAACATCTGCACCCACGAGTGGGCCATCGTGCCGCCGGCCGGAACGCCGTAGAGCTGGTCGGTCAGCGTGCAGGCCGTGCCTTTGCAGCCGCCGATGTAAGCGGCGCGCGCGCCGTCGACCGCCGCGTCGACGCCCTGCGCCCGGCGGGAGCCGAATTCCAGAACGGTGCGGCCCTTCGCGGCCCGCACGACGCGGTTGGCCTTCGTCGCGATGAGGCTCTGGTGGTTGAGCGTCAGCAGCAGAAACGTCTCGACGAGCTGCGCCTGAATGGCGGGCGCGCGGACGGTCATGATCGGCTCGCGCGGGAAGATCGGCGTGCCCTCCGGCACGGCCCAGATATCGCCCGTGAAGCGGAAGCCGCGCAGATATTGCAGGAAGCCCTCGTCGAACATATTCCGGCTGCGCAGATACGCAATATCGTCCTCGTCAAAATGAAGCTGCTGCACGTACTCGATCGCCTGCTCCAGACCCGCCGCGATGGCAAAGCCACCGTTATCGGGCACGGAGCGGAAGAAAATATCAAAATACGTGATGCGGTCCTGCATACCCTGCACGAAATAGCCGTTGCCCATGGTGAGCTCGTAATAATCGCAGAGCATACTCAGATTGGCGTTTTTGTTGATATCCATGATCGTTTTCCCTCGTTTTTCTGCCGCATGGGTACATGGGCGGTTTATTCTGCAAGCGCCCGTGCGCGCTGCAGTTTGCTGAGCGGCTGCTCGGACAGATGATAGGTGTCCATAAGCGCCCGCGCGAACGCGGAAAGCGCTTCCTCGCTTCCCTGCTTTAATTCCAGCTCCAGCTCGCACAGAAGCGCCGTCCTGCCCCCGCCGGTCAGATCGCCGACGTCGCCGCAGATCATGCAGCTGGTGTTCTCCGACAGCCGCAGCTCCGCCGTGATGCGGGTGAAGCTTGCCCCGCAGATGGGCGCAAGCGCGTCCGGCTGCAGGGCGGCAATCTCCTGCGGCGCGCCGAGCGCGGCCAGCTTCGGCAGCGCCTCGTCGAGATACGCACTCTCGACCTCCCATTCGCCGCGCGTATGCCCCTCGCCGGGGGTCTTCATGGTGACGACGCTGCGGGCGTCCTCCGTGCGCAGGCGGAGCATCCAGCGCCGCTGCGCAAGAAAGCCGTCCTCCCTATCGTAATACGTTGTCCGCATCCGGATATAGGCATAGGGCGCGCACAGCTTTTCCATAACCATCCGGCTGCACAGAATGCAGTCGAGCAGCTGCAGATCGCCGACAGCCAGCTTGTATTCCGTCTCCTTACCCAAGTCAAGGCCCCCTCCGGGATTTTTTATTATTCTACGCTATTTTCCCCATAAACGCAAGAAGAAGGATGGCTTTTCTTTTGCTGCCGTGCGCTGGAGCCGTTCCGGCGTTTCCCGCGCCATTTCCCGACGGGTTTCCGCCCGTTCCGGGTGGTACACTGCGCAAAGGAACAAAAGGAGGCGGCGCGATGGGAACAGCAGGAGCGGAGCAGCTGCGGCAGCGGCTGGCGCAGGGATTGGCGGCGCGTCCCGTGCTGCGCGAGGCGCTGCGCGCGCTCGGAGCGGGCGGCTTCAGCTTTGTGCTGGCGGGAGCAGGGCTTTTATCGGCGCACGTGCCGCTGGCGCTTGCACCGGTGTGCGTACTGCCGTTTGGGCCGGCGGCTGTGTGCGCGTATCTCGGAGCCGTGGCGGGCTATGCCGTGTTCTGGGGCTTATCGGCTGCGCTGGAGCCGGTCGCGGCGGGTTTTCTGATGCTGGCGGGCAGCTGCCTGTTCCGCGATCTGCTGCCCGCGCAGAGGCGCGGCTTTGTCCCGGCGGCGGCGGGCGGGATCTACGCACTGCTGGGGCTGATTTTCGTTTTGCAGGCCGACGGCGGCATCCGGGCGGCGCTGCTGCTTGCGCTGCGGCTGACGCTGTTGGTCGTGAGCATCCGGGCGCTCTGCCCGGCGGAGGAGACTGCCAGGCTGCGGCCATACGCAGCGGCGGTGTGTCTGCTTGCGGGACTTGTGCGCGTGGAGCTGCCGTTCGGCGTTCCGCTGTCCGTGGTCGGCGCAGCGGCGGTGTGCCTGCTGGTGGAGGACGCGCAGGACGCGCTTCTGATTGGCGCGGCCTGCGGGCTGGTGCTCGATCTCGGGAGCCTTCCGTCTCCGCCGCAGACGGCCTGCTTCTGCCTGCCGCTTCTTGTCTGCCGGATGGCGGACCTTCGCCGGACGGCGCGGGCGGCGGCGTTTGCGGGGCTTTATTTTCTATGCGTGCTCGTCTGGGGCGGGGAGCACGCGGGCTGGACGCTGGGCGTGCTGGCAGGCGCGGTTTTCTCGTGCCTGCTCCCCGGCTTTGCGCTGCCGGATGCGCGGCGCGACGCGCCTGCTGCGGCCAGCACGCTGGTGCAGACGGCGGATGTCCTGCAGCGGATGGAGACGAAGCTGTCTCTTTCCGGGCAGGAAGCCCAGACGGCCCCGGCGCTGATCTTTGACAGTGCGGCGGACGACGTCTGCCGCAGCTGCGTCAAGCACCAGCAGTGCTGGCAGGAGCGCGCGGACGATACCTGCCGTCTGCTTTCGGCCTGCGCCGGGACGATCCTGCGGCAGGGACAGGCGAACGAGGGCGACCTGCCCGCGGGCTTCTGCGCGGTCTGCATCCGGGAGGAGGCGTTTCGCGCGGCCATCAACCGGGCGCTGCGCGCCCAGCAGTCGCAGCTGCTGGCCCTCCGGCGCAGCGAGGAGGCGCGGGAAATTTCCCGCGCGCTGCTCGGTCAGCTTGCGCGCTTTTTACGCGCGGCGGGCCAGAAGCGCCCCGCCGGGGGCGTCCCGCGCTATCGGCTCTCGCTCGGCGTCCGGGCGGTCGGGCTGCGGGGCGATACGCTCTGCGGCGACTGCGGGACAAGCTTCCAGTGCGGCGTGACGCAGTATGTCCTGCTCTGCGACGGCATGGGCACCGGCTCCGGCGCGCAGTCCGACGCGCAGGAGGCGATCTCGGTCCTGCAATCGCTCTTAACGCTCGGCTTTGACGCGATGGACGCGGCGGCGATGCTGAACGAGCTGTATGTCCTGCGGGGCGACGGGTGCTTTTCCACGGTCGACCTGCTGGAGATGGACCTTTGCACGGGCGAGGGGGCGCTTTATAAATGGGGCGCGGCCCCGTCCTATCTCAAGAAGGGCGGAACAGTCAAAAAAATAGGGACAGCCTCGCCTCCGCCGGGGCTGGGTGTGGGAGAGGAACACCGGGCCGAGCGTGTGGGGCTGTCCTTACAGAGAGGAGAGCAGCTGGTGCTTACCACCGACGGCATACCAGAAGCCGCCTGCGAGCAGTATCTGCGCGCGTGCGGGCCGCTTTCGCCGAGGGAGCTTGCCGCCGGGGTCGTCGCGTGCGCCAGCGAGTCAGAGCCTGATGACCGGACCGCGGTGATCGTTCAGCTCGATCCGGCCTCCATGCAGCCTCACCATACCACACGCCGCGCGCGAAGTATGTCGAAAACGGGCGCGGAACCCCACATTTAGGAAATATTTTCTGTCGAAGCACAAAATACCGGCTCGAATCAGGCCGGATAAAGACGCAGCCTCACCCTGCCGCGGCAGGGTGAGGCTTTGCGCTTATGTTCCGAACAGCAGCTTCATCATCAGCGGGATCGTCAGCAGGCTCAGAAGCGTGCTGACAAACACGCCGGAGGAGGCGGCCGTCTCGTCGGCGCCGTATTGGTAGCTCAGGATCGTCGTGTTGGTGGCGATGGGCATACACAGAAGCACGGTCAGCACGCACAGTGCAAATTCATTCGTCAGCACGTGCCGCAGCACGGCATACGCCAGCAGCGGCACGGCCGCCAGCTTGAGCGCGGACAGCGCGTAGATCCGCCAGCTTCCGAAGATCTGCTTAAAGCGCATCTGCGCAAGCGAGCAGCCCACGATCAGCATGACGACGGGGCTTGTGATATCGCCGACATATTTGACGGTCTGGTGCAGCAGCGCGGGCGGCTGCCAGCCGGACAGATAGACCGCGAATGCCGCAAGCGACGCCGCGACGCACGGCTGCCGCAGCACCTTCCACTGAAACCGGAAGCGCGCCGCGCCGCGCATCAGACTTGCGCCGTAGCTCCAGCAGAAGAGCTGGAAAAACAGCACGAAGATCGTGACGTAAAACGCCGCGCCGCTGCCAAGCAGAGACTCGACGACGGGATAGCCGAGAAAGCCGGTGTTGGAGAAGATGAACATGAACCGGTACAGCCCGCGCTCCGCGTCCCTGACGCGCAGCAGCCGCACGGCCGGGAAGCTCAGGGCGATCAGCGCAAGATAGATCAGCGCGATCAGCCCCGCCAGCCGGAGCGTCTGCCCGGTCGAGAGCAGGCGCTCCCCCGTCAGTGCGGAGGCGAGGATCTGCATGGGGTTTGCAACGTTTACGACGAGCGCCGAGAGCTTTTTGTTGCTCTGCGTGTCCATCACGCCGCCCTTTGCGGCGCAAAAGCCGCAGGCCATGCAGAAAAACAGCATGACCATCCTCCGGCACAGGGAGAGAATATCCATCCTGCCCGCTCCTTCCTGCCGGGCAGAGGCCGGCCTACAACGGACTTTTTTTGATTTTCGCGAACGCGCGGGGGTATTTCGTCGGCGTGGGCCTGATTTTGCGGATGACAACAGCCTTATGCAGCGCGTCCTGAATGGGATACTCGTACACCTGCTCGATCATTCCGCCCAGCAGCGCCACGGCGCGCTTTGCTTCTTCCATCTCCTCGCCCGCCAGCGCGCCCTTCATCGCCAGAAACGCGCCGCCTACCTTTACATACGGCAGAGCTCTGCGAGGATATTCAGCCGCGCCACGGCGCGGGACGTCGCAATATCATACTGCTCCCGGCGGGTCTGGACAAATTCTTCCGCCCGGGCAGTGACGACCTCAGCCTCCACACCCAGCTGCGGCAGAATTTCCCGCAGCCATGTCATGCGCTTGGCCAGAGAATCCAGAAGCGTCAGCTCGATCGACGGCTCGGCGATCTTCAGCGGAACGCCGGGAAAGCCCGCACCGCAGCCGATATCGATCACGCGCTTTCCGGAAAAGTCCTCCGCCCGCAAAAGCGCGATGCAGTCGAGAAAATGCAGCTCGGCCACAGCCTGCGGCTCGGTGATGGCCGTGAGGTTCATGACCTTGTTTTTTTCGATCAGCGCCTGCCCGAACGCGCAGAGCGTGTCGATCTGCTCCGGCGATAAGCCGGAGCGCGCTTCCAGTGCTTCCCTCATTGATCTGCCTTTCGGATATACAGCACGCCGAGCGTTCCCGGCCCGCAGTGGCTGCTGACGGTGCAGCCGGCCCGCGTGACGCAGATCTCCTCAAACGGCTGTAACTTTTGCACAGTTTCCACAGCCTTTTGCACCGATTCCTCCGACACGCCGGAGTGCGTGATGAACACGCGGCGCAGTTCCAGATCGCTGCGGTTTCCAATTTTATCGGTGATATACTCGCAGACGCACTTGTCAAAGCTGCCGCGGTATTTTTTGCCGACGCCCATTTTGCCGTCTCTGACCTCGATGCACGGGCGGAGCCTTAACAGATTCGCGCCCAGAAGCGTCACGGCGGAGCACCGGCCGCCCTTTTTCATGTAATCCAGCCGGTCGAGAATGAAGCTGGCCTCCACGCGGCCCGTCAGATCGTGCAGCGCCGCGACGATATCGTCCGGCGCCATGCCCTCGCGCGCCATGCGCTCGGCCTCCAGCACGACAAGGCCGTGGCCTGTGGATAAATTTCTGGAATCGACGACGTACACGTTGTCAAAATCCGCCGCCGCCAGCTTTGCGTTCTGGTAGCAGCAGGAGAAGTCCAGAGAGATACAGACGTGGATGACGAAGTCGTTTTTTTTCGACAGCTCCGTGAACGCGCGGACATAATCGGCCAGATTGACCGCCGCCGTCTGCGGCAGACTTCCGCCGGCGGAGACGTGGGCATAGATATCGTCGGGCTTGACGTCCACGCCGTCGCGCAGCGTCTTGCCGTCCATGCTCACATAGAGGGGCAGCAGGCGGATATTATACTGTTCCAGCTGCTCCGGGCTGAGATCACAGGTAGAGTCAGACGTGATCTGATATCGCATAGAGAGTCCCTTCCTTTTTTTCATCTGCATCCTTGCAGGATGCGCGTGCTTGGCGCAGCGTTCGGAAAAAGTCGCGCAGCGCCTGTGAACATTCCGCTTCCAGTATGCCGCCGCTGACCTCCGGCTGAAAGCAGCCCGGCAGATGCAGCAGATCGACAAGACTTCCCGCCGCGCCGGATTTTGGATCTTTCGCGCCGAAGACGACGCGCGGCAGATGCGCGTTCAAAATCGCGCCTGCGCACATGGGGCACGGCTCGAGCGTCACGTACAGCGTACACTGCCACAGCCGCCAGCCGCCGAGCGTCCGGCAGGCCTCGCCGATGGCCTCCAGCTCTGCGTGGGCCAGCGCCGTTTTTCCCTTTTCGCGCCGGTTGCGTCCGCGGCCGACAATGCGGTCCTCCAGCGTGATCACACACCCCACCGGAACCTCGCCGTCCGCCGCCGCCTCCCGCGCAAGCAGGAGCGCTTCGCGCATCATTGCCTCATCCAAATCCGTACACACACCTCCACGGCAAGAGTTATTCTATCATACCCGAAAATGGAAGATTCGTCAACACCCGCTGTGCGGCGCTTTCCTTGGGAAAACGGGCTTTTTGCTTGCTTTTAACAGGCGGACGCGATATACTGAATATATCAGGCAGCGACGCTGCAAAGAATGGATGGAAGAAAGGATCACGACGGTATGAGTACTGCATATCAGAATCTGACCCCCGCACAGCTGCGCGAGGAATACACAGCGGTCAAAGCGCAGTTCGACGCGCTGAAGGCGAAGGAGCTGAAGCTCAACATGGCAAGAGGCAAGCCCGGCAGGGAGCAGCTTGACCTCGTCTCCGGCATCCTGAGCATCCTCAAAACCCCGGAGGACTGCATCTCCAATGGCGTCGACGCCCGCAACTACGGCGAGCTTTCCGGCCTCAAAGAAGCGAAGGAATACTGGGCGGACGTGCTCAGCTGCAAACCGGAGGAGTGCTTCATCGGCGGCAACGCGTCGCTGACGCTCATGTACGACCTGGTCAGCAAGGGCTATACGCACGGTCTTGCACGTTCGGAAAAGCCGTGGTGCAGGCTGGATACCGTCAAGTGGCTCTGCCCGGCCCCCGGCTATGACCGCCATTTTAAAATCACAGAGTCGTTCGGCTTCGAGCTGATCACCATCCCCATGACCCCGGCCGGCCCCGACATGGACAAGGTCGAAGAAGCGGTCAAGGACCCGGCGGTCAAGGGTATGTGGTGCGTGCCGAAATACTCCAACCCAGACGGCATCATCTATTCCGACGAGACGATCGCGCGCATCGCGGCATTGAAGCCCGCGGCGCCCGACTTTGCCCTCATGTGGGACAACGCCTACTGCATCCACGAGTTTGACGG
>UMKJ01044906.1_pt1 | contig 18505 bp, 18 predicted proteins | sample 1966301 | NCBI WGS metagenome assembly UMKJ01 (sample SAMEA4836173, study PRJEB28245) | human gut metagenome | biome: gut microbiome; material: fecal sample | place: Denmark | collected 2008
CCTCGTGGTTGAACACATGGACGGCGATGCAGCCGTAGTCCAGCAGCACCCAAGTGCCGCCGCGGTAGCCCTCCCGGTGCAGCGGCTCCTCGCCGGCCTCCTCGTGCAGCACCTTCTCCACGTTGTCCACCAGCGCGTTGATCTGGGTGTTGCTGGAGCCGGTGGCCAGCACGAAATAATCCGCCAGTGTGGTCAGATCGGCGATCTCCAGCGCCTGGATCTCCTTGCCCTTCTTGTCCGACAGCGCGCGGGCCGCCAGCAGTGCCAATTCCTTCGGTGTCTTCATCGTATCCCTCTTTTCAATAAATAGTCCCGCGCATCACGGGTCTGATGGTGGACGGGATTCCCCATCTCTTCCATCTCCTGTATGGTCATGCTCAGCCCCAGCAGCAGGCCGTGGTCCAGATCCTCATATACGGCCCTCCGCAGCTCCTCCACGCCGGGGAAATCCCGGCTGGGCTCGATGTAGTCCGCCAGATAGAGGATCTTCTCCAGCCGGGTCATGTCCGGCTTGCCGGTGGTGTGATACCAGATGGCGTCGTACACCGCGTCCTCCACGCCGAACACGCTGCGGGCGATGGCCGCGCCGGTCTTGCTGTGCAGCAGCTTCAGCGCCCTTTGCTCCAGCGCGTCCAGCTCGATGCCGTACTGCTTGCACAGCGCCAGCTGCTCCGGCAGCTCCAGCTTTTTCGTGCAGTCGTGGAGCAGCGCCGCGATGCGGGCCTGGGTCTCGTCGCCGCCGTAGCGCCGGGTGAGCCGCACCGCCTCCTGCTCCGTGCCAAGCACATGGGGCATCCGCTTGGGCTTGAGATAGCTCAGGGCGATGGGCCGCAGCTCGTCCGGCGTCAGCCCCGTCAGCTCCCTATGGGTGCCGTACAGCCTCTCCCGCAGGATATAGCCGTACACGGCGGCGGGCAGGATATCCGCACCGCCCCCCTGCGCCAGCGTCTGCCGCGCCTCCGTGGAGGACAGCTCCACCACCTGCGGGTTGGGGATGATGGTCACGTCCGCGCCGTACTCCCGTTCCAGAAATGCCTTCTGCCGGGCAAACACCGCCTCCTCGCCGCTCTCCAATCGGCTGAACGCGCCGATACGGGCCAGCGCCATCACCTGCCGCGGCTCCCGCCAGTCCTGCAGGGTCAGGAACATATCCGACCCCATCAGCAGCCACAGCTCGTCCTCTGGATACCGTTCCCGCAGCAGGTGCAGCGTCTCCCATGTATAGCTGGGGCCGCCGCGTTCCAGCTCCACGTCCAGCACCTCGGCTTTTTTACCCAGCTCCGCCGTGGCCAGCACCGCCATATCATGGCGCTGGGTGGGCGACGCCGCCCCCGCCGGCAGTGCCTTGTGGGGCGGGATAAACGTGGGGATCAGCAGCAGCTTGTCCAGCGCCAGCCGTTCCATGGCGGCCTTCGCCGCCGCGATATGCCCGTTGTGGGGCGGGTCGAAGGTCCCGCCGTAAATGCCGATCCTCATCTCAGTTGGCGGTGCGTCTGGCCTTCACCAGCTCGATCTTCCGCTTGCTCTTGTCGTGCTGCATCCGGTAGAGCACGAACTTGCTGCCGATGACCTGCACCACCTCGCAGCGGGCGGCGACAGACAGCTGCTCCGCCGCCTCCCGTGCGGTGAGCATGGAGTTCTCCAGCACGCGGCCCTTGATGAGCTCCCGCGCCTCCAGCGCATCGTTGACCTGCTTGATCAGGTTGTCGCCGATGCCGTCCTTTCCCACCTGTACGATGGTGTCGATGTCGTTGGCAAGGCCACGCAGCTGGGCCCTCTGTTTGCTTGTCAGTTCCATAGCTTATTTCTCCAAACTTCCGTTATTGGTCAGATATTCCCTCAGCTCCGCCGCAAATGCCCGCAGGGCGTTGCCCCGATGAGAGATGGCGTTCTTCTCCTCCGGCGTCAGCTGGGCGAAGGTCTTGCGCAGGGACGGCACCAGAAACACCGGATCGTAGCCGAAGCCGCCGTCGCCCATGGGGGCAAAGGCGATGGCGCCGTGACAGTCGCCCTCCGCCGTCAGTACGTCCCCGTTGGGGAAGGCGCAGACAATGGCGGTGTGGAAGTAGGCGCTGCGATCCGTGGCGCCCCGCAGGTTTTGCAGCAGCAGCCGGTACCGTGCCGCGTCGTCGTCCAGTCCGCCGTAGCGGGCGGAGTAGACGCCGGGCGCGCCGTTGAGCCAGTTGACGCACAGGCCGGAGTCGTCGGCAATGGCGGGCAGACCGCTGGCGGCCATAATGGCCTTGGCCTTCAGCGCCGCGTTCTCCGCAAACGTCTCTCCTGTCTCCTCCACGTCCACGTCGATGCCCAGCTCGGCGGGCATCACCACCTCGATGCCCAGCTCGGCCAGTACAGCCTGCATCTCGGCCAATTTCCCCTTGTTATGGGAGGCAAGTACAAATTTCATCACAGTATCTCCCCCAGCAGCTCTTTCTGTTTCCGGATCAGCTCCCGGTTGCCCTTGGCGCACAGCTCCACCAGCGCCTGCTGCTCCTTCAGGGTGAAGGCGCGGCCCTCGCCGGTACCCTGGATCTCGATGATCTCACCCAGCTCGTTCATGATGCAGTTCAGGTCCACCTGCGCACGGCTGTCCTCCGAATATTGCAGATCCAGCATGGGCGTTTCCTCCACGATGCCGGCGGAGACGCCCGCCACATAGTGGCGGATGGGCATACGGCAGAGGTCGCCGCGCTCCACCAGACGGCGGCACGCCAGTGCCAGCGCCGCAAAGCCGCCGGTGACGGAGGCGGTACGGGTACCGCCGTCGCCCTGCAATACGTCGCAGTCGATGGTGATGGTGCGCTCGCCCAGCAGGGACATATCCACCGCCGCCCGCAGGCTGCGGCCGATGAGCCGCTGGATCTCCGCGCTGCGGCCGGACAGCTTCAGCTTGTCCACGTCCCGGCGGCTGCGCTCCCGGTTGGCGCGGGGCAGCATGGAATACTCCGCCGTGACCCAGCCGTGGCCGGGCTGCACATGGGGCGGTACGCGGTCCTCCACCGAGGCGTTGCACAGCACCACCGTGTCGCCGCAGCGGATGAGCACGCTGCCCTCCGCAAATTTCGTAAAGTCCGCCGTCATCTCCACGGGCCGCAGCTCGTTGGTCTTCCGGCCGTCTGCTCGTTCCATATCGCGCCTCCTCAGAACAGTTCTTTCGTAAATTCCCCGGCGTCGAAGGGCCGCAGGTCGTCGATCCCCTCGCCTACGCCCACGAACTTCACCGGCACCCGCAGCTCCTGTGCGATGGCGACGACGATGCCGCCCTTGGCGGTGCCGTCCAGCTTCGTCAGGATGATGCCGGTGAGCCCCGCCGTCTCCTTGAACTGGCGGGCCTGAATGAGGCCGTTCTGTCCGGTGGTGGCGTCCAGCACCAGCAGCGTCTCCTTGGCGGCGTCCGGCGTCTCCCGGTCGATGATCTTGCGGAGCTTTGCCAGCTCGTTCATCAGGTTCTGCTTGTTGTGGAGCCGTCCCGCCGTGTCGCACAGCACCACGTCCGCATGGCGGGCCTTGGCAGCCTGCAGCGCGTCGAACAGCACGGCGCCGGGATCGGCGCCCTCATGCTGGCGGACGATGTCCACACCGGCGCGGTTCGCCCAGATCTCCAGCTGGTCGGCGGCGGCGGCACGGAACGTATCGCCGGCGCACAGCAGCACCTTCTTTCCCTCGCTCTTGAGCCGGGCGGCCAGCTTGCCGATGGAGGTGGTCTTGCCCACGCCGTTGACGCCGATGATCAGCACCACGCTGGGCTGGGTGTCCACGCACAGCGCCGTGTCGCCCACATCCAGCTTCTCCGCCAGAATATCCCGGAGGGCATCCTTCACCTCGTCGGCGCGGGTCAGCAGCTTCTGGCTCACCCGCTTGCGAAGCTGCACCACCGTATCGGCGGCGGTGGACGCGCCGATATCCGCAAGGATCAGCGCCTCCTCCAGCTCCTCATAGAATTCGTCGTCCAGCTTGTCGAAGGTCATGGACGCCAGCCATGCCTCCTTGAATTTCTTGAAAAAGCCCATGCAGTCCTCCTTACTTGATCTTCAGTTCCTTGGCCATATCGTTGAGATTGATGGTGAGGATGCGGCTGACGCCCTTCTCCTGCATGGTCACGCCGTACAGCACGTCCGCCTCCTCCATGGTACCACGCCGATGGGTGATGACGATAAACTGGGTCTTCCCGGCGATACGCCGCATATACCGGGCGTAGCGCACCACGTTGGCCTCGTCCAGCGCCGCCTCGATCTCGTCCATGACGCAGAACGGCGTGGGATGTACCTTCAAAATGGCAAAATACAGGGCAATGGCCACAAACGCCTTCTCGCCGCCGGACAGCAGCGTGATGGTCTTGAGCTGCTTGCCGGGCGGCTGCACCCGGATCTCGATGCCGCAGTTGAGGATATCGCTCTCATCCTCCAGCTCCAGCTGGGCCTTGCCGCCGCCGAACAGCTCCAGAAACGTCTCCTGAAAGCTCTCATTCAGCAGCTTGAACTGGCGGCCGAAGATGTCCGTCATCTGGACGGTGAGCTGGTCGATGACGCCGGTCAGCTCCTCCTTGGCCTTCTCCACGTCCGTCCGCTGGTCGGACAGATAGGTATACCGCTCGTTGACGCGCTGGAACTCCTCGATAGCGCCCAGATTGGGCGTACCCAGCGCTTTGATCTCCCGGTTCAGCTCGGCAATGCGCCGGGTGGCCTTGCTGACGCTCTCCAGCTCGATGCGCTGCTCCTGGGCGGCGCTGTGGCTCAGCTCGTACCGCTCCCACAGCTTGTCCAGAAGCTGGCTCTCCTCCATGGCGCTGCCCTCCAGCTTCTGCCGCAGACGGCTCTCCGCCTGCGTCGCGTTCAGCAGCGCCTCATTGAGCTGACGCCCCTCCCGGCTCTGCTGCTCGCGCTGCGCCTCCAGCGCCAGCTTTTCCTGCGCCAGCTTTTCCAGCTTCTCGCGCAGTGTCTCCGCCTGTTGGGTCAGCTCATCGATGCGGGTCTGGTGGGCGGCGATGTCCGACGCCGCCTGCTCGTTGTCCGCCCGGAACCGTGCGGCCAGCTGGTCGCGGCCCGCCCGGTCGGCGGCCATATCCGCCTGCACCCGGCGCAGATCCTCCGCGCCCCGCAGGGCTGCGTCCTTTTCCGCCAGCAGCGCCGCCTGCTCCGCCTTCTTCCGGCTGACTGTCTCGGCCAGCCGGTCGGTAGCGTCGTTGAGGTCGGTCTGTCCCGCCAGCTTCTCCTGTGCCTCCCGGCGCAGGGCGGCGGCGTCCGACTCCGCCTTGTCGATGGCGGCCTGCACCTCCCGGATGCGGGTCTGATCCTCACCGGCGCGGCGCTCAAAGCCGGACAACTCCTGCTCCATGGTCTCGCAGCTCAGGCGCAGGCTGTCCAGCAGGATATCGTAGTGGTCCTGCTTGGTCTGGAACGTCAGCACCTCGGCCTCCGCCTTGTGCTGCTGCTCCTTGGCCACCTGCACCTCATACTCCGCCTTTTGCAGCTCACGCTGGCTGTCCTCCGCCTGCTGGGCGGCGGCGCGGAGCTTTTCGTGCATGGCGCCCTGCTTTTCCGTCAGGCGGCTGAGCTCGTTGGCGCGGGACAGCACACCGGCATTGCGGCTGACAGAGCCGCCGGTCATGGAGCCGCCCCGGTTGATGACCTGACCGTCCAGCGTCACGATGCGGAAGGCGTTGCGGTACTTCCGCGCCATGGCGATGCCGCTGTCCAGATCCTCCACCACCACGGTGCGGCCCAGCAGATCCCGGAAAACATTGTCGTACTGCGCCTCGTGCTGCACCAGACGGCTGGCAACACCCACAAAGCCGTACTCCCCGGACACATCCTCCCGCAGCTCCGCGCCGCGGATGGCGGTCAGCGGCAGGAAGGTGGCGCGGCCGCCGTCCCGCTGCTTCAAAAAGCCGATGGCGGACTTGGCGTCCTCCTCCCTGTCCACCACGATGTTCTGCAAAGCGCCGCCCAGCGCGATCTCCAGCGCCAGCGCGTACTCCTGCTTGGTGGTCATCAGGCCGGCCACCGGGCCGTGGATGCCCCGCAGCGTATTTTTCTCCGCCGCCTGCATCACGGTCTTTACCGCCTTGGAGAAGCCCTCGTACTCCTTCTCCATCTCCGTCAGCAGGCGGATACGGTCGTCCAGTGCGGCGGCGTCCATGGTCAGCTTCAGCTTGGCCGCGGCGGCATCCTCCGCCTTTTTGCGGCGGCTGTCCATCTTCAGGCTGTGGCCCTGAATGATATTCTGCACCGCCTGCGCCTCCTCCTGCGCATCCCGCAGGGCGCGGCGGTTCTCCTTACTCTCTTTTTCGCTGTTTTCCAGCTTCTCCCGGACGGCGGACAGCTCCTGCTCCACCGTCTCCCGGCGCTGGGCGATCTCGGCGGCGCCGGCGGTGATGGCGGACAGCTGCGCCCGCCCATCGGCGGCGGCTGCCACGGCCATGGCCTCCCGCGCACGGAGCGTCTCCGTCTCCGCTGCCGCGCCCTTGGCGCTGTCAGCCAGCTCCTGCGCCTGATGCAGCAGGGCGTCCAGCTCCTGCTCCATCGCCGTCAGCTGTGCGTCAATGTCGGCTGCCCGTGCCAGTTGGCCGTCGATCTGCCCCTGCAGGTTGTCCCGGCGGCTGTCGCTGTCGGCCAGCTCCTGCTCCAAGCGGCGCAGGGACTCCTCGTTATGGGTCACGCCGGTGCGCAGCACCGCCACGGCGGACTCCTCCTCGCCCACGGCGCTCTCCAGCCCATTCAAACGGGCGCGCAGGGCCTCGGCGTCCATGTCGTTCTGCCGCACCTGCTGGCCGCAGCGCTCGCTCTCCTCATAGGAGGCGTCCAGTGCCGCCTGCGCCCGGCGGCACTCCTCCGCCGCCAGCTCCGCGTCGGACTCCAGCTTCAACTTGGCCGTGCGGATATTTTGCAGCTGCTCCAGCCACACGGAGATCTCCAGCACCCGCAGCTCATCCCGCAGCACCAGAAATTTCTTGGCGGTCTCCGCCTGTTGGCGCAGCGGCTCCACCTGCAATTCCAGCTCGGCGATCTTGTCGTTGATGCGCACCAGATTCTCCTGCGTGCGCTCCAGCTTGCGCTCGGCCTCCTCCTTGCGGTGGCGGTACTTGCTGATGCCCGCCGCCTCCTCAAAGACCTCGCGGCGCTCGCCGCTTTTCACGGACAGGATCTCGTCGATCTTGCCCTGTCCGATGATGGAGTAGCCCTCCCGGCCCATGCCGGTGTCCATGAACAGCTCGTTCACGTCCTTGAGCCGGACGGACTGCTTGTTGATGTAATACTCCGACTCGCCGCTGCGGTAGTACCGGCGGGTCACCGCCACCTCCGCCTCGTCGCGGGTGGGGAAAATATGCTCCGTGTTGTCGATGACCAGCGTCACCTGCGCGAAGCCCATCTGATTGCGCTTCTCCGTACCGCCGAAGATGACGTCCTCCATCTTGGCGCCCCGGAGCTGGCGGCTGTTCTGCTCGCCCATGACCCAGCGGATGGCGTCGGAGATGTTGGACTTGCCGGAGCCGTTGGGTCCCACGATGGCCGTGATATCCTCCCCGAAGTCCAGTACCGTCTTATCGGGGAACGATTTGAACCCCTGTATTTCCAGAGCCTTAAGGTAGATAGGGCTCACCCCTTTCGCATTTGCATACTATAACTAAGATAGTATACACCGCAAGCCCCCTGTTTTCAAGAAAAACCGTGCCTCCCGCGGCAAAAAACGCAAAAAAGCGGAGGAGACGGCGGCCCGTCTCCTCCCTGCTCCTATTCCTCGCGCCGCCGGTCCATCTGGCGGTACAGGCTGTCCAGCGCGTCGGACAGGCTGCCCACGCGGTCGATGATGCCCATGGTCACCGCCTCCTCGCCGTACAGCACGCTCCCCACGTCGTTGGCCATATCGCCGGAGGACAGCATCAGCTGGCGGAACCGATCCTCGCTGATATGGCTGTGTGCCGCCACGAATTTGACGATCCGCTCCCGGATGCGCTCAAAGTAGCGGTACGTCTCCGGCGCGGCGATGACCGTGCCGGACATACGCACCGGATGGATGGTCATGGAGGCACTGGGGGCGATGAACGTCTCCTTGCCGCACACCGCCAGCGGCACGCCGATGGAGTGTCCGCCGCCCAGCACCAGCGTCACCGTGGGCAGGCGCATCCCCGCTACCAGCTCCGCGATGGCCAGCCCTGCCTCGATGTCGCCGCCCACGGTGTTCAAAAGCAACAGCAGGCCGTCCACGTCGTCCGACTCCTCCAGCGACGCCAGCAGCGGCAGGACGTGCTCATATTTGGTGCTTTTCGTGTTGTTGGGCAGCACCATATGCCCCTCCACCTGCCCCACGATGGTCAGGCAGTGTACTGTGCCGTGGCGGTTCTTCACCACGGAGGAGCCCATGTCCACCAGCTGCTGCATGGCCGGGGTGGGCTGCTCCTGCGTCTCGCCGCAGTCCGACGCCTGCTTGGTTTCCTTTGTCTCATCTGTCATGCTCCGCGCCTCCTTTTCTCCGGTAGGATGCGCAGGATACGGCGGTTTATACGCGGAACGGCCGCCTTCCGGCGGCCGTTCCGATGTGCCTGTTCATTCCATATCGTGGGGACGCTCCAGCTGCCAGCCGGTGCCGTCCGGAGTCCTGTAATAGATGTTCTGGAGGAAGCCGTGGAGGTCGTACTCCACCTTGGTGTCCGGCTCCGCCAGCTCGTCGCCGTACATCCCCACGGCGCGAATGTCCTCCCGGCTGTTGATCTCCTCCTCCGTCAGGTCGCCGCCCTCCGCGATGGTGCGGTTCAGGTCGGCATCGTAGTACACCACGGAGTACGGCTCCATCCACAGCGGGATGTAGACCACCTTTCCGTTGTCCTCCTGCCTTCCGCAGGCGGTCAGCGCCAGCGCCAGCACCGCCGCCACCAGCATCACAGCTTTTTTCATGATCTGTTCCCCTCCTCATACATACTCTCCGCCATGCGGCAGAGCTCCTTTTGTCCCGGGGTGCCGAACAGCAGGAATACCTGTCCGGCTTCCTCGTCCGCCCATACCAGCAGCCGTCCCTGCTCCGGTATGGACACGCTGTAAAACGGCGCCGTATCACCGCCCAGGTAAAACAGCACGCTGTACACGCTGACGGGGCGTGTCCTGTCGGGCAGGTGGCGGAACTGATAGAACTGGGCGTCCCGGCCCCGCACCTGCACCTCCGTGATATCGCAGCCCTCCGGTTCGCCCGGTTCCCCCTGGGGCCGCTGACCGGTGAGAATATCGGACAGGCCGGCGGTCTGGTGGCTGCGCACCTCCATGGAGACGGTCCGGTCACTGCGGAAGCCCACTGCCGCCAGCATGACATCGCCCTGCGGCGAGGTGTACCGCACCGAGCGGACGCCGTCGTCCCCCGTGAGATCAGATGTCATCGCATAGCCCTCCGGGAGCCATGTCGGGCCGTTTCCCGTCCATGTTCCGGCGCTTTGTGAGGCCGGGAACTGATAGGCTGTGACCGCCGTGGTCATCTGACGCAGCCACCGCCCTACCGCGGCCCGCGCCGTGGGACTGACCGCCAATGCCGCGCCGAAGGCCATCACAATGGCCAGCAGTGCGGCGGCGGTGCGCCGCCAGATGAGCCGCGCCGTGCGGCGGTGCCTCTCACGGCGGAGCAGCGGCTCCATCCGCGTGTCAGATCCGGCGGAAAAACCGGCATCCTCCGCCGGTAAGGCGGCGGACATCTGATGTGCCAGCCGCTGCGCCGCCTGACGCAGCGCGGCGTCGCTGAAGGTGGTGTTCATGGGCATATCGCCTCCCTTTCCAATTCTGCGCGCAGCGTCTCCCGCGCCCGGTACAGCAGCTTCTGGGCGGCGGCGAAGGACAGCTCCAGCAGCGCCGCCGTCTCCCGCGTAGAGTAGCCGCAGGCATGACGCAGCAGCAGCGCCTCCCGGTAGCGGGGCGGCAGACGTCCCATGGCGTCCGCCAGCGCGTCGCCGCAGGGCGCCGGTGTCACCAGCGGGATCGTCTCGTCAAAGGGCGACCCGGACAATCGGCTCTGCTGCCGCAGGAGATCGATGCACTTGCGCTCCACCACCACCGTGAGGTATGCCTCCAGCTCTGTGCAGGGCAGTGCCGCCAGCCGGTCAAAGTGCTCCGCCAGCGAGAGGAACGCCTGATGCACCGCGTCCTCCGCATCCTCCGGTGAACGCAGCTTTCGCCGGGCCAGCGCCAGCATCCGGCCACGGTAGGCGGTATATACGTCCTCAAAAAGCCGCCTCTGCTGCGCATCTCCGATGGTCTGTGTGTAAAGGAGCATCTCCTCACCTCCGTCCTTTCTGTACCGCAGCACAGCTACGCTGTCTGCGCCATCACTCTATATAACGGCGCAGGCTGTCGGATGCGGACACCCGCCCCGCAGAAAAATCGCCGATAAGCTCGAACACCCCGCTTGCCAGCCTGTGCGACTGACAAACGGGGTGTTGTTCACGGCATCGCCGCGCTTTCTGTCATTTCGCCACCGGCGCGTCCAGCCAGTAGATGACGTAGCACTCCTGCATCTCCCCCATGTAGAAGAAGATGTTCTCGCCCATCTCGATGTGCTCGCCGAAGGTCAGGTCGGGTACGAACAGCCGCCCGCTGGTGCGCTTGGGGCCCTTGATGGTAAACCCCTCCGCCGTGGGGTGCTGCCGCAGCTCGTTGGCCGCCTCCTCCAGACCGGGGAAGTGCAGCGTCCGCTCCAGCTCCGCCAGTTGGGTAGCGCCGTTGATATATACCAGATGATTCTCGTCCTTGAACCAGTTGATCCGCATGATACGTTCTCCTTTCTTTACGGCCGGGGAGTGCCGCAGTTGGCGCAGAACTTGCCCTTGTTCACCGTGCCGCAGGCGCCCCTTGCTGCTTTGATAAGTCCCATATCCTTCTCCTTTTCTGTGTTGTACTGCCGCGCACCCTCCGCGGATCGATCCGCTCTATGTACAGCATACCACAAGGCCGCGTCTTTCACAATCCAAATCCCGGAGAAATAATCGGACTAATCCTACATCTTATAGCTTTTCATGCTCCGTTTCCTCCGCCCTCTGCGGATTGGGGATGTTCACGCCGATGCCGTTGATCTCCACGCCCTCGTCGGCGGGGATGAGGATGTAGCGCCGGCCGTCGATGACGCGGGCCTCGATCATGTGGCTGTACTCCGGCGCAACGGCGATCTTCACCTCCGGCGTGGTGATCTGGAACTTGCCGCTGTCGATGATGTTCTTCGGGTTCAGCGTCACATCCTCACCGTACTGCCTGCGGCACTCCTGCTGGAACGCCTCCGCCTTTTCCTCGGATACGCCGCTGTTGGTCAGCACGTCACCCACCTCGCGGATGGACAGCGTCAGCACCTCGGGGTCATGGCTCTCCTTGTGCTCTGCGATACGCTCACGCAGCTGCTCGTGGACGGACTGCACCACGTCGTAGCTGCACTCCTTCTGGAGGGTATCGCCCAGCGCCGTGCCGAACACGTTCTTCTGCTCCTCGGCGGACATGGGCGGCTCCGTGCGGAACACCGCGTCGATCACCTCCTGATGGAGCTCGGCGGCGTTCTTGCTGTAAAAGAGGGCGTTGTAGATGTTGGCGGCCCGGTCGTCGAAGGCGGGGAACAGGAAGCCCAGCTCCGGCGCCAGCGCGATATGGCCGGTGGAGGCGCTGTGGAAGCCGCTGTCCTCGCTGCTGTATTTCAGCTCCAGCGTGGGGGCCTTCACCGGACAGACGCTGCACACGAAGTACTTGTACACCGTGTCCGACCCCTCGGAAAACGTCTCGTCGTCCCGGCCCTTATACGGCACATCGTAGGTGTCCGCCGCCAGCAGGATGAGGTAGTTGGTCTCGCCCATGTCCAAGGCGTTGATGATGCGGCGGTACAGCGCCTCGCGGGAGTTCTGATCCCGGGCGTCCGTCTGGCGGATGGTTTGCAGCAGGCGGTGCTCATCGCTGTCCGCCACCTGCGCGGTGGAGAATACGATATCCATCAGGTTCCGCCCCAGTGCGCCGGACAGGGATTTCTTCAAAAGTCCCAGGTACATCTCCTGCTCCTCCTGGGACATGAGGCCCATGGAGGCGTCCACATAGGAGATGATCTCCTTGTTGCTGTTGACATAGCAGCCGTAGATCTTGCTGAATGCGTTTTTGTCCAGCTTGAAGCGCCGGCGAATTTCGTTGAGTTCTTTCTGATTCATAGTGTCTCCGTTCGTTGCGTGTGTTTTTGGAAAGGATGCAGCAGATACAGGTGCTGCGGCTAACATAGTATCACAAAGCCCTCCCAAAAGAAAGGTGCAGCTTGTCTTTTCCTGCCTTGGTGAAGCGTTCTCATCGCACGATGACACGCCCGCCTCCGGGCGGGCCGGTCGGATATGGAATTGCGCCGCATCCTTCAAGATTTCGGTCTCCTTTCGGGGAACTTGAATTTCACCGTGAAAAAAGGTACAATTAAGAAAATTAGAGAAACGTAAGCCGCCATCAGGCACAGTAAAGGTGTGGATAGCCGCCGTCGTGCCGCTTGCGCCGGAGCCCCTGGGATAGAAAATCGTTGGAGGTGTGCGTCATGCCAAAGCCGAAATGGAATTTGAACACCGTCTACATATCCGAGCGGCTGCAGGAGAGCCTGCGGCCTATCTCCCGCTGCGCTATGACCACGGTGGTGGCTCCCATGGGCTATGGAAAAACCACGGCGGTAAACTGGTACCTTAGCGAGCGCGCCAAGGCGGAGACACCGCATATCATCCGCATCAGCGTGTATTCCGATAACCTTGCGATCTTCTGGAAAAGCGTGCAGGAGGCGTTTGCCCGCGCCGGCTTTTGTTTCCTGCGGGAGTATCCCTGCCCCACGGACGCAGCGGGCGGCGGGCTGCTGGCGGACGACCTCTGCCACGCGCTGGCGGGCGAGCCCCCCTGCTATCTCTTTATCGACGATTTCCACCTGCTGACGGACAAGCGCGCCGCCCTGTTCCTCTGTATGCTGGCAAACCGGCTGCCCGCAAACGTCCATCTGATCGTTGCAAGCCGCGACCGCTTCCTGCCCGCGGCGGAGGCGGTGCGGCTGGGGGCCAAGGTCTATCAGATCGGCACGGAGCAGCTGCGCCTGAACCACACAGAGCTTGCCGTCTACGCCCACCGCTGCGGCACGGAGCTTTCCGACGCACAGGTGGAGAGCCTCCTCTATTCCAGCGAGGGCTGGTTCTCCGCCGTGTACCTGAACCTGCGGACGCTCTCCGAGCGCGGCGTACTGCCCAGCCGCCACTCCGACATCTACGCCACCTTCACCGCCGCCATGATCGATCCGCTGCCGGAAAAGCAGCGGGAGTTTCTGGCGGTCATGGGACTGGCCGATGAATTTACCGTTGAGATGGCCCAGTGCATCACCGGCGACCCGGACGCGGGGCAGATCCTCTCCCTGCTGACCGAGCAGAACGCCTTTGTCACGCGGCTGCCGGACGGCGTGACCTATCGCTTTCACCACATGATGAAGGCGTGCGCCGAGCGGCGTTTTCTCAGGCTGGATGCCGAAACGCAGCGGCTCTATTGGGAGCGCTTCGGCCTGTGGCATGAGCAGCACCGGCAGTATCTCCACGCCCTCGCCGCCTACCGGAGAAGCGAGAATTACGATGCGCTGCTGCGGGTCATTCGCAGCGATGCAGGTATCCTGCTGGCGTCGCTGAAGCCGGAGGACGTGCTGGATGCGCTGGATAAATGCCCCGCCGAAACGCTGAAGGCCTATCCCTTTGCCATTCTGGTGCTGATGCGCCGGATGTTCACATGGCGGCAGATCCCGAAGATGCTGGAGCTGAAGGCTCTGCTGCTGGCAGCCATCGAGGAGCACCCGGAGCTGTCCGAGGAGGAGCGCGGCAACCTGCTGGGCGAGTGCAACCTCATTCTGAGCTTTCTCTGCTACAACGACATCAGCGCCATGAGCCGCCTGCACCGCAGCGCCAGCGCGCAGATGTCCCGCCCCGCCATCAGCATCCAATCCGGCGGCGGCTGGACCTTTGGCTCGCCGTCCGTTCTGATGATGTTCTACCGCGCACCGGGTGAGCTGGAGCGCGAGCTTGCCGAGATGGACGAGTGTATGCCCCACTACTATCAGGTCACCAACCACCACGGGCAGGGTGCGGAGACCATCATGCGCGCCGAGGCGCTGTTCTGTCAGGGCCGCTTCACCGATGCCCATATTGAGCTGGAGCGCGCCTACGCGCAGGTGAAGAACAACGGGCAGATCAACATGGCGCTGTGCTGCGATTTTCTGTCGCGGCGGCTCTCACGATATACCGACGTGGAGCAGCAGTACACCTTTGCCGAGCGCTACGCAGAGCTTCTGCGCTATCACGACGCGGCGTGGATCAACCTCTGGAGCGCCACCAGCGCCTACTACCATGCGCTGCGGGGTGAAACGGGCAAGATACCGGAGATCTTCTCGCAGCACCGCCTCTCTGATATCAATATGCTGGCGCCGGGCAAGCCCATGATGGAGATGATCGAAAATCAGGTCTATCTTGCCGAGGGTGCATACGCCAAGGTCATCGGGCGCAGCGCCGAGCTGCTGGCGGTGTGCGAGGCCATGCACTACGCGCTGGTAGCGCTGCACCTCCGCGTCCAGACGGCGGCAGCCTATGGGAAGCTGGGAAAGATCGAGGAAGCCCGTGCTTGGCTGGAAAAGGCGCTTTCCGATGCCGCGCCGGATGGCTTTGTGATGCCGTTCGTGGAAAACTACGACTATATAAAACCTCTGCTGGCGCGGGAAACGCAGTCTCCCCTTGCGGCGCAGATCATAGCGCTGGGCGAGGCGGCACAGGCGCGAAGCATGGCAAGCGTCCGTCCGGCGGTTTTTGGCGCGCTGACGACGCGGGAATACGAGATCGTGGAGCTGATGGGGCAGCGGCTTTCCAACCGCGAGATCGCGGAAAAGCTCTACCTCTCCGAGGGCAGCGTCAAGCAGTATGTGAACCAGATCTATTCCAAGCTCCATATTGAGGGCGACACCCGCACCAAGCGGAGACAGCTTACCGCGCTGCTCCGGCAAAAGACCTAACCTTTGGTTAATGTTTCTTCCATCCCATCCACCGTACAATGTCTGTACGGTGGATCTTTATTTTCCCGGAAAGGAGGACACGCGCTTGAACCGAAGGTATCTCACAGCTGTCACGCCGCTGCCCGACCATGTTTTGCAGGTGGATTTTGTGTCCGGAAGCCGTCTTCTGCTGGACATGAAGCCGTATCTGGATAAGATCCGGTTTCGCCCGCTTGCAGACATACGGGTGTGGAACAGCGCCGTGACCAACGGCATCTTTGTCCGCTTCGGCGATGTGGAGCTGAGCCACGATGAGATATTGTCCATGGCGGAGCAGGAGCATTGACACCGTGTATTAAAAAAGGAGAAGAATACGATGAAACACATCCATAAGTTTTTGTCCCTTGCGCTGGCGCTTGTACTGTGCCTGAGTCTTGCCGCCTGCGGCAGCGAGGACGGCCGCGACGACAATGACAACAATTTTTACAACGCCCCGAACTCCCTTGAGGGGCTGGTCAAGGACAGTGAGCAGATGTCGAATCTGTATGTCTTTGGCGGCGCGTGGAGGGGTGAGGACGGCGAAACGCTGATCTCCGCCACCAGCGACGCCGGCGATGAGGTGCGCTTTGCGCTGTACAACGCCGACGAAGAGGTGACCGCCAGCGGCTTTATCCAGTTCGTGCCGGAGTATGACTATGACTACTTCTACAACGAGCACGACGGCATGGCCTACCGCAGCTGGTTCGACGAGGTCGGTACGCTGTATGTGGATTCTCTCGGCACCTTCACGAAGGTGACCGGTGATACGCCGGGCGAAAACACCGGCGACGGCGATTACGGATACCTCGCCGGTGCATGGTATCAGGACGGCGAGCCCGGCGCCGCCAGCATACTCGAGTTCGATGCCTCCGGCAGCTGGGAGCTGCTGGAGCGTCCCGGCGGTGACGGCGACCCCACCATGGTGGACTGCGGCACCATCGAGGTAAATCAGGACGGCGCCGGACAGTATTTTGCCGTCTCCTCCCTGTATGAGGATGTTGTCTACGACTTCACCCTCGTCGGCGGCGATGTGATCTACTGGGGCGGCGAATACGACTACTATCAGAAGATGGCATAACGCCGCAGAAAAGGAGGAAACGCATGAAAAAGCTATTTGCGCTCCTATCGGCGCTGGCACTGTGTCTGAGCCTTGCCGCCTGCGGCGGTGAGGACGACGACCCCCGCGATGTGGTGGGCGGCGACTGGCGTGTCACCGGCATCGTCCGGGACGGCGGCACCATCACCCGCGACGGCGAGGACACCGATGTGCTGGTGTGCGTCCATGCGGACAGCGCCGATTTTTATCTCGACGACGAGGTACAGACCCTGTACGACTATGTGCGCTATCCCATCACCCTGCAAGGCGACCCGTGGGAGACGTTTCAGGGCATCGACTTTGCCGACCGGAACGGTGACGGCAGCAGTGATGCGGCGATGCTGTTCGAGCTGGACGGACAGCAGGTGCTGATGGTGTGGTTCTGGGACGCGGAGACGGAGACATTTGTGTTCCGGCCGGAGGAATCTCTGGTGGAGGACTTCGCGGGCGGGGACACCGCGCATCAGGGTCTTGACGGCACCTGGTATCTGGAGGGCGAGGACACGGCTGAGTCCGTCATCGGTATCGGTGTGGCGGGAGACTGGATCCTATATGAGCAGTCGGACGACACGCTGACCGCCATCGACAGTGGGATGCTCCGTGTGCTGGACGAGGCGCAGGGACACTATGCCGCCGATTCCGAGCGCTTTGACGACGTCTCCTACCTCATTGCAACAGCCGGTGAAAACGGCCTCTACTGGGGTGTTACCGGCGACTACGATTACTACGAGCGCCTGGACTGACCGGCGCGGCGGAATAAGGAGAGACATATGGCAGAACAGAACAGGAACATGACGGATGAGGCGCTTTCGCAGCAGCTTCGCAGGAGCAGGGGCGGCAAATGGGGCGGAAAACTCCTTTCGCTGCTGGGTGTGGCGATCGCCGTGGCCGGCATTCTTCTGGGCGGCAATCTTGTGCTGATCGTTTTGGGCGGCATTGTCCTCGCGCTGGGGCAGGCGGTGCAGAGCAGATCCAAGGAACAGGCCGGGCAGCAGACCTTCGACGCCATGGCGCCGGATATCGCAGGCACTGTCCTCGAAAACGTACAGATGAACCCCACTCCGCCACTTTTGAACGCAGAGGACACCAATATTCCCCTGCCCCGCCACACCTATTGCAGCGGCAGCGGGTATATCCGGGGCGTCTATCGGGGGTCGACCACGGAGCTATGCACCATCAAACTGACAGAGGAGGATGAATTCCTGCGTGAGGAGACCGGCCTGTGGGAGAAGAACGAGCGGGAGGTCTATACCGGTCAGTGGCTGCTGTGCCAGCTGAACCGGGAATTTCCCACGTGGCTGACCATCTGGCCGAGAGGGACGCTGGATAAGCTGTCCGGCGGCAAAACCATCAAAACAGGCAGCGAGGCCTTTGACAAGCGCTTCCTCCTGACAGGCGGCGACGAGGCCGCCGTCCTTCGCATCCTGACCCCCAACCGGTTGGAGCGACTTCTGGCACTGTCAGACGCCTCCTTCGGCAAATTCGCCGTAAACCTCAACCCTGACGGCAGGCTCTATCTTGCCGTCCACAGCGGACGCGGCTTTTTCCAGATCGGCAAGGGCCGCGAAAACCCCGCGCAGCTGCGGGAGCGCTTTGTCCGCGAGCTGACGTGGTTTACGGATATGATCGACGTATTCCGCAGCGTGTAAAGGAGGTGGACGATATGCCCCTTTGGTTGGCCGCAGTGCTGCTGGTGCTGGCCGCCGCCGGTATCGTGCTATGCCGCAAATATCTGCGCGGAAGCAAGACCGCCTATATCCTCTGCCTCCTTTTCTGTGCGCTGCTGGCGCTGGCCTGCATCGTCTATATCGGGCTGACACTTCTCCTTGTAGATGCGGCGCGGCATCAGCCGCCTGCGCTGTAACGAGGGTATCCCCAAAGGATCGCTGACAAAAAGGGTATGTACCTTACGGTACATACCCTTTTGCCGTTCTACTTACCTTGCAGACGGCGCAAGCACGGCTCACACAAGCGCTTCACGTCGATTTTCAGCCCGCCCATCGTGTACCCTAATTCTTCGCATCCACACGGAGCTTGGCGGCCCATGCGATCACAAAGGTCACGGCCTGCGCGATGGGTGTCGCAAGCCAGACGCCGGTCAGCTTCAGCAGCGGCGGCAGGAGCAGGAGCGTCAGCAGCGTACAGACCGGCTCGGCATACACAAGGAGATAGGACAACCCGTTCTTTTCCGTTGCGTAGAAGTAGGACGTCGTAATGCGGACAAACGCCAGCAGCAGCAGCGGCGCAAGGAAAAGCGGCAGATACCGGATGACCCCGGCATTTGCCGCCGCCGACGCGCCAAACAGCGTGCCGACTTTTGCTCTTGCAAGATAGACGCCGATCATGCAGACCACTGTGACCGCAACGGCGGTCAGGTATCCTCTAAAAAGATAGCGG
>UMKJ01072581.1_pt1 | contig 18411 bp, 14 predicted proteins | sample 1966301 | NCBI WGS metagenome assembly UMKJ01 (sample SAMEA4836173, study PRJEB28245) | human gut metagenome | biome: gut microbiome; material: fecal sample | place: Denmark | collected 2008
CTCAGCGTATCCTTCCAACATTCTTCTGATTGCTTCGACGTCATTTACCTCAGTATAAACAGTCAGCATACAATCGTAGAAAGAATCACCGAACTGAAGAATGTCTACAAATTCCGGCATAAGTGAGAATTCATCTACAATTTCTGCTTTCCTGTAACTTGGAACGTTCTGGAACATACGAACCAGGTACATATGCATTGACATTCCGAGTGCACGGTAATTAATATAAATCATTGGAAGCATAAATTTTCGTTCATCAACACACATTACAATGTCTTTTTTCATTTGTTTGCCATCCAGGCCGGATAACTTCTCCAGCATATCAAAATCAAACATATCTGCGATGGATTTTGTGCTGTTAAGAGCTTCAATAATGGCAAAATCTTTTTTATCTATTTTGTTCTGAACTTTAAGGAATTTCTTCTTCTGTTCTTCCCCAAAAATAAATTTTCTGTATCTGTCTTCCGGAACATCCCATTGATTTACAAGTGATTCTCTGACATCTGCCCTGATCGGACAAAGATGTACATATTCAACCTCCGGTCTGTCTTTCCATGGCTGGATAACATCTGCAAGAAGATTGTCCAGAACTCTCATGTGATTTCCGTTAAAGAAATCGAAATCGCCCTCTGCGAGATATCCTGTACAAATATCATCTTTATTCTGATACCACTTGGCAAATTCAGCTTTTACCTTTGGATCTGTACCGTCTTTTAATTTGACAACCCAATAATAAAGTCCCCAACCGTAAACACCAACATTTGGATTCATAACGAACATGATAAGATGTTCATCATACATTCGTTTTAATCGATCCTTGATATCATCGGGTTTGATTCCGGTTTCCTTCTCGATATAATCGATATTCCAGACTTCCGGATAGACTTGATAAAATGACTTCGCAACATTGTATGCTGCAACTTCTGTAGCATCGAGAGAATATGTTCCCGGTTCAGAGTAACCATATCCTCTAGGTGGGAAACAATTTTTTTTCATCCACGCCTGTTGCTGATCCGTTCCTATTGTGTATAATGTTTCTCCCATAGAATACCTACCTCCTTCTATTTTTATATACACGCTTCTTATATACCCAACATAACATAAACAAATCCAGAAACCAATTCCCTCCAGATACGTTTGAACAAAGAAGAGACAATTGTTCAAAATGCCTCGTTTTCATGAAAAACAACTTTATTTTTATGTGAAAATATACTATAATTATTTGTATATAGCGAGGTTTTTGGAAATACATGAATGAAGAAAAAGCAATTTTATCTAAAGACAATTTTATACATAATTCGATTAAAGATGCATTTCTGCAGCTTCTTCTGAAAAAGGACTATATGCAAATAACCATAACAGATCTTTGTAAATATGCAGGTGTCAGCCGAGGGACATTTTATACTCATTTTGGTAACATTGGACAAGTTGTTGAAGAAGTTTTTTCAGATGCTCTATATGATATTAAAAATATGGCTTTGTTATCTGAGAATGGATCAAGTTCAAATATAATTGTTAGGAAGGGGCTCTGTTGGCTTTTACGGGAAAATCCGAAATATCAGCCCCTCTTTTTTTCAGAAGCATTGTTCCTGCCGGCAGTAAAACATACAGTTGTTGCACTTAAACAGGATTTTCTTGATGTTATGCTGGATAAGACAGGTTTAGATGAATCCACATTAACTGATTTACTAACCGTTCAAATAATGGGATGTCTGGAAATGTGCAGAAAACATTTAGGAAAATCTGATGAAGAATGGTGCAGATTCCATACTTGTTTTGATCTTTTCCTTAAAGCAGGTTATGAAGGGATTATTCAAAATAACAATGCTTAATTTTTTCTGCGATTAACGATATAAATACCGGCGCATACCAAAACTAATGCAACCAGGCTGCCAACATTAAATGCCTGTTTTACCTCTCCGAGTATCAGTGCCGATAAGATCACGCTGCAAAGTGGATTTACAAATCCGAAAATCGCAACTTTGGAAACATCATTCCATGCAAGCAGTATAGACCAGAGTGTATATGCCACTGCTGAAACCAGTGCAAGGTAAAATATAATTGACAGACCTCCGGTAGTTATATTTCCCAGGCGTCCGCCCATTCCAATTCCAATTAAAGTCAGAACAATTCCGCCCATCGTGAACTGGGTTCCGCTTAACACTACTGGTGATACTTTTTTGGAAAAAAGATTGATCAACACAGTAGACATTCCATAAGATAATTGTGCAATCAGAATAAATCCTTCTCCGATCAGTTTAAATCCCATATCCAGGGAATTTCCCATCAGATTGATTACTACAACTCCTGCAAATCCCAATACACATCCTGCGATTTTTTGGCTCGTCATCCGTTCATTTCGAAATACCAAACAAGACAACAAAATTGCAATAAAATTTCCAAGCCCGGTGATGATTCCACCTTTTACTCCGGAAGTGTGTGCAACTCCTATGTAAAAAAAGAAGTATTGCCCCACTGTCTGGGCAAGACACACAGGAATGGCATATTTGAGGAGTGTCCTATCAGGAAGCATCACTTTCTTTTCCCTGATTGATGCAAAAATTAATACCAGAATCCCAGCTAAAGTAAAGCGGATTCCGGCAAATACAATCTGGCTTGCAGTGTCTGAAGAATCTACCTGCAGAAGGTGATACCCTGTCTTAATTACCGGGATTGCACTTCCCCACAGGATACAGCATACACAAGCAAGAAGTGCTACAATACCAGTTTGAGTTAATTTGTTTTGTTTTTGCGCCATTTTCTTGTTTCTCTTTTCGTATAAATTTCGTTATTTCGATTTTTTCAGGTTTTATTTTTCAATATCTGATATTTATTCGTTGCATAACGTTCATCAATAACATTATCATAAGACGGATACAATGCCAAGCTGAATTGATAAAGAGTCTTGACATCAATATTATTTTAAGGATATGATGAAAAATATCTTGTTGCATAAAAGTATAGTTGGCTGATTTTAAGAAATTAGGAGAATGATAATGGATTTGAGTAAGTTATCTATGAAAAAAATTCGCGAACTGGTTATTTTTACAGTGCTGCTTGTAGTTGCATTGTGGAAATTTGAAGTAGTGATCGATGTACTGAAAACAATATGGGGAATTCTGTTTCCATTTGTACTCGGTGGCGCAATTGCTTTTGTAATCAATGTGCCAATGAGTTTTTTAGAAAAGAAAATTTTCGGCAAGACAAAAGATGGAAATAAGGTGGGAAAAAAGTTAGCAAGACCGATCAGTCTTCTTCTCACAATTATATTGGCGGTTGGTGTGATCGCACTAGTAATGTTTGGTGTGATTCCACAGCTTACTCGGACAATGGGAAGTTTGATGATAAGTATTGCGAATTTTGTTCCACAGATGCAAAACTGGATTCGAGAGTTTTCACACAATAATCAAGAAATTATGAAGCTTGTAAATCAGGTTCAGTTTAATCAAGATCAGGCCATTAAATGGGGGATCAGTATTCTTGGCAGCGGAGCAGGAAATATGATGAATACGACAATGTCGGCAGTGGGTTCTATTGTCAGTGGATTTGCTACATTTTTCATTGCATTTTCTTTTGCATGCTACATTCTTTTTCAGAAAGAAAAATTGCATGTACAGATAAGAAAAGTATTTTTCGCATTTATTCCGAAACAAAAAGCAGAGGCATTCCTGAAAATTTGTTCTCTGACCTATCAGACATTTGCAAATTTTCTTACGGGGCAGTGTGTAGAAGCTGTGATTCTCGGAAGTATGTTTGTCGTTACACTCAGTATTTTAAAAATGCCATATGCACTTTTGATCGGAACTTTAATTGCATTTACTGCATTGATTCCGATCTTTGGAGCTTTTATCGGATGTGCAGTGGGTTGCTTTTTGATTTTTATGATAAGTCCTAAGCAAGCAATTTTATTTATTATTGTATTTTTGATTCTTCAGCAGATTGAAGGCAATCTGATTTATCCGCATGTGGTTGGTGGATCAGTTGGACTTCCATCAATCTGGGTGCTTGCTGCTGTTACGATCGGTGGCAATCTTATGGGAATCGTAGGAATGCTTATTTTCATTCCATTAGTTTCGGTTCTGTACACTATTTTCAGGGAATTTGTATATCTTCGTCTGAAGGAAAAAAATATAAAACAAGTGACAAAGACAGTAGTGGAAGAATATACAGCAGAGGAAATTGCTGCTATGGGAAAAAATATAAAAAAGAATAGAGAATAAGAGAAAAACAAAAAGCGGAAAATCTCATTAGATTCAGAGGTTTTCCGCTTTTGAGTGCTTTGCTTTACGAGAGAAACGAAGGAGAGACGCTATTTGAAGTTTTCTTCATAATCGTTTTCTTTTGCTTTTTTCTGTTTTTTGAGTGTTATTTTTTTGATGCTTTTCTTAACTATAACTACGATAACAGCTATAACTGCTGCACATACAATAAGGATCGGTAATGCACCAAGAATTCCAATGATGAGATTCCTGAAACCGTGACCTACTTTATACAGGTTGTCTCCGAATCGTTCTTTGATTTCTTCAAAGAAGCCTTTCTCACCCGCGTCTGTCATACGTTCGACTTCAAATATCTCCACATGCACTGTGCTATAATCAATCTGATTGTCCAGAAGTCTAAGTTGACTTTCGTAGCTTTCTATTTCATATCGGATATCGGATAATTTACTTTCAATGGCTAAGAGGTCTTCCATATTTTCTGCTGTAGAAAGCAGCTCCATCAAACGTGCCTGTTCCGTTTCTAAAGCTTTTTTATGACTTTCGACATCTACATACTGAAGTGTCACATCTTCCACGGATTCATTTTCCTGTGTTACATTTCCAAGTTCACCAACGATATCCACAAACTCATTTAACTTGTCTGCCGGAATTCGTATGGTGTAGCTTGCATATCGGGTTGTTGTATAAGAATAACTATTGCCGCTGATAGAAGAATTCTCGACATAGCCACCTAGTTCAGTAGTTTTTGTTTTCAGGCTATTGAGTACAGAATCAAATTCTTTTGTCTGCAAAGAAAGAGAAACCGTTCGGATCAGTTTTCGTCCGTTTTCTATCTGAGCTTCCAGTCCATTTCCGGAAGTGACTCCTGCATCGGCTGTTTCTGCAGGTTCTTCGCAGTATTCGTTTTCTGAATAATCTGTACCGTAGACTGATTCCATGGTTGCACTGTCCTCGGATGCTGACATTGATTTGCTGCCACATCCGACAGTCAATAGTGCCATCATAATTGCTGTGAAAAATGCGATTCTTTTCTTAAATTTCATACAAACACCTCCATTCTATCAGTAGGTCTTGAGTGAAGGTTAAAAGGGGAGTAGATTTACTTTACATCGGACAGCTTCTTCTTTCACCCTTGTCCATGTCTCCACGTAAATAGTGTCCATTAAATTCCATATTAATGTCACGGATCTCTTTTTTACCTTCGATATACTCATCGTACATTTCTGAAAGTCTTGCCATGCAACCATCGCAGCTTGCAGAAATGTTGCCTAAAGATTCTTTTACGATCTGTTTTCTTTCTTCTACAGTTGTGTCTTTTATTAAAATGCTTTTGAATTCCATGATAGTTACCTCTGTTTTTCGTTTAGATTTAATAGCTATTTCTATTAAAAGTATAACATAAAATATGATTAACTGCATAGTTTCTGGAGAATATAAAATGCCTGGGAAAAAGCTCTTTAAAAATGGGTTTAATTATAAGCTATAATGAGGTACAATAGAAAGACTTATCATATCAGATTTGAGATTGTTTTCCGTCATCATAAGTGGTAAACAACAAATTGGTATTACTGGAGAGGCGTAGGTATGGCGAAAGTACATGGGGAATCAAAGCTGACTTTTTTGGAGTCGACGAGTATTATCATAGGACACGGCGTGGGATCGGGAATTCTTTCGGTTCCATTCCTTGCATCCAGGAATAACTGGCATGATATCATCTGGATTGCGGCAGTGGCATATTGTATGAATCTGCTATTGCATTTTATGATTGCGGAACTGTCTTTGAATAACAATGGCGCGCAGTTTATCAAATGCTTTGAAAATGAGCTGTTTGTGGGAAAGCTGAAGATGGCATGTACATGGCTGGCGTTTGGGCTGCTTGGCTTTTCGGTTGTAGTGAATGTGAGTGGATTTATCACAGGTGCGGCAGCAGTATTTTCTGCATGGTTTCACCTTCCGTCAGTGGCCGGAATGCTGCTCTTTTATGTATTGGCAGCAAGTGTGGTCTATATCGGAATGAAACTGGTTGGAATTTGTGAGAAAATTGCAGTGATTTCCATGTTTGGAGTCATAGGGATCCTTTTTGTAGCAACGATGCTTTCAGAGACAACAGAGCTTTCGACAAAGTTCTATTCGAATAACAATATGCTGGCACTTTATAGCATGATTGCATTTTCATTATCTGCTGTTATGTCTGTGCCACAGGTTGTGAAAGGTTTAGAAGGAGACGAAAAAGGTATTCGTAAAGCGATTGCAACAGGCACGGGCTTGAATATGGGACTGATTCTTTTGATCACATTTATGACGCTTCTGGGATGTTCTAATGTGACAGAGAATGGAGCACTGGTAGATCTTTCCGGCCATCTTGGCGGATGGGTCAGCATTATCGGATATGTATTTTCCTTGCTGGCTCTTGCAACATCTTTCTGGGCAAATACACTGAATCTTCGAGATATTGTGAATGAACAGACGAAATGGGGCGAAAAGATCAGCTGGCTTGCAGCTACATTACCTTGTCTTGTGATCGCACTTGTGGGTGTGCAGAGCTTTGTTGGTTTCACAAGAATGGCAAGTGTGGTTCAGGTTCTGACCGGAGTAGGAGTTATTGTTGCATACAATCGTTCCAGAAAACGTGCGGGAACTAGCTTGATCTGCGGAAGACTTGGTAGTTTGCCGTTCCAGATATTAGCAGTAGCAGCGTCGTTGGTAGCATCTGTAGGAGCAGTACTTACGGTGACAGTATGAAATTACAAATATGTTATTACAAAAGTTGATGGAGAAGGAGATAAGAAAATGCAAGGACAGATTGAAGTGAACAGTAGTATTTTAGAAAGATTTGAATTCAGGGATATTAGACAGGAAGAGGCAGATCAGGCAGTATTAATTGAGAAAATTTGTTTCCCGCCAAATGAAGCATGTTCTGAGAAACACATGAAGGAGCGAATTGGTGTGACTCCAGAGTTGTTTTTAGTTGCGGTAGATAAAACAACTGGGAAGTTAGCAGGATTTTTGAATGGAATTGCAACGGACGAGGAAAAATTCCGAGATGAATTTTTTATAGATGCATCTTTGAATAATCCAAAAGGAAAGAAAGTTATGATCCTTGGCTTAGATGTATTACCGGAGTATCGAGGACAAGGTCTGGCACGAGAGATTGTAAGATGTTATCTGCAAAGAGAAGAAGAAAAGGGAAGAAAAGAAATTGTTCTTACCTGCCTGGATGAAAAAGTAGAGATGTATAAAAGATTTGGGTTTGTAGATCTGGGAATGTCAGATTCTGTCTGGGGTGGAGAAGAATGGCATGAAATGACATATTATCTGAGATAGAAGTAAATAACGAATGATAGTGAAAGCTGTAAAGTCTAATGGAAAATATTTGCCAAAGACTTTACAGCTTTTTTCTAAAAATGTATGATAAGAAAGAAAAATGAAAAATGTGAGATAGATAAGATGAGGAGAAAATATCATGGAATATTGGGATATTTATGATGCGGAGAAACGGCCGACCGGAAGAAAAATGAAGCGAAATGACTGGTGCTTAAAGGATGGGGAATACCATCTGACAGTACTTGGAGTTGTGGCAAGACCGGATGGAACATATCTGATCACGAAACGTGTAATGACAAAAGCGTGGGCACCGGGTTGGTGGGAAGTATCCGGCGGTGCAGCGCAGGCAGGAGAGTCTTCTGAGGAAGCGGTATGCCGTGAAGTGAGAGAAGAGACAGGATTAGATATTTCTAATGCAGAAGGCGGATATGTATTTACTTATAAACGAGAAAATCCGGGCGAGGGTGATAATTATTTTGTTGATGTATATCGCTTTGTGCTTGATATTGATGAGAATGATCTGAAACTTCAGACAGAAGAAACAGATGGATATATGTTCGCAACTAAGGAGGAGATTGAAAACTTTGCCAAGGAGGGAATCTTCCTTCATTATGACAGCATTAAGAGAGTGTTTGAACAGTTACAATAATTTATAGAATGAGGAAAAGTTATGCATTCAGAAAAGAAAAAAAACAGATTTGAAATTGATATGTGCAATGGCTCGATCATGAATAAGCTGATTTCTTTTTCAATTCCGCTGATGATATCTGGAATTTTGCAGCTTGCATTTAACGCAGTGGATATTGTTGTGGTAGGAAGATTCAGTGGAAGTGAGTCACTGGCAGCAGTCGGATCAACCACAGCACTGATCAATGTATTTACGAACCTATTTATAGGAATATCTCTTGGAGCAAATGTGCTTGCAGCCAGGTTCTATGCGGCAGGGCGCGAGAAAGAGATGTCGGAGACGGTGCACACAGCGATTACATTTGCGATTATAAGCGGAGTTGTGATGGCATTAGTTGGATTGTTCTTTTCCAGAGGAGCACTTGAGTTGATGGGAACACCGGATAATGTGATCAATCTTTCGACACTATATATGAAGATCTATTTCCTGGGAATGCCGTTTTTTATGTTATATAATTACGGAGCGGCAATCTTAAGAGCGGTTGGAGATACGAAACGACCACTTTTGTTTTTGATCGTAGCAGGTGTGATTAACGCATGTTTAAATCTTTTACTTGTAATTGCTTTTCATTTAGGAGTAGCGGGCGTTGCAATTGCAACGGTAACAGCACAGTTTGTATCGTGTGTATTGGTATTGCGTTGCCTGTATAAATCAGACAGCAGTTATCAGCTTCGCTTCTCGAAGCTAATGATAAAAAAAGTATATTTAGGACAGATCTTTCAGGTTGGAATTCCGGCAGGAATTCAGAGTACTGTGATCAATTTCTCAAATGTACTTCTGCAGTCATCGGTCAATTCTTTCGGATCCGTGGCGATGGCAGGATATACGGCAGCGAATAACATTTTTGGATTTTTATATGCATCGATCAATGCAGTGACACAGGCATGTATGAGTTTTACAAGCCAGAATTACGGAGTCGGAAAATGGAAACGAATGGACAGAGTCTTAGTTGACTGCCTGATTCTTTCCACAACGATTGCATTAATTCTTGGTGGAGGTGCGTATCTCTTTGGACCGGAGCTTTTGAAGATTTATACCGATGATCCTCAGGTTATCAGCTGTGGTATGGAGATTCTTCTATATACAACAGTTACTTATTTTCTGTGCGGATGGATGGATCTGTTCCCGGGATCTCTTCGTGGAATGGGAAAATCAATTGTGCCGATGATACTTTCCGTAATCGGAACAGTCGGAACGAGAATCGTCTGGATCTTTGGAATATTTCCAAGATTCAGATCATTGAAGATTTTGTTTATTTCCTATCCGGTATCCTGGATCATTACGATCATCCTGCAGGTGATTTGTTTTATTTTTGTCAGAAGAATCGTTTATGCGCCACTGAAAAAACGAGAGGCTGCTATATAATGAAATAAGAAATGCTTTATTTCCCAAAATATAAGAGGGAATAAAGCATTTCTTTTTTTATTACAGCATTTTGTAAATGATAATTATTGACAAATCCAACATCCTGGAATAAGCTAGTTTTGTATAACTAATTGATAAAAAATCGCAATAAACTAAAGAGGATGATAAAAAAATGACATTAAAAGAATTAGCGATTGGAAAGAGTGCTGTAATTCGAACAGTTGGAGCTTCCGGTGCGTTACGACAGCATTTTTTGGATATGGGTATGATTCCGGGTGCGGAAGTTACGGTGGTAAAGTTTGCACCGATGGGAGACCCGATGGAATTGCAGGTACATGGATATGAACTGACACTTCGTCTTGCAGAGGCAGAACAGATTGAAGTTAAGGAAATCAGCGAGAGAACAAACAGCCATTTCCGTGGAGAACGTTTGAAACCGGTAGATCATCCGGGACTTGGAGAAGAAGGAAAGTATCATTCTGAAGAAGATGCTAATCCGTTACCGGATGGAACAGTGCTTACTTATGCCCTGGTAGGAAATCAGAACTGTGGAAAGACAACGTTGTTTAATCAGCTCACAGGAGCAAATCAGCATGTAGGAAACTTCCCAGGAGTAACAGTAGACCGTAAGGATGGAACAATCAAAGGTTATCCGAATACGAATGTGACAGACCTTCCGGGAATTTATTCAATGTCTCCATACAGCAGTGAGGAGATTGTTTCAAGAAATTTTGTGTTGGATGAACATCCGAAAGCAATCATCAATATTGTGGATGCAACGAATATTGAGCGAAATCTCTATCTGACAATGCAGCTTCTTGAAATGGATATCCCGATGGTAGTAGCTTTGAATATGATGGACGAGGTGATTGGAAATCATGGATCTATCGATGTGAATACAATGGAAGCACTGCTTGGAGTTCCGGTTATTCCGATTTCGGCAGCGAAGAACGAAGGTGTGGATGAAGTAATACGTCATGCACTTCATGTGGCAAAATACCAGGAGCGTCCGCTGCGTCAGGATTTCTGTGATAAAAGTGATCATGATGGTGCGGTCCACAGATGTATCCATGCAGTGATTCATCTGATTGAAGACCATGCAGAAGAAGCAAAGCTTCCGGTACGTTTTGCCGCAACGAAGGCAATCGAGGGGGATCCGCTGATCTTAGAACAGTTAAAGCTTGATCAGAATGAACTTGATATGCTTGAACATATTGTACAGCAGATGGAGACGGAACGTGAGGTTGACCGAAGTGCGGCAATCGCAGATATGCGATTCGATTTTATCGAGCGTCTCTGTGAGCAGACGGTTGTGAAACCGAAAGAGAGTAAAGAGCGTGTCAGAAGTGAGAAGATAGACAAAATCTTGACAGGAAAATATACAGCAATCCCATGCTTTATCGGAATCATGGTGCTTGTATTTTATTTGACATTTAATGTAATCGGTGCATTTCTGCAAGGAATTCTGGAAATGGGAATTGATCAGTTGTCAAGAATGGCTGAGGCAGGACTGATCGCACTCAATGTAAATGATGCAATCCGAAGTCTTGTGATCGACGGAATCTTTACAGGAGTAGGAAGCGTGCTTAGTTTTCTTCCGATTATCGTTACTTTGTTCTTCTTCCTCTCTATGATGGAAGACAGTGGATATATCGCGCGTGTGGCATTTGTAATGGATAAACTGCTTCGTAAGATCGGTCTTTCTGGTCGAAGCATTGTGCCGATGTTGATCGGATTCGGATGTACAGTTCCGGCAGTTATGGCAACAAGAACATTGACCAGTGAGAGGGACCGTAAGATGACGATCCTTCTGACACCGTTTATGAGCTGTACAGCAAAACTTCCGATTTATGCATTCTTTGTAAGTACATTTTTCCCGGGTAAGGGCGGACTGATCATGTCGGGTCTGTACGTGCTTGGAATTGTAGTTGGAATTTTAATCGCATTCCTTTATCGAGGAACTCTGTTTAAAGGAGAACCGGTACCATTTGTTATGGAACTTCCGAATTATCGTCTGCCAGGTGCGAAGAATGTGGCACAGCTTCTTTGGGAGAAAGCGAAAGATTTCTTACAGAAAGCATTTACAGTTATTTTGATGGCAACGATTGTTGTATGGTTCTTGCAGAGTTTTGACTTGCATCTGAACCTTGTGGAGAATTCAGCAGATAGTATTCTTGCTATGATTGCAGGTGCACTTGTTCCAATCCTTCGTCCGCTTGGACTGGGAGACTGGAGAATCTGTACAGCACTGATCAGTGGATTTATGGCGAAAGAAAGTGTAGTATCTACACTTGAGGTATTGTTCGGAAGTGGAATTGCATCCGTACTGACTCCATTGTCAGCCGGTGTCCTGCTTGTATTCAGTCTGCTCTACACACCATGTGTTGCAGCGGTTGCATCAGTAAAGCGTGAGCTTGGTACAAAATGGGCTGTCGGAATGGTATTCTGGCAGTGTCTGATCGCATGGGTTGTGGCAATCATCACGAGAGGAATCGGAATGCTGCTTTTCTAATGGGGAAAGCTGTTACTGTGACAGTAACGAAATGTCTCGGAATAAATCGTCTGGGAATAAATGATAAAATTTATTGACAAAACAGAATTCATTCGTTATAGTAAGAAACGATGTGTCAGTGAGGCGGTTGTCCATGAGACGAACCGAGCCGAAAGATAAATTAAATATATTCCGTGAGGGAGTAGTTCGCATGAAAATGTGATTTGTCAACATACCGGTGAGAAGGCACTTGAACTGATTACCTGGCAAATCTTAAAGAATGAGACTCATGTATGTTTTAAAAATAAGAGGATAGGTTTGTTATAACAAGCAGGCAGTTCTCTTATCATAGAACATACGTGGGTCTCTTTGTTTTTATATATTAGGAAAGTCCTTTCCTAATATATAAAAAACGCTCCGCTCAGGATGCGCACTGCAATTGTAGCGGAACAGATACAGAAGAAAAAAGAAAAGAGGAGAAACATGGCACTATTTATCGAGCTTTTGTTGATGGGGGTAGGGCTTGCGATGGATGCATTCGCAGTGTCCGTCTGTAAGGGACTTGGAATGAAGAAGCTGAATAAGAAACAGGCGTTAGTGATCGGATTGTATTTTGGAGGGTTCCAGGCATTAATGCCGCTTGTGGGATGGATTCTTGGAATTCAGTTCCAAAAGTATATTACAAGTATTGATCACTGGATCGCATTTATTCTGCTTGGCTTTATCGGTGGGAAAATGATTCTGGAGGCAGTAAAAGAATGGAACGAAGAAGATATTGTTGAAGTAAAAGATCAGCCGTTGGATCATAGAAATATGTTTGTACTTGCCGTTGCGACGAGTATCGATGCGCTGGCAGTCGGAATCACATTTGCATTTCTGGACACACCGATTCTTGAGGCAATTACGATCATCGGAATTACGACAATGATTATTTCTATTGTTGGTGTAGTGATTGGAAATTATTTTGGTGGGAAATATAAACATAAGGCAGAACTGGTTGGTGGAATCATCCTGGTGCTTTTAGGTGTTAGGATTTTGATCCAGCATCTGTCTGGATTAGCATAAAATGAGGTTGAATATAGTATAGCAGAAAGGAAATAAAAGATGAGTGATTTGTTTCAAAGTGTGCCATTTGCAGTGGTACTTTTAATTGTTGGATTTGTGTTCCTTGTAAAAGGTGCAGATGCATTTGTTGAGGGGTGTAGCAGTATCGCAAGACGGTATCATGTTCCGTCACTGATCATCGGAATGACGATTGTGGCGATGGGGACGAGCCTTCCGGAGACTGCGGTCAGTGTGACAGCAGCAGTTACGGGAAACAATGCACTTGCAGTTAGTAATGCGGTAGGATCTAATATTTTCAATCTCATGGTTGTAGTCGGAGCATGCACGCTTTTTACTTCCGTGGCAGTTCAGATTAATACGTTAAAGATTGATTTTCCGATATCTATTCTGTGTGCGGTATTGCTTCTGATTCTTGGTGCAGCCGGAATGTCACTGGGACATATAGATGGAGTTGTATTTATTATCTTATTCCTGGCGTTTATCCTCTACATGATCCGCTCAGCACAGACATCTCGTGAGAAAAATGTGGAGCCGGGAGTGGAAGAGGAAGAGTATCTTCTGGAAGCAGAGGAGATTCAGGAAATGTCTATGGGAAAGAGTGTGATTTACATTCTTCTCGGCGCAGTAGCGATTGCGGTCGGAAGTGACTGGGTAGTAGACGGTGCCTGTACAGTTGCGGCGGCAATTGGAATCAGTCAGACTCTGATTGGTCTTACTGTAGTTGCATTTGGAACAAGCCTTCCGGAGCTGGTTACATCGATTGTAGCAGCAAAAAAAGGCGAGGTGGATATGGCACTTGGAAATGTGATCGGTTCCAATATCTTTAATATTCTCATGGTGCTTGGTATTGCAGCAGCAATTTCACCGGTCGCATTTTTGACAGAAAATATCATTGATATTGCAGTGCTGATCGTGTTCAGTGTTATTGGATGGATCATGGCATGGACGAAAAGAGAACTTAATAGAAAAGAAGGTATTATCATGTTACTTCTTTATGCAGTGTATGTTGTGTACATTTGTATGAGATAGTTTGTGATAACTCTGAAAAAAGGATTATGTGAAAGGCAAAAAGTAGTTGTGCCAATCACATAATCCTATTTTAGTTTCCTATAATTAATGCAAAGTAGCCCCAGTCCCATAAGAGGGATTCGAAACTGTTTTCCAGATATTCATAAATATCCGCTGTTTCATATCCGGTCATTCGTGTAATGATCACAAGATATTGTCTCAACGTTTCGTAAGAAATTTCAGAAACGTTTGTGTCTGTGTTATCCAGCATCCATCTTAAGAAAACGCTGTGGCGGAACGCCGCGTATTCAAGCGCGATCCATTGCATCTGCACGAGCATATTTTCGAGGTCATTTCCAGGAAGCAGGAAATCAGAAAAAATCTCGTTGCGCAGGAAATTGCGAAGCAGTGGTTCGTAAGGGCTCAAGTATTGTGTGAATTGTTCCCATTGTTCCAGTAAAGTGGATTCGTAAGCTTTAGTATTATCAGGATTTCCAGTACTGCCCGAAAGGGCTTCCGATATTTCTTCAGCCAAAGCAAGAATTGGATTCAGAGTATCCTGATAGAGCCCTTCTTTTTGATAGTTTACGGAAAGATCTTGTAACAGTTCGTTACATTCACTGATCAGATCCAAAGGTGGAAGGTCTATATCTGAGATCGTATTTCCAAGTTCTCTCACTGTGCTATCAGAAAAATAATCTTCTAACAGTTCTTTTGTTAATGGCTGATGCTGGTACAATTCCTGAAGAATATAGAAGCTTTCCAAAAGTTCTTCTTCGATTGTTCTGGAAGAATCATCTAAAAGATTGAGTAGTTTTTCACGCAAGAGGAAAAGGACAGAAGTATCTGTATCGCCAGTATCGGACAAAGTGTCTGATACATTTGGAAAATGCAGGGACTTCTGTTTGTTCCACAGGTCAATCACTGCAGGGCAGCAAGGCATCAGCATTTTCTCGTTATGTGTCGGAAAGCGATGTTCCTCTCGTGGAAATGTAGTGCATGTTTCTGATAGGACTTTGTCGCCGTAAGCAACAACAAGGCGGCAGAGCTTCTCAGAGTTAAGGAATGGACAGCGATGATCACTGTCCAGGCCTATCACACGCTGTCCATCTTTTTTAATCGTATAAGCGCTTAAATTTTTCTTTTGTTCAGGTACGGTTTCCGGAGCCTGGAGTTTCTTCCATTTACGGTTCGTATCTGCATCGACGCCAATCTTCCATTCCTGGCAGCAGGTGATCGGACAGCGGTCGGCGATGCAGGTGAACTTAGAATAATAATCAGGTATCAAATAATTAATTTCTGTCATCACGGTCATGGAATTCTGTATGCTGCCCAACATATTTGTATGCCGGACGGATGATCTTACCGGCATTTAACAGTTCTTCCAGACGATGTGCACTCCACCCGGTGATACGCGCAATCGCGAAGAGTGGTGTGAAAAGCTCTTCCGGAATATTCAGCATTGTATAAACAAATCCGCTGTAGAAGTCAACGTTAGCACAGACAGGTTTCAGCATCTTTCTGTGTGTCATGATCTCTTCACCGGCGATTCTTTCTACGCGGTCATAAAGTGCGAATTCATCGTCAAATCCCTTTTCAGAAGCAAGCTTCTGTGCATAGCTCTTCAAAATCTTTTCTCTTGGGTCGGAGATTGTGTAGACTGCGTGTCCCATTCCATAGATCAGTCCCGCCTTATCAAAGGCTTTTTTATCAAGAATCAGGCGGAGATACTCACGAATCTCATCTTCGTTAGTCCAGTCTTTGACAGACTTCTTAATATCATCAAACATCCCCTGCGCTTTCAGGTTTGCACCACCATGACGAGGTCCTTTCAGAGAACCGATGGAAGCAGCAATTGCTGAATATGTATCTGTTCCTGAAGAAGTAACAACATGTGTAGTGAAAGTGGAGTTGTTACCACCGCCGTGTTCTGCATGAAGAATCAGTGCAACATCAAGAACCTTGGCTTCTAGTTCTGTATACTGTCCATCCGGACGAAGCATGTACAAAATATTTTCGGCAAGAGAGCGGCCTTTCTCCGGATTACGGATCAGAAGTGTCTCATCTTTACGGAAATGTCTGTATGCATGATAAGAATATACTGCGATCAGTGGAAGCTTTGCAATAAGTTCAAGAGCCTGACGCAGTGCATTTTCAACAGAAATATCTTCCGGGTTCTCATCATATGTATATAAAGTAAGAACACAGCGCTGGAGTGCGTTCATGATGTTAGAGCTTGAGGCCTTCATGACAACGTCACGAACAAAACGTCCGCTTAGATCTTCTAATTCAGATAAAACTTTCAGAAAATGCTCTAATTCATCTTTCTTTGGAAGACGTCCGAAAAGGAGCAGGAAAGTTGTCTCCTCAAATCCAAAACGTTTGCCTTTCAGACCGTTGATAAGGTCATTGACATTGATTCCCTGATAGTAAAGTCCACCTTCAGCAGGAATTTTACGTCCGTTTACAACATCAAATCCACAGACATCGGATACTTCAGTCAGCCCGGTAAGAACTCCTCGGCCGGTTGAATCACGAAGTCCGCGCTTTACATCATATTCTTCATAAAGATTCGGATCAATGCGGTGTCCTTTCAAAAGTGTTTTCTCTAAATAGTTCATATCACTGCGCAGATCGTCAGTGTTTGCAATTAATATATCATTTGAATTCATAGCTTTCATCCTCACAATACATATATGTTTTCTAGTGTCTTGATAATGCATTTTAATGTAATTATAAACAGTCGAGATGAAATTTGCAAGAAATATATATGTATTCTTGCAAAAACATGAAAAAAATCAAGAAAAGTACGCATAAAACAGAATAAAATGAATATTGAATTGTTAGATAACTCAAAAACAAGAATGCTTAAATGAATTTCTGAATCGTCAGAAAGAAAATGATGTGGCTGTGGTCATACCAGATGCCAAAGCGCAAATCTATTGTAAAAATACAAAAATACGGAGAGATATTTTATTATAAAGTGCTGAAAAATAGGAGAAACAGGTGCATTTATTGACGCATAATAATAAGAAGAGTATAATGTTAAAAAGATAACAATAGGTTGGTATAACCAATTAAAAGAAGGAGGGGGATAATTATGTTATTCCAAATTTATGGCGATGGTGCCGGTTGGCAGCTGTTAGGGTGGGTACTGGTGTTTGCCGGACTTGTTCTTGCAAATGAATTCGCAAGACGTACAAAAATCGGTGGACTGATCTGTTTTGGAGCTATTCCGGCTATACTTACAGTGTATTTCATCGCAATCTATATCTGTGCAGCAAATGGCGCAGAATGGGCACTGAATAACGATACTTATGTACATATGACAAGCTGGTTCCATTATGCAAAATTGTATGCTGCAACAGCAGGGTGTATTGGTTTTATGATGCTGAAATACAAATGGGGAATTGGTAAGACAGAATGGTTCAAAGTATTCCCGTTTGCAATCGTTGCAATCAATATTCTGATTGCAGTAGTAAGTGATTTTGAATCAGGTATCCGCGGATTCATGGCAATGAAAGAATTCGGTGACCGCTGGTGGCTGTCTTCAGAAAATGTATGGCTCTACGGAGGATGGTGGAACTGGGTGAACGGAATTGCCGGAATCCTGAATATCTTCTGTATGACAGGATGGTGGGGAATCTACACATCCAAGAAACATGATGATATGCTTTGGCCGGATATGACATGGTGTTTCATTATTGCATATGATCTGTGGAATTTTGAGTACACATACAATAACCTGACAACACATGCATTCTACTGTGGTGTTGCATTACTTCTTGCTCCGACATTTGCAAATATGTTCTGGAACAAGGGTGGCTGGATCCAGAACCGCGCGAATACACTGGCACTGTGGTGTATGTTTGCTCAGGTATTCCCATTATTCCAGGATGCAAGCCGTTTCTCAGTAATTCCGGCTCTGTATTCTGACGGATTCATGGATGCAGCAGTAAGACCGACAAGTGCTAATCCAACCATGCAGGGTGTGATCGCGGTAATTGCACTTGCAGCGAATGTGATCTGTCTGGCTGCAATTATTAAGAGAGCAAAACAGCAGAAGAAGAATCCATACAAGAATGAGATCTTTACAGATCAGAAGGATTATAAGGATGCAATGGCGAGAGCAGAAGTTTAAATTTGTATTTAGATGTTTGAATTCTGAGTGATGAAGCAAAAACTTTTGTTGGATAAGGGCGTGATATGGATACTTTATTGCATCGGACACCGGCCCGCTCTACCTCATC
>UMKJ01049701.1_pt1 | contig 18368 bp, 17 predicted proteins | sample 1966301 | NCBI WGS metagenome assembly UMKJ01 (sample SAMEA4836173, study PRJEB28245) | human gut metagenome | biome: gut microbiome; material: fecal sample | place: Denmark | collected 2008
CAGGCGTACAAAATGAAGCTGGAAGCGTTGAAGCATCAGGGAAAGAGGGTGGATTTGGAGGGAAAATCAACTTCTGTTCAAGTTGGACAGAAGTTGCCGGGAAAGACCTCACGCGAACTTGTGGCTGAAAACAGCCCCGACAGCGCAGCACAGATTCGTCGCTATATCCGTCTCACCGAGCTTCTGCCGGAGGTGCAGAAAAAGGTGGACAGCAAGGAGATCGCGTTCAGCCCCGCCGTGGAGCTGTCATACCTCACCCATGACGAGCAGAAGCAGTTTCTGGACGCAATGGACTATTCCCAGAACACGCCCTCGCTTTCCCAGGCACAGCGGCTCAAGAAGCTCAGCCGGGAGGGAAAATGTACGAAGGAGGCCATGCGCTCCATCATGTCCGAGGAAAAGAAGGAGGAACAGGAGCGCATCACGCTGAGCAGCGATACCCTCCGCAAATATTTCCCCCGAAGCTACACGCCCCTGCAAATGCAGCAGACCATCATCAAGCTGCTGGAGCAGTGGCAGAAAAAACAGCAGCGCCAAAACGAGCGCTGAGAAAGGCAGGTTTATCCATGAACGTAACCATCAACATCTACGGCGACGTACACATCCATTGCGACTGCTGCGACGAACGCGGCGTATATGACGACGACCTTGAGAAAAGCCCCGAAGCCCCATATGAAGATGCACCCGATACGGAGGATGACAGCGAAGAAACCGAGCTGTCCATTGCGGAAGCGGAAGCTGTGGTCAAGGCAGTGGCGGAGCTGCTCTTTCCCTTTCTTCCGGCTGAAATTGACGAGGGAGGCGGCGCGCATGAAGGAATTTGACGTGACCATCACCGAAACGCTGAAGCTCACCGTGTCCGTGGAGGCATCGTCCAAAGAGGAAGCCCAACAGATGGTAAGCGACCAGTGGCACGCCGGGGATCATATTCTGGACGCGGACAATTTCGTGGAGGTGGAGTTTGAGAGCAATGACGGCAAGGAAATCTCCGCCGAAAGAGCGCAGGACGACGCCATCGAGGTGCTCATGGTGGAGCCGGGACAGTACCCGCGCGTGGAGCGCATCGGCTCCGACCTTTCCTCCTTGCAGAAGGCGGTGGATGGCTATATCGAAGCGATTTACCCATATGACGACCCCGTGGCGCTGATCTGCGGGGAGGAAGCCAAGCTGGAGGGCAAGCCCCTGAACCGCGCCCTGCGGGACGGGGACGGCGATATCTACGATATTGTGGCCGGTAAATTCTTCCTCTGCGGTCTGGGGGATGAGAACTTTGCGTCTCTGCCGAAGGAGCTGCAACAGAAATACGAGGAAAAGTTCCGTCAGCCGGAAGCCTTTTTGAAGATGGGCAGCAAAATTATGGCGATCCCCACCGAGCCCGCCAAGGCTGCGGGCAAGGGCAAGACCGCTCCGGTGACAGAACGATGATACTATCAATCTCACTGCGAACGAAAGGAGGAATGACCCATGCAGGAAGAAATTGAAAACAGAACTGTCACTCTGATCATCTCTGCTGTCAAGCTGACCGCACGGGAGCTGAAGGCCGGGATGGATAAATATCTTTCCGAAAAGAAGAGCAAAGCCATGGAAAAGGCGCGTGCCGCGCCTGAAAAGCCCAGCGGCAAGCAGACGGTGAGGCAGCTCATAGGGCAGAATCAGGGTGTATCCAACATTGAGATCACCAACAGCAATATCAAAGGCTTTGAGCGCATAGCCCGGAAATACGGCGTGGATTTTGCCGTTAAGAAAGACCGCAGCGTTTCACCGCCGAAATACTTTGTGTTCTTTAAGGCGAGGGACGCAGACGCGCTGACGGCGGCGTTCAAGGAATACACGGCATATGAGCTTAAACGCGCCGCCAAAGCGCAGAACCGTCCCTCCGTGCTGGCGCATCTGCAAGCACTCAAGGCGAAGGTTCAGGCCATTACGCCGGGGAAATCCCGAAACCAGAACAGGGGCATCACGATATGAAGAAACCTCTGAATATCAAGAAGTTCCTGCTGCCCAATATCCCGTATGTCTTTATCGCCCTCTTTGCCACCAAGCTGGGGCAGGCTGCGCGGCTAAGTCCGGGCGCGGACTTTTCTGGAAAGGCGCTGCACCTCATGGAGGGCTTCGCCGCCGCGTTTCAGTCCGCGCTCCCCAGCTTCCACCCCATCGACCTGTGCGTGGGCGTTGCCGCCGCCCTGCTCATCCGTCTGGCGGTGTATGTCAAGGGCAAAAACGCCAAGAAATTCCGCAAGAATCTGGAATACGGCTCTGCCCGTTGGGGCAGGCCCGAGGATATCGCCCCTTACGTCGATCCGAAGTTTGAGAACAACGTTATCCTCACCCAGACCGAGCGGCTCATGATGTCCAACCGTCCCAAAGACCCCAAGACGGCGCGAAACAAAAACGTGCTGGTGGTAGGCGGCTCCGGCAGCGGCAAGACACGGTTTTTCATAAAACCCAACCTCATGCAGCTTCACAGTTCCTACGTTGTCACCGACCCGAAGGGCAGCATCGCCGTGGAGTGCGGAAAGCTCATGCTCCGTAATGGCTACAAGGTGAAGATATTCAATTCCATCAACTTCAAGAAGTCCCACCACTACAACCCCTTTGCATATATCCACAGTGAGAAGGATATTTTGAAGCTGGTCACGACCCTCATCGCCAACACCAAGGGGGACGGGAAATCCGGGGACGACTTCTGGCAGAAGGCCGAGACGCTGCTCTACACGGCGCTCATCGGCTATATCCACTACGAAGCCCCCGAGGAGGAACAGAACTTCGCCACCCTCATCGAGTTCATCAACGCCATGGAGGTGCGCGAGGACGACGAGACCTTTGAGAACAACGTGGATCTGGCCTTCAAGGAGCTGGCGCAGCGGGAGCCGAATCACTTCGCCGTGCGGCAATATAAAAAATACAAATTAGCGGCGGGCAAAACAGCTAAGTCGATCAATATTTCCTGCGGCGCGCGCCTTGCGCCCTTCGATATTCAGGAGCTGCGGGAGATCACCATGTACGACGAGCTGGAGCTGGACACCCTGGGCGACCGGAAAACGGCGCTGTTTCTCATCATGAGCGACACCGACAGCACCTTCAATTTCCTCATTTCCATGATTTACAGCCAGTTATTCAACCTGCTGTGCGAAAAGGCCGACGACGTGTACGGCGGCAGGCTCCCCGTCCATGTGCGCTGCCTCATCGACGAGTGCGCCAACATCGGGCAGATACCGAACCTTGAAAAGCTCATGGCTACCATCCGCAGCCGCGAGATCTCCGCCTGTCTGGTGCTGCAAGCCCAAAGTCAGCTAAAGGCTTTGTACAAGGACAACGCCGACACCATCATCGGCAACTGCGACAGCTCCATCTTTCTGGGCGGCAAGGAGCCCGGTACGCTGAAGGAGCTGAATCAGGCGCTGGGGAAAGAGACCATCGACACCTTCAACACCGGCGAGAGCCGTGGACGGGAGGTGTCCCACAGCCTGAACTATCAGAAGCTGGGCAAAGACCTTGCCACGATAGATGAGCTGGCGGTGCTGGACGGCTGCAAGTGCATCTTGCAGCTTCGGGGCGTGCGCCCCTTCCTCTCGGATAAGTACGACATCACCCGTCACCCCAATTATAAGTATCTGTCGGACGCGAACCCAAGAAACGCCTTTGATATCGAGAAATACCTCTCCACAAGGCTGGTGCCGAAAGCGGATGAGGTCTACGAGGTGTTCGACGCGGGCCGCGTCTGAGCGCACAAGCCCGCCGCCCTCATGCGGCGGCTTTTCATATAGATACGGATGAGAAAAGACGCTTCCTCGCTTGCAGGGTCGGAACGAATCCACGAACGAAAATTTGAAAGGAGAAGCCGGAATCGGGGCTGCATCGCAGCTTTCGCTCCGGCTCCTGCTGTATCCGCGAGATTTCAACACCACCAACACCCAATGATTCCGGCAACACAAATATGGAATTTTTCAACTCTGCTGTCGGCGTTCTTCAAACTTTGGTAATTGCCCTTGGCGCAGGTCTCGGCATCTGGGGAGCCATCAACCTGCTGGAAGGCTACGGAAACGACAACCCCGGCGCTAAAAGTCAGGGCATGAAACAGCTCATGGCGGGCGGCGGCGTGGCGCTCATCGGCGTCATTCTCGTACCCCTGCTCTCCGGCCTGTTCGGTTAATCGCCCGCACAAATCCTTCGCGGCGTCCGCCCCTCGGGGCGGGCGCTGCGGGAAAGGAGGGTAAAGCCCATTGGATTTGATATGGCAGAAATTCACCGAATGGCTGAAGGAGCTGCTGGTCAGCGGCATCATGGACAACGTGAACGGACTGTTTGACAACGTGAACAGCCGCGTGGCGGGCATCGCCGGACAGGTGGGCGCTACGCCCCAGGGCTGGAACAGCGGCGTCTACGGCATGATCCGAACGCTGTCGGACAATGTGATTTTGCCCATCGCGGGCGTGATCCTCGCCTTTGTCATGACGCTGGAGCTGATTCAGCTCATTACGGAAAAGAACAACATGCACGACGTGGACACCTGGATGTTCTTCAAATGGATATTTAAGACCGCCTGCGCCGTGCTCATCGTCACCAACACATGGAACATCGTCATGGGCGTGTTCGAAGCGGCTCAGAGCGTTGTCAACAGCGCGTCGGGCATCATCATATCGGACACGTCCCTGACGTTCAACGAGCATATCGCGGGATTTGAAGCTGCGCTTGCGGAAATGGAGGTCTGGTCGCTGCTGGGGCTGTGGCTGGAGTCCGTGGTCGTGCATCTTTCCATGTGGGCGCTGACCATCTGCATTTTCATCATCTGCTACGGCAGAATGATCGAGATCTACTGCGTGACCTCCATCGCGCCCATCCCCATGGCGACCATGGCCAACCGGGAATGGGGGCAGATGGGCCAGAATTACCTCAGAAGCCTGCTGGCGCTGGGGTTTCAGGGCTTCCTCATCATCGTCTGCGTGGCGATCTACGCGGTGCTGATTCAGAACATCGTGGTGGAGAGCAGCGTCTCGGCGGCCATATGGACGTGCATGGGGTATACGGTGCTGCTGTGCTTCACGCTGTTTAAGACGAGCTCCCTTGCCAGGAGCCTGTTCCACGCCCACTGACGGAGGTGATGAAATTTGGCATACGTTCCCGTACCCAAGGACTTGAATGCGGTGAAAACCAAGGTCATGTTCAATTTAACAAAACGGCAGCTTCTGTGCTTCGGCGGCGGCGCGCTCATCGGCGTACCGCTTTTCTTTCTGCTCAAGGGGCATATCGGCAGCAGCGCGGCGGCCCTTTGCATGATGCTGGTCATGCTGCCCTTCTTCCTGCTGGCCATGTATGAAAAGAACGGTCAGCCGCCGGAGAAGCTCATCCGCAACATCGTGCAGGTGTGCTTCCTGCGCCCCAAACAGCGCCCGTACAGGACAAATAATTTCTACGACCTGCTGAACCGGCAGGATATTTTGGATAAGGAGGTCTACGCGATTGTCCACAAACAAAAACCCCGCAAGAAAGCTCACACGAGCCGAGCGAAAGCAGATCGACGCGGCGATTGCAAGAGCCAGGCGTCAGGATAAGCGAAAGAAGTCCGCCCAGGACAGCATCCCCTTTCAGCGGATGTACCCCGACGGCGTGTGCCGCGTGACGGACAATTACTACACGAAGACCGTGCAGTTTCAGGATATCAACTACCAGCTCAACCAGAACGAGGACAAGACCGCCATTTTCGACGGCTGGTGTGACTTCCTCAACTATTTTGATTCCTCCATCCGCTTTCAGCTTTCCTTCATCAACCTCTCCGCCACGCGGGACACCTACGCCCGACGCATCGCCATCCCCTTGCAGGGCGACTGCTTCGACAAGCTCCGCACCGAGTACACCGGGATGCTGCAAAGCCAGCTTGCCAGAGGCAACAACGGGCTTATTAAGACCAAGTACCTGACCTTCGGCGTGGAGGCGGACAGCCTGAAGGCGGCAAAACCCCGATTGGAGCGCATCGAGACGGATATCCTCAACAACTTCCGCCGTCTGGGCGTGCAGGCGGAAGCCCTGAACGGGATGGAGCGCCTGCGCCTGCTGCACGGGATGCTCCACATGGACGAGCCGCAGCCCTTCCGCTTTTCGTGGGACTGGCTGGCTCCCTCCGGGCTGTCGGTGAAGGACTTCATCGCGCCCAGTGCCTTCGAGTTCAAGACCGGCAGCAGCTTCGGCGTGGGCAGCAAGACCGGCTGCGTATCCTTCTTGCAGATTTTAGCGCCGGAGCTCAACGACCGGATGCTGGCGGATTTTCTCGATATGGAAAGCTCCCTCATCGTCAGTATGCACGTCCAGTCCGTGGATCAGGTGAAGGCCATCAAGACCATCAAGCGCAAGATCACCGATTTGCAGAAGATGACCATTGAGGAGCAGAAAAAGGCGGTGCGCTCCGGCTACGATATGGATATTATCCCCTCCGACCTTGCCACCTACGGCAATGAGGCGAAAAAGCTCTTGCAGGAACTGCAAAGCCGCAACGAGCGTATGTTCCTTTTGACCTTCCTTGTGGTGAACGTGGCGGACAACAAGCAGCGCCTCGGAAACAATGTCTTTCAGGCGGGCTCTATCGCTCAGAAGTACAACTGCCAGCTCACGCGGCTGGACTTTCAGCAGGAGGAGGGCTTCATGTCCGCGCTGCCGCTGGGGTATAACCAGATCGAGATCCAGCGGGGGCTCACCACCTCCAGCGTGGCGATCTTCGTGCCGTTCACCACCCAGGAGCTGTTTCAGGACGGCAAGGAAGCCCTCTACTGCGGGCTGAACGCCCTTTCCAACAACCTCATCATGGTAGACAGAAAGCTGCTGAAAAACCCCAACGGGCTGATCTTAGGCACGCCCGGCAGCGGCAAGTCCTTCTCCGCCAAGCGGGAGATCGCCAACGTGTTCCTCGTCACAAACGACGATATCATCATCTGCGATCCGGAGGCGGAGTACGGCCCGCTGGTGGAGCACCTGCATGGGCAGGTGGTGAAGATCTCGCCTACCTCCACCGACTACCTGAACCCCATGGATTTGAACCTGAATTACAGCGACGATGAAAACCCGCTGAGCCTGAAATCCGACTTCATCCTGTCCCTGTGCGAGCTGATCGTGGGCGGCAAGGACGGCCTCATGCCGGTGGAAAAGACCATCATCGACCGATGTGTGCGCTCTGTTTACCGGGAATACCTGAGCGACCCCCGCCCGGAGAAGATGCCGATTCTGGAGGACTTGTACAACGAGCTTCGCAGGCAGGACGAAAAGGAAGCGCAGTATATCGCCACGGCGCTGGAAATCTACGTCACCGGCTCCCTCAACGTGTTCAACCACCGCAGCAACGTGAATATCGAAAACCGCGTGGTCAGCTTCGATATCAAGGAGCTGGGCAAGCAGCTCAAAAAGATCGGGATGCTGGTGGTGCAGGACGCGGTGTGGAACCGCGTCACGATTAACCGGGAGCAGCGCAAGTCCACCCGCTACTATATCGACGAAATGCACCTTCTTTTGAAGGAGGAGCAGACCGCCGCGTATACGGTGGAGATATGGAAGCGCTTTCGCAAGTGGGGCGGCGTTCCCACGGGCATCACCCAGAACGTCAAAGACCTGCTCTCCAGCCGTGAGGTGGAGAACATCTTTGAAAACTCCGACTATGTGTATATGCTCAACCAGGCTTCCGGCGACCGGCAGATTCTGGCGAAGCAGCTCAACATCTCGCCCCATCAGCTCTCGTATGTGACCCAATCCGCCGAGGGCGAGGGGCTTTTGTTCTACGGCAGCGTGATCCTGCCCTTCGTAGACCGCTTCCCCAAGGATACGGAGCTGTACAAAATCATCACGACCAAGCTCTCGGAGCAGGTGCAGTCAGAATAGAGACGAGAAAGGATGTGCGAATATGAATAACAATCTGATGATCTTTGAAAACCCGGAGTTCGGAGCTGTACGCAGCATCCTGATCGACGGCGACCCGTGGTTTGTCGGTAAAGACGTGGCTTCCAGCCTTGGTTACAGCAACCACCGAAAAGCCTTGCTCGACCATGTTGATGGGGAGGATAAATTGGATGGGGTAACGATTCGTGACCCCATCGGCAGAGGTCAGAAACCTATCTTTATTAGCGAATCCGGCCTTTACAGTCTCATCCTCTCCAGCAAGCTGGAGCGCGCAAAGAAGTTCAAGCGCTGGGTGACGGCCGAGGTGCTGCCCTCCATCCGTAAGCACGGCGCGTATATGACGGATGCGCTTCTTAGCCGGATGGATGAGAACCCCGAGCTGATCTTGGAGTATATCGGCAAGCTCCGTGCGGAAAACGCAAAGGCGAACGCCGCGCGGGAGGCGCTGAAAAAGGCAGAGGCCGAGAACGCGCGGCTGGCTCCGAAGGCCAGCTACTACGATTCCTTTGTGGGAGTCGAGAGCGTGACCTGTCTCCGCTATACCGCCAAGGAGCTGGGCGTTCCGCAGAAGAAATTCATCGGCTACCTGCTGGAAAAGGGGTATGTGTTCAGAGACCGTCACCGCAGCGACCGTGTATTTGTCAGAGCCGGCAAGCGCAACGACCCGCTGTTTGTGACCAGAGATTTTTACCTTCCCAACGGAGCAAAAAGCGAATACACCCTCGTCACGCCTGCCGGAAAGGCGCATTTTCTGAAAATCGCGGAGAAAATCAGCGTCTGGGAGCCCCGTGAGGTTGCAGAGGGCAAAGACGCCAGCGAACAGGCCGTTTTTGCCGCGTGCGTATGACGATCCAATCCCCACAGAATCGAGGTGATGAATATGGCAAAACGCTCGCCAAGGCTGATTTTCACCGAGGAAGAACGCGCCCTGCCGGAGCTGGAACGAGCTGTCCGCAAGGCGGACAGGGCGGCGGATAAGCTGGAGAAGGCCGAAGCGAAAATTCCCAAGAAAACCGTTAAGGTCAAAAAGCGCGTTGTGGACAGTGAGAGCGGCAAGGTCACGACGCGCCTTTTCTTTGAGGAGGCGGACAAAAAGCGTCCGCCCTCCAAGCTGGCGCACGCCGCAAGGAAAGCGCCGCTGGATACCGTCCGCAGCGCAGTCCACCGCAAGCTCCGGGAGGAGGGCGACGACAACCCCGGCACGGAGGCGGTGAACACCCTGACCGAGACGGCGGAGCGCACCTGGCGCATTGCGGAATCGGCGCACCGCTCCCATGCGGAAAAGCCCTACCGCAAAGCGGACAAGGCGGAAGCCGCCGCAGATAAAGCCAATCTCAAGGCGCTGAACAAACAGTACGAGCAGGAATACGGCAGGGCTTCCAATCCCTATTCCCGCTGGCGGCAGAAGCAGGCCATTAAAAAGGAATACGCCGCCGCAAAAGCGGGGAACGGCGCGAGGAATACCGTCAAAGCGTCCGAGACCACCGCGAAGGCGGCAAAGCGCGCCGCCGAGGGAAGCAAAAAGGCCGGCAGCTTTTTTGTCCGGCACAAGAAGGGCTTTCTCATTGCGGGCGGCGTCGCCGCCGCGATACTGCTGCTCATGACCTGCATTTCCTCCTGCTCCACGCTGTTTCAGGGCGGGGTGTCCGGCATTGCGGCCTCCACCTATCCGCTGGAGGATGCGGATATGCTGGCAGCGGAAGCCGCCTACTGCGCCATGGAGGACGAGCTGCGGGAATACCTGAACAGCTACGAAAGCACCCACGATTACGACGAGTACCACTTTGACCTGGACGAGATTGAGCACGACCCCTATGTGCTCATTTCCATGATTACCGCCCTCAAGGGCGGAGAATGGACGATTGACGAAATAGGCGGGATTCTGGAGACGCTGTTTGAAAAGCAGTATATCTTAACGGAAACCGTCGCCACGGAAACCAGATACCGCACCGAAACGCATATCGGCTATTACACCGACGAATACGGCAATCTGCAAAGCTACGAGTACGAGGCGGAGGTTCCCTACACCTACTATATCTGCCATGTGGAGCTGGAAAACTTCAACCTCTCCCATGTGCCGGTGCATATCATGTCCCACGATCAGCTCTCCATGTACGCCGTGTATATGAGCGTGCTGGGCAACCGCCCCGACCTGTTCCCCGATTCCCCGTATGTGAACCGGTACTACCACACCCAGTATGAGAAGTACGAGATACCCCCGGAGGCGCTGGCGGATGAGCAGTTCGCCGCCATCATCAAGGAAGCGGAAAAGTATCTGGGCTACCCCTACGTCTGGGGCGGCAGCTCGCCGGACACCTCCTTCGACTGCTCCGGCTTCGTTTCGTATGTCTACAACCACTGCGGCCTGCATTGGAGCTTCGGCAGGCTGGGCGCGGAGGGTCTGCGGGGCATGTGCGCCTATGTTTCCCCGGAAAGCGCCCGTCCCGGCGACCTGATATTCTTTGAAAAAACCTACGACACCGCAGGCGCGTCCCATGTGGGCATCTATGTGGGCAATAACAGGATGCTCCACTGCGGCGACCCCATTCACTACGCTTCCATCGACACAAGCTACTGGCGAAGCCATTTTCTCCAGTTTGGCAGATTACCTTAACAACAACCATATCAACGCAAAAAGGAGGATGTTATGAACCCGCGACTTGAAAAGCTGCGTCAGGAGCGCGAGAAGCTGGCGGAAAAGCTCACATCGCTGACCGCACGGCTCAAAGCCCTGGACGAGCAGATTCTGAAGCTGGAAAACACGGATATTGTGGGCATCGTCCGCGAGAACGGGCTGACCATCGAGCAGCTCGCGGCGCTGATGGCGATGCTGGAAAAGCGTCCCACGGCGGCGCTGCCCGACGAATACAGAAAAACGGAGGATTTTACGGATGAAGAATAAATGGAGATTTTTTGCCGTGACGCTGGCCGTCGTGCTCTGCATGACGGTCTTTTCCGTTACGGCCTATGCAGGCGGCGGCGATATGGATGAGCCGACCGATACCATGCAGCCGGAGGATGCGGAGATCTGCGTACAGGGCTGTGAGTTGACCGACATCGAACAGACCCTGACGGTGAACGTGACTGAGAACGCGGACGGAAGCCATACCGTGACCATCGGGGATCGGAGCTGGACGCTTCCCGTCAAACGGGAGCAGTCCGGAAAGGTGGTCAACGTCCGCACCTATTTGAACCTGCGCACCGGCCCCGGCACGGACTACACCGTGGTCGGGCGTCTGCTCAACGGCGCGGAGGTGGAGGTGCTGGAGGAAAGCAACGGCTGGTACAAGGTGGTCGTGCCGGAGCAGACGGGCTATGTATACGGCAAATACCTTGAGGTCATGAACGCACCGACAGAAAACAGCGGCAACGATACGGATATGGCGGGACTTCTGGAGATACTGCTGCAATATTACACCGCTGCCGGAGGTTCCGCGCCCCTGACCCCGGAGGGCAACCTGACGCTCATGGACGACATTGGCTCCGCTTTCGGCGCAGGCAAGCAGTTCATCACCGTGACGACCAAGGGCGGCAACACCTTTTATCTCATCATCGACCGGGACGATAAGGGCAATGAGAACGTCCATTTCCTGAATCTTGTGGACGAGGCCGACCTGCTGGCGCTGACCAAGGACGGCGAGAGCATCGTCCCCGCCTGCGCCTGCACGGACAAATGCGCCGTGGGCAAAATCAACACGGGCTGCAAGGTGTGCAGAACCAATATGAGCGAGTGCGCGGGTAAGGAAGTGACGGAACCCACGCCACAGCCCGCCGAGCCTGCGGAGACCGCGCCCGAAAAGAGTACCGGCGGCGCGGGGCTTGTTGTGGTCGTCCTCCTGCTCCTGCTGGGCGGAGGCGGTGCGCTGTACTGGTTCAAGCTCCGCAAGCCCAAGGCCGACACCCGTGGGGCGGACGACCTGGACGATTACGACTACGGCGAGGACGAGGAAGATGAGGACTACGAGTTTGAAGCCGAGGACGAGACGGACGCCGGGGAGGATGAAGAAAAGTGACACAGACAGTCAGCACAGAATCGCCCATGGAGCCGTCTCCCCGCGAGAGGCTTATTCAGATCATGAAGCGCGAGCAGGCGCTTTTCATCCGGCAGACGCTCTCCCAAAAGCCCGGATACCGGGGCGGCAAGAAAGCCTTTGAATACTTCATCCGGCAGAAGATCGTAAAAGCCGTGGAAGCGGGCTGCGGGGACGCAGAGGCGCTGCTCCGCACCCCCAAGCCCGTCAAATCCATCTACTACGACTTCAAATACTATTTCGACGAATACAGCTACGCAAACTGCGACCTGTATGTGGAGAAGGCCATCGAGGACTGCGGGAACAACACCCTGCGCAAGGAGTTCCTGCGGGCAAAGGGCTGGGACGCGCCGGATGATTTCGATATCAACGATGAGGAGGAATAAAGGAATATGAACGAATACCGATTGGTTGTGTGTGAAAAGCCCTCCGTGGCAAGGAGCATTGCCGCCGTTCTTGGCGCAGGCAGGCGCGGGGACGGCTTTCTTTCGGGCGGCGGCTACCTCGTCTCCTGGTGCTTCGGACACCTTGCGGAGCTTTCGGATGCGGACGCCTACGATGAAAAGTATGGCAAATGGCGAAGGGAGGACTTGCCCATCCTGCCGGATAGCTGGCAGTACACCGTGGCGAGGGACAAGCAGAAGCAGATGAACACCCTGCGCACCCTCATGCACAGGGAGGACGTTTGCGAGGTTATCAACGCTTGCGACGCCGGGCGCGAGGGCGAGCTGATCTTCCGCACGGCGTATAATCTCAACAACTGCCGCAAGCGCGTGAAGCGGCTCTGGATCTCCTCCATGGAGGATGCGGCGATCCTTCAGGGCTTTGACAATCTCCGCAACGGCGCGGAGTACGACAACCTCTACGCCTCCGCCCTCTGCCGTAGCAAGGCGGACTGGCTGGTGGGCATCAACGCCACCCGCCTGTTTTCCGTGATGTATCACCGCACCCTGAACGTGGGGCGCGTGGTATCGCCTACCCTTGCGCTGCTGGTGCAGCGGGAAGCGGAAATAAGCGCCTTTCAGCCGGAAACCTTCTACACCGTCCATCTGGACTTTAACGGCTTCTCCGCCGCAGGCGGGCGCATGAAGGAGCAGGCAGAGGCGGAGCGGCTTGCCGGGGACTGCAACGGCAAAGCCGCCGCTGTTACCTCCGTCGTGCAGACGGAAAAGACGGAGAAAGCCCCGGCGCTCTACGACCTGACCACCCTCCAGCGGGACGCGAACCGCTTGCTTGGGTACACGGCGCAGCAGACGCTGGATTACCTGCAAAGCCTTTATGAAAAGAAGCTCTGCACCTACCCCCGCACCGACAGCCGCTATCTCACCGACGATATGGAGGGCGGCGTAAACGCGCTGGCGCTGTGCTGTGCGGGCATCTGCGGCACGGAGCCGCCCGCAGCCGTCTGTTCGGGGCAGGTGTGCAGCAGCAAAAGGGTCAGCGACCACCACGCCGTCGTTCCCACGATGGCGGCGGGCGAAACGGATTTGGAAACCTTGCTCGCAGGCGAACGGGAGCTGCTGCGCCTTGTTTCCCGTCAGGTGCTTATGGCGGTCAGCGCACCCTTCGTCTATCTGGAGACCGAGGCAAGGCTGGACTGCGGCGGAAATGCCTTTGCCGCCAAGGGGAAAACAATCCTTCATATGGGTTGGAGGGCATACACGGAAAAGGGCAAGCAGGACAGCACCCTCCCGGAGCTTTCCGAGGGACAGTTGCTTCCCGTTTCCTCCTGCGAGGTCAAAGAGGGTAAGACGACCCCGCCAAAGCACTTCACCGAGGATACGCTGCTGTCGGCCATGGAGACGGCGGGCAAAGAGGATATGCCGGAAGATGCCGAGAGAAAGGGATTGGGAACTCCCGCGACCCGGGCGGCGGTCATTGAAAAGCTGGTGGCCACGGGCTTTGCCGAGCGCAGAAAGGCGAAGAAATCTGTACGCCTCGTTCCCACCGAAGCGGGCGTGTCCCTCATTACCGTGCTGCCCGAACAGCTCCAGTCCCCGCTGTTGACCGCCGAATGGGAGCACCGCCTCAAGGAGATAGAGTGCGGCGAGCTGGGCGCGGACGAGTTCCTCGCCGGCATCTGCGATATGGTCGCAGCGCTGGTTCGGGACGCTGCGCCTGTGGACGGTGCGGAGGTACTGTTCCCCTCCGGCAGACCCGTTGTGGGCAAATGCCCCCGCTGCGGCGCAGAGGTCACGGAGAGCAAAAACGGCTATTTCTGCGAGAGACGGAGCTGCAAGTTCGGGCTGTGGCGGGACAACCGCTTCCTTGCCGCCAAGAAGATCAGCCTGACGAAGAAGATGGCTTCCTCGCTCCTGACGCAGGGACGCGCCTATGCCAGCGGTATCTATTCCGAGAAAACCGGCAAGACCTACGACGCATTCATCGTGCTGGAGGACGACGGCGCGCGTTCCTCCTATAAGCTGGACTTCACCAAATGACCCTCGCAGGCTCCCGCACGGGCGTTTCATTCCCCTGCGGGAGCCGCTGTTTTTACCATGATCCAAAGGAGGTATGCACGAAATGGCTGAAAAACAGACCAACAAGGAACGGCTCAAGGACATCACCGACAGCATCGAGACGAGCATAAAGGATCTGTTTGAGAGCGACAAATACAGGCAGTACCTTGCCACCATGAGCCGCTTTCACCGCTACAGCGTCAACAACACCATGCTCATCTATATGCAGCGCCCCGACGCCACCCATGTGGCCGGCTTCAACAAATGGCGCGATCAGTTCGGAAGAAACGTCAAAAAGGGCGAAAAGGGCATTAAAATCATCGCCCCCACGCCCTTCAAGAAGAAAATCGAGCAGCAGAAGTTAGACCCCGACACCAAGCTCCCCCTGCGGGACGAGAACGGCGATATTATCACGGAGGAAAAGACGGTGCAGATCCCCATGTACAAGCCCGTGGTGGTATTCGACGTGCAGCAGACCGCAGGCAAGCCCCTGCCGGAGCTGGCGGCGAACCTTACGGGGGACGTGCAGAATTACGGGGTGTTCATGGAAGCTCTGCGCCGCAGCGCGCCCGTCCCCATCTTCTTTGAGAAGCTGGCGGAGAATATGGACGGTTACTTCTCCGTGGACAAACAGCGCATTGTCCTCAGAGAAGGCATGAGCGAGGTACAGACGGTCTGCGCCGCCGTCCATGAGATCGCACACTCCAAGCTCCACAATAAGGACGAAGTCGGAGAAAAATATCAGGCGGTCGAGCTGTTCGGCAAGCCCGCGCTGTTCTCCAACGGGCGCATCGACCGGGATAAGCTGCCGGAGGGCTTGTATGTATATGACCTGCGCGGCTCGGATTACGATCCGGGTATGCCGGTAACGCTTGAAAGCCATGTCACCGTCAATCACGCCGCCTCTGTCATCACAGCAGCGCCCATTGAGCTGCCGGAGCAGGGCTTTCTTTATTTAGGCGAGGACGGGCTGAACTTCACGGGCGGCGAGCAGACCGTGAAGGAGTTTCTGCACGCACAGTACCCGGAAAGGGCAAAGCTCTCCCGCGCCGCCGAGGAGATTCAGGCGGAGAGCATCTCCTTTGCCGTCTGCGCCTATTACGGCATTGAGACAGGCGAAAACAGCTTCGGGTATCTGGCGACCTGGGCAAAGGACAGAGAGCTGACCGAGCTTCGCGCATCGCTGGAGACCATCAACCGAACCTCATCCTCCCTGATTACGGATATCGACCGCCATTATGCGGAAATCTGTAAGGAGCGCGGGCTGGATAAGGAGACGGAGAGCCTTACCGCCCGGCCGGTGCAGGAGATCGCCGTGCAGGAGCCGGAGCCGGTCACAGCGCCGGACAACGGAGAAGTGCCCGACCCTGCGATTTCTGTTGAGAGCATGAACGCCTATGGCTACACCGATTCCAATATGCTGCCGCTGACAAAGGAGCGCGCGCTGGAGCTCATGGAACGGGACGTGAGCGTGTATATGCTTCACACGGACAACACCGAGGCCATGGCCTTCAATGCGGAGGATATCCGCAGCTTTGACGGCATCTTCGGTGTGGAAGCCTCCGAATGGGAGACGGTCAAAGACCGCCTTACACCGCCGGACTATGAAAAGGCGTTCCTCAGTAACCCCGCCGACAGCTTTGCCATCTATCAGCTTCGGGATAATGATAATACGGCGCAGCTTCGCTTTATGAACGCCGAGTATCTGGAGAAGAAGGGGCTTTCCATTGAAAAAGGAAATTACGCCTCCGTCTATGCGGGAAACCTTGACCGCAGGGGCGATACGCAGGACAGGTTGGACGAGCTGTATGAAACCTTCAACATCCGCCGCCCGGAGGATTTTCGCGGCCACAGCCTGTCCGTCAGCGACATCGTGGCGCTGAAGCAGAACGGCGTGGTATCCTGTCATTACGTTGATTCCCGGGGCTTCAAGGCGCTGCCCGACTTCCTAAAGCCGGAAAACTATCTCAAAAACGCGGAAATGGCCATGGAGGACGACTACGGCATGATCGACGGCGTTATCAACAACGGGCCGAAGCAGACCGTGGCGGAGCTTGAGGAACAGGCAAAGTCCGGCAAGCCCGTCTCCCTCATGGAGCTGGCGCAGGCGGCGCGCCGGGAACAGACGCAGGCGTCACGGCAGGAGAAGAAGCCCTCCGTGCTGGCAAAGCTCTGTCCTCCCGTCAACGAGCCGAAAAAGACAGCGCGTTCAAAGCGCGCGGAAAGAGAGCTGCTATGATGAATTTTACCAACGATGAAATGAACCTCATGTGCATCTACCAGAGCGACAGCCGCAGCGGGCTGATTGCCGCCCTCACCGAAATGCGCGGATACCTGGACGAGGACGAAGCCGAGCTGCGGAATCTGACCGACAGCGCCCTGCAAAAGCTGGGCGAAATCACCGACGAGGACTTCGCGGAGCTGGAGCTGGTGCCGGACTTCGACACGGACGAATAAGGCGGATGCGGCGGGAGCGGCTTTCGGGTCGCTCCCGCTGTGCTTCCACGATTCTATTTCCCAAAATCGAAAAAATATTGATTTTGGGAAATAGAACGGGTATAATAAGAGTAGAGGTGATGAATATGAAACTGATAGACCGAGGTGTGTATCTACGAAAACTGATTGGTGTCATCGGAACGCCGGATATCAAGGTTGTCACAGGTGTCAGGCGCAGCGGAAAGTCAAAGCTGCTGGAAGCGTTCAAAGGGTATGTAGAAGCAAATATCGCGGACGCAAATATCGTGCATATCAATTTTAACCTGACAAAGTACGAGAAGTTCAAGGACTACCATGTCCTGAACGAATATATTGAAAGCTCCTATGTCGATGGCAAGCAGAACTTTGTTCTGATTGACGAGGTGCAGATGTGTCCGGGTTTTGAGCTTACCATCAACAACCTCCATGCGCAGGAAAGATTCGACATCTATATTACAGGCTCAAACGCTTTCCTTCTGAGTTCCGATCTTGCCACTCTCTTTACGGGTCGGACTTTTGAAGTGAAGGTGTTCCCGTTTTCTTTCAGCGAGTTCTGCGAGTATTATTCCCTTACGGACAGGTATGCCGCTTTTTCCCGGTATCTGCGAGAGGGCGGCATGGCCGGATCGTACCTTTATCAGGACTCGGAAGCCAAGTACGACTATATCGCGGATGTATTCGATACATTGATCGTCAGGGACATACGGCAGAAATATAAAATCCGCAACCCGATCCTGATGAACCGCATTGTCGATTTTCTCATGGACAATATCTCAAATCTCACGTCTGCGAGAAATATTGCGGACGCCCTCACAGGCAACAAGGATAAAATCAACCACAAGACCGTCGGGAACTATATGCAGTATCTGTGCAACGCCTTTGCTTTCTATCGCGTTCGCAGATATGACATTCAGGGGAAAAAGTATCTGGCATCCAGCGATAAGCTGTATCTGAGCGACCACACCTTCCGGTATGCGAAGCTGGGAACCAAGAATCTGGACTACGGCCGCGTACTTGAAAACATCGTTGCTATTGAACTGCTTCGGCGCGGATATGAGGTCTATGTCGGGGTCTTATACAAGAAGGAGATAGATTTTGTCGCCATCAAGCGCAACGAAAAGCTCTATATTCAGGTTTCAGACAACATCAGCGACGAGAAAACCTTTGAGCGCGAAGTAAACCCCCTGCTTCAAATCAAGGACGCTTATCCGAAGCTGGTACTCGCCAGGATCAGAGATGAAGCGTACCAGTATGAGGGCGTTCAGATCATCGATATTGCGGACTGGCTGGCAGAACAGCCGTCTATTTCCCAAAAATGAAAATAATCTGATTTTGGGAAATAGAACATCGACATACAGGCGAAAGCGTCCCGTTTCCTGCATAGGATTCGGGACATTTTCGGATATACCGCCCTTACATAGAGCGTCCGTTCCGGGCGCTCTAAATTTATGCCATGAAGGAGGAGCAATATGCCGAGCAAGCTGCAAACGTATATGCAGATGGCGGACGAGGCGCAGCGGCAGAT
>UMKJ01020079.1_pt1 | contig 18347 bp, 7 predicted proteins | sample 1966301 | NCBI WGS metagenome assembly UMKJ01 (sample SAMEA4836173, study PRJEB28245) | human gut metagenome | biome: gut microbiome; material: fecal sample | place: Denmark | collected 2008
ATGGTGCATGATCATTATATTGCCTTGTGCTGTGCAGCGGAGGGCATGGTGTATTCCTCGCCGGAGAGGACCATCCGCTACCGTATCCACGGCGGCAATCAGACCGGGCTGGTCGTGGGGGTCGCGGATAAGGCCAGCTACGGAAAGGAACGGATTGAGCCTATGCTGGCCCGGATGCAGTGGCTGAAGGACAACTTCGTCTGCGGCGCGGAGCTGGAGGCATCCATACGCGACGCGCTCCTTTGGGCACAGGCGCGGGATCGGAACTGGCATCATCGCGGCGGGAGCGGGACGGTGTGGAAATACCGGAAGTTCAGCCCGCTGTCGTCTATGGGCGAGATATTTTTGAAGTATGCCCCGGATGGCTTGTTTGCCAAAGTCATGCAGTGGGCCAGGAGAAACCGTATATAAGGGGATCGACATGAGGATACTGGTTACAGGTGTCAGCGGACAACTGGGCTATGATGTAGAACGGGAACTGGAACGGCGCGGGATCGAGCATTTGGGAACGTCGTCCAGGGAACTGGATATTACGGACCGGGAGGCGGTAGAGCGGCTGATGGAGGCCTACCGACCGGACGCGGCTATCCACTGCGCGGCTTACACCAAAGTCGATCTGGCGGAGGATGAGCCGGAGCGGTGCTGGGCGGTCAATGCGGACGGGACTCGGAATATGGCGGCCGCCTGCCGGAAGACTGGCGCGAAGCTGCTGTATATCTCCACGGACTATGTGTTCCCGGGAACGGGTGAGCGATCCTATGAGACGGGCGACCCGACCGGACCGGTGAACACCTACGGCAGAAGCAAGCTGGCGGGCGAGCTGGCGGTGCAGAGCCTTTTAGAGAAGTATTTCATCGTCCGCATTTCCTGGGTGTTCGGGAAAAACGGAAATAATTTTGTGAAAACAATGCTCCGTCTGGCGGAAACCAAAGCGGAGCTAAGCGTGGTTTGCGACCAAATCGGTTCGCCCACCTACACGGCGGACCTTGCGCCGCTGCTGTGCGATATGGTGCAGACAGAGCGATATGGCGTCTATCATGCCACCAACGAGGGGACGTGCGCCTGGTCGGAGTTCGCGGAGGCGATCTTTGAACTGGCGGGCAGGCAGGTGGTGGTACACCCCATTCCCACCAGCGCCTATCCGACAAGGGCGGCGCGGCCGCTGAATTCGCGGATGAGCAAGGAGCGCCTGCGTGACAACGGCTTTCAGGCGCTGCCGGAGTGGAAGGACGCGCTGGCGCGGTATTTGAAGGAGATTACCGAATAAGCATGAATTTGCAATCGTTGAGAAAAAAGTGCGGGATAGCGCTGGCGGTCTATGTGGTCGCGGCGGTTCTGTTCTATTGGATCGGCGGCGACCAGCTGCGGTATCGGGACAGCTTCACCGATATGCTGACGCCCAGTGCGCCGGTGGGTGAGATCACTCGGGATACCGTCGTTACACAGCAGATCCGTGTGAGCGGCCGGCTGATGGAGATAACGTTCCGGGGGGCAACGTATGCGCGCCAGAACCAGGGAACACTGGTCATAGGCATCTGCGTGGATGGGCAGACGTTGGACACGCGGACCGTGGATATAGCTGGCCTGCCTGACAACGAGAATTTCTCTGTTTCGTTCGCGCCCGGCGTCTCTGTGCCGGGCGGCACGGCGGAGGTACGGATCACCGCACCGGACTGCGAAGAGGGGAATGCCGTCACGCTGTACAGCGGCAATACCATGTCCACCGCAAGAAATCAGGTGGTGGTTCAGCTGGCAGAGGATGAGCGGGTGAGGCTCAACGGCATCACGCAGGATGGCGCGCTGTGCATGGAAGTACGCAGCCGCGAGGAGCTGTGGTTCGGCGCGCACTACTGGCCGCTGGCCGCGGCAGGACTGGCTGCCCTTGCGGGGTATTGCCTGTATCTGCTCCGCGGATTTCAGAAGGGAAAACGTATGGCCGTTCTGAACGTGTTTGCGGCGTTCAGCAAATACGGATATCTTATGAAGCAGCTGGTCTCCCGGGACTTCAAGACGAAGTACAAACGTTCCGTCCTCGGCGTTCTGTGGAGTTTTCTGAACCCTCTGCTGACTATGATGGTCCAGTACATCGTTTTTTCCACGCTGTTCAAGTCTGATATTCCCAACTTCGCGGTGTACCTGCTCACCGGCATCGTGTGCTTCAGCTTTTTCAGTGAAGCGACGTCCATGTCGCTGACCTCCATCGTGGGCAACGCATCCCTGATCACGAAGGTCTATGTGCCGAAATACATCTATCCGCTGACGCGGGTGATGTCCTCTACCATCAATTTCGGCCTCTCCCTGCTGCCGCTGTTGGCGGTGCTGCTGGTCACACGGACGCCGATCCGGTCGGCGATATTGCTGCTTCCCTTCGGCGTGTTCTGCCTGTTTGCGCTGGCGCTGGGCGTTGGAATGCTGCTGGCGGCGGCCATGGTGTTTTTCCGTGACACGCAGTTTCTGTGGGGTGTGGTCAGCATGCTGTGGATGTATGCGACCCCCATTTTCTACCCGGAGAGCATTATTCCGGAGCGGTTCATGCTGATTTATAAGATGAACCCGCTGTATCATATCATCCGGTTCATCCGGACCATTCTCATCAATGGCGTTTCTCCAGAGCCGAAGGCGTATGTCCTGGCGCTGATCGCGTCCGTGGTGCCGCTGATCATCGGGATCACGGTGTTCAAGCGGACGCAGGACCGCTTCGTCCTCAACATCTGATAGGAGTAAGACTCGTGATAATTCGTGCGAATGACATCTCCATGCGGTATCTCATGACCTACGACCGCATTCAGAGCATCAAGGAATATATTGTGCAGATGCTTCGGGGGAAAATCAAATACGAGGAATTCTGGGCGCTGAAAAACGTCAGCTTTGAAGTGGAGCGCGGCGAAGTGGTGGGCATCATCGGCCACAACGGCGCGGGGAAATCCACGCTGCTGAAGGTGATATCCGGCATCCTGAAGCCCACCGGCGGTGAGCTGGAGGTCCACGGAAATGTTGTCCCCATGCTGGAGCTGGGCAGCGGCTTTGACCACGACCTGACCGGCCGGGAAAACATCTTCCTGAACGGATCGATCCTGGGCTACAGCGAAAAGTATCTGAAGGAGAAGTACGATCAGATCGTGGAGTTTTCCGAGTTGGGGAAGTTCATCGATGTCCCCATTCGAAATTATTCCTCCGGAATGCTGATGAGACTGGCGTTTTCTATTGCAACAGTCGTGCAGCCGGAGATACTGATCGTGGATGAGATCCTGGCGGTGGGCGACGCTGCCTTTCAGGAAAAGAGCAAGACCCGGATGCTGGAGCTGATGGGCGGCGGCACAACGGTGCTGTTCGTTTCCCACAGTTTGGAGCAGATCCGGGAGATGTGCGACCGGGTCATCTGGCTGGAGCACGGACAGGTAAAAGCGATAGGCCCGACAAATGACATTTGCGATGCCTATGAGGCATCGTGACGAGGTGTGTATGAGCGAGATCTACAATGCGGAGTATTACAAGGAATACGATGTGGGCTGCGGAAAAGTGGACTACAGCGATTCGGAATACACGAAGGGCTTTTTAACGCAGATCGCGCAGAAGATCGCAGATGATCTGCACCCTAGAACGGTTTTAGATGCTGGCTGTGCCATGGGCCACCTGGTGGCGGCATTGCGGGATCTTGGCGTGGAGGCCTACGGCGTCGATATTTCCAAGTATGCCATTTCAAAGGTGCGGGAGGACATCCGTCCTTTTTGCAAGGTCGGTTCTCTGACAGAACCGCTGCCTGCCGAGCTGCCGGACAGGTACGATCTGGTGGTGACGGTGGAGGTGCTGGAGCACCTCTACGAGGACGAGGGCAGGCAGGCGATCCGGAATATCTGCAAGCTGACGGACGAGGTGCTATTCACCTCTACCCCTGATGATTTTACCGAGCCGACCCATGTGAACGTGCAGCAGCGGGAATATTGGTGTCGGGTGTTCTTTGAAAACGGTTTTGTAGACGATCTCAATTACAGACCAAGGTATCTGACCAGCCATGCGCTGCTATTCCGGCGCAGCGCGAATATGGGCCGCCAGATCGAGGATTACGAGCGGAACATCCGGATCTCAGAGTGCGTGCATCAACAGGAAACAGCGCACTGGAACAAAGCAGTAGAGGACAAGGAGCGGCACATTCAGAACATCACGGCGCAGCACGTGGCGGAGAATGCGGAGTGGGCCGGCAAACAGAATGAGTGGCTGCAGGAAAAGCAGCGTTTGGAAGCATCGGCCGCATCCGAGATAGAGCGGATGCAGCAGGCGCTCCGCAGCAAAGAGGCGGAGTGTGAGACGCAGACGAAAGAGACCGCTGGACTTCAGACAGAGCTGACCTGCTGCAAGGAACAGTACCGTGCGGCAGTTGACCAATGTGAGACACTGGAAGCAGAGCTGGCGCACTACAAGGAGCATTACCACGCGGCCATCGGTCAGCGCGAGGCGCTGAAGATCCAACTGGCGGAGGTCCAGAATGCCTACAGCGCGATCTCCAACGCGTTTTTCTGGAAGATAACAAAACCGTTCCGCGTGTGTCTTGACGCGCTGAAGCGCATTTTGGGGAAAGTGGCATTTTTCCGTTTGATGGGCAAGGGTATCCGATGCCTGCACGAGAACGGCTGGAGCTACACGTGGCACAAGGTCAAGAACAAGCTGAAGCACCGGCAGGAGTATACGGCGCTGGCGAACAAACCGCTCTTTACGGAAGAGGAACTGGAAGCCCAGAGGGCGGAAGTGTTCCCGAGGAGCATCAAATTCAGCATCGTAGTGCCCCTTTATAATACACCGGAAAAGTTCCTGCATGAGATGATCCGGTCGGTCATCGACCAAACGTATGCGGACTGGGAATTGTGCATGGCGGACGGCAGCGATGAAGCCCACAGCAATGTGGAGAGGATCTGCCGCCAGTATATGCGGAAGGACCTGCGGATCAAGTACCGGAGGCTGGAACAGAATCTAGGCATTTCCGGGAACACAAACGCCTGTCTTGAAATGGCGGCAGGGGACTATATCGGGTTGTTTGACCACGACGATCTGCTGCACCCGGCAGCCCTCCATGAGGTGATGCGGGCCATCTGCGAGCAGGATGGGGACTTCATCTATACGGATGAGAATACGTTCCACGAGAAGCCGGAGGACGCGTTTTGCCCGCATTTCAAGCCGGATTATGCACCGGACACGCTCAGAAGCTACAATTACATCTGCCACTTCACGGTATTCTCCAGAGAACTTCTGGACGAGGTCGGAAACTTCCGCAGGGAGTTTGACGGCAGCCAGGATTACGACATGGTCCTGCGGCTGACGGAGAAAGCCTCGAAGATCGTGCATATCCCGGAGATCCTGTACTTCTGGCGTGCGCACGGCGGTTCAGTGGCGGGGGATATATCGGCGAAGCCATACACGTTGGATGCCGCGCGGAGAGCGTTGGGTGAGCATCTGGATAGGGTCGGCCTGGTCGGCGAGGTGGAGGATTCCTCGATCCCGTCCACGTATCGGATCAAGTACGCCATCTCCGGCTGCCCCAAGGTATCCATCGTGATCCCCAATATGGATCACGCCGATACGCCGAGAACGTGCATCTCCTCCATTCTGGAGAAGACCACCTACGAGAATTTCGAGATCGTCATTATCGAGAACAACAGTAGGAAAGAAGAGACGTTCGCGTATTACGATGAGCTGAAAACCGACCCGCGTATTCAAATTGTCACCTGGGAAGGGAAGTTCAATTATTCGGCCATCAATAACTTCGGGGTCAGGGAAGCTGCGACAGGGGAGTACATACTGCTGCTGAACAACGACATTGAGGTGATCACACCGGATTGGCTGCAGGAGATGCTGATGTTTGCCCAGCGGCCCGATGTCGGTGCGGTGGGGGCTATGCTCTATTATCCGGATGATACGATCCAGCACGCCGGTGTTATTCTGGGGATCGGTGGTGTCGCCGGACACGCCCATAAGTATTTTCCGAGAGGTGATTTCGGCTATATGTCTAGAGCGACTATCGCCCAGGACCTTTCGGTGGTGACAGCCGCGTGTATGCTGCTTCCGCGCCATGTCTGGCAGGAAATCGGCGGCCTTGATGAAACCTTTGAGGTAGCATTTAATGATGTCGATATGTGCATGAGAATCCGAAAAGCCGGCTACCTCATTGTGTGGACACCATTTGCAGAGCTGTATCACTATGAATCAAAGAGCAGAGGCGCAGAAGATACACCGGAGAAACGGAAGCGTTTCGAAGGTGAGGTTCGGCGATTCCAGGCGCGTTGGAAGAGTGAACTTGCCGAGGGAGATCCCTATTACAATCCAAATCTTACTCTAGTAAGGGAAGATTTTTCAGCAAAACGAGAGAACGAATGAGTGGGAGGAGAAGCATGAGAAAGAAGTTGGCAAATGCCTTTATCCTGGTGGCGGCAATAGTGTTGTGCGTGTTCACGGCCTATGCCGACGACAGCTTTTCCTGTGCGGTCACGGACCAGCAGGGAAACGTGATTTATGGCTACCATGATACGGAAAAGGATCAGTGGTATCTGTTCCTTACAAACCAGGTGGCTATCTCCGACATGGAGGTGCAGTTGCAGGGAGAGGTCGCTTCCGTAGAGAAGGGAACTGTGGCACAGGAGACAAACGTGCTGAGCCAGGCCTTCGAGCAGAGCGGCGACAGTGTTGTGGTGAGCCTTGCGGACGGAACATCGGAAACCATCACGGTGATGCAGTCGAAGCTGCCCAGCCTGTATATTGCGCTGGACGGCGTCACGCTGGACACGGTGCATCAGGACAAAAATGTGAAATACACCGGTACGGCGGTCACTCTGACGGATACGGAAAATGAGGAAAACGACCTGCACATGACGAATGCGACTTTCAAGGGACGGGGGAACTCCTCTTGGGTCTGTTATGAGAAAAAGGGCTACCAGATCAAATTTGACAAGAAGACCAGCGTTCTCGGCATGGCAAAGGCTAAAAAATGGGTGCTGCTGGCCAACGCATCGGATGACAGCATGATGCGGAACAAGCTTTCCTTCAGCCTGGCCGACCAGCTGGGGATGACATATGTGCCGCATAGCGCGTTTGTGGATCTTTGGATCAACGGGGAGTATCGCGGGACATATCTGGTGTGCGAAAAGGTGGAGCTCGGCACGACCCGCCTAAATTTGAACGATCCCAAGGGCGTTCTTATGGAGCAGGATGAGGCGTTTTATGCCTCCGAAGATATTTGGATCGAGAACCACAGCACAGGCAAGCACTTCGTGGTAAAAGAATCTGTGACAGAGGACGATCCCGCACTGCTGCAGGAGGCTGTCAAGGACTTTGACGATACTCTCACCGCACTGATGGCGTATATGGCGACAACGCCCAATGAGACGATCACGCTGGATGCACTGTCCCGGTACATCGACGTGGACTCTTTTTTGCAGTACTATCTGGTAAATGAATTTGTATTGAACCGCGAATCCTCCACGACGAGCTTTTACTGGTACAAGGACGGAGATCAGGATGTGCTGCATCTGGGTCCTGTGTGGGATTTCGATACCTGCATGGGAAATGACCTGAAAAGCGAAGACAGTTACCGGACTGCCCACATCTACAATCACATCGTTTTTCAACGGCTGCTGTCCATCCCCGCCGTACGGGATGAGTTGGGTAAACTGATGGAGAACCACGCGGTGGCATTTGGAGCCATGGATGAGAACGTCAATTCGTTGTATGGCCTGCTGCAGCCCTCGGCAGCCATGAATTATACGAGATGGGATGACCTGAAGGGCGGCTTCAGCGGAAAGGGTACTTATTTTGCAGGAACATATCAGGAAGCAAAGGAAAACTTGCGGACTTGGCTTGAAAAGCGTGAGGAAGGTTTCCCAGTAGAGAGTATTTTGCAAAGCCTCAGCCAGCTCGATCTCCTGGTTGACTTAGACCGCGCAAGGATGGACCTCTCCTTTACGGGAGCGGATGGGTATGAAGATCTATGGTTTGTGGTCTGGAGTGAGGAAAACGGCCGGGATGATCTTGCCTGGTACCCTGCCGCAAAGCAGGCGGACGGCAAATGGCACTGCGCTGTCGACTTGGTGCGGCATCAGTCCACGGGCGTTTACAATGTGCATGTATGGGCCGGTAACGCCGGAAAGCCCACGGCGGCACAGCTGGCTACTCAGGTGTATGTCTCGGCGTTCAACACGGTACGTCCGGCGGCTGCGGCCGAGGTCTCGGCAAACTGCCAGACAATGCAGATCGTTGCCGGAAACATTGAGGGGTATGACAAGGTCTACTTCCCTGTCTGGAGTGCGGTGAACGGTCAGGATGATATCGTCTGGTATCCTGCCGTCAAGCAGGCCGACGGAACGTGGACGTACACCGTGAATCTGGCGAATCACAACTCCACCGGGGACTACCTGATCCACGTATACGGCGCGAAAAACGGCAAAATGGAGATGCTCACCAACACCACGGCGTACGTGGAAAAGCTGGCGGCCCGGGTCACGGCCACAGTCTCCGCGGATTGCCGCACGATGCAGCTCGTTGTAACGAATATTGGCGAATATGAGCAGGTATATCTGCCTACATGGAGTGCGGTGAACGGTCAGGATGATATCGTCTGGTATCCCGCCGAAAAGCAGGCCGACGGAACGTGGACGTATATCGTGAATCTGGCAAATCACAACTCTACCGGGAACTACCTGATCCACGTATACGGCGCGAAAAACGGCAAAATGGAAATGCGCACCAACACTACGGCGTACGTGGAAAAGCCGACGGCGCAGGTCACGGCCACGGTCTCTGCGGATTGCCGCACGATGCAGCTCACCGCAGCGAATATTGACGATTGTACGCAGCTGTATCTGGCCACATGGAGCGTGGCAGGCGGTCAGGACGATATCGTCTGGTATCCCGCCGAAAAGCAGGCCGACGGAACGTGGGCCTACACCGTGGATCTGGGGAAGCACCGCACAGCGGGACAATATGTGATCCACGCCTATGGCCGCAGCAGCCAGAGCGAGGAGCTGCGTTTGGTGGCAAATACGACGGCTTACGTAAAGCACGCTGTCTTCCCGGACGAGCCCTATGTTACCGTGGAGCTTCCTGCGAATTGCCGCACGATGAAGCTCACCGTGCAAAATGCCTCCAAGTACGAGCGGGTCTACCTGCCTGTATGGAGCGCGGAAAATGGCCAAGACGATCTGGTGTGGTACGCTGCCCAGCGGACCAAGGCCGGACTTTGGGTGTATACGGTGGATATGACTGCCCATCATTCCGCCGGTACATATTACGTACACGTGTATGGTGAAAAAGGGGGTGAATTGCAGCTGCTTGCCGCGGCTTCGCCAGATGTGAAGCTGGCCGCATAAAGGCAAGGCAGCTGACAAAAGCATTGACCTTAGACGTGAATGAAAGAAAAAATGAGGAAGGGAAAACGATGAAAAAGAAACTGATTTCACTGTTATTGGTATTTTCGTTCCTGTTAAACACCGTTCCCATGGCTTTCGCCATCGAGGACGGCGCGGAACAGACGGAAGACACCACGGTTTCCCTGGTCGACCAAATCGGGGAGGATGACGCCAATACCGAGGGGGATACGGACGTCGCCGCTCCGGAGACCACGGGGGAAGAGCAGACAGACGGCGCAGACGGTTCTGAGGATACCGATGCAGCCGAGGCGGAGGACGAAGGGGATGCCGATGAGGCTCAGACGAATGTTCTGATGGCGCTTGCATCTCAGCCCGCCGCACGGAGTACGGTCACGCTGGGCAGCGCAGCTGACGCGGCGGGCCTGACGCCGGTCGTACAGACGCACCATGCCATTGCCAATGGTGTGACCTACGACAAGATCGTCATGCGAAACAAGGACAAGCACCAGGCCATTGGTTATATGACGGAGATCGACCTGACCAAGAACGTAACGCTCAAGGCCACCTACGACGGCTACTATACGGCCGGAAGCACGGCGGCGGATCGTGTCGGGAATGCTCAGACGATCAGCAAGGGTCAGTGGAACATGAAGGAGACCACGCGGCTGGCCGCGGACTACGGCACGATCGCCGATCCGGCAGGCACGGTCGTCATGGCCACCAACGGCGACTACTTCAACATGGGCACCGGCGAGCCCACGGGTTACTTGATCATGGAGGGCAACGTGATCAAGACCTCCTACGAGCCGTATTTTGCGATCCTGACGGACGGCAGCGCGGTCATCCGTGACGCCGGAACCCCGACGGACGACGTAATGGAAGCGATTTCCGGCCCCCTCTACCTTCTGCGGAACGGTGAGATCCAGGTGACCAGCGACGGATCGATGAACCCCAGAAACAGTGTGGGTATCCGGGCTGACGGCAGCGTCGTGTTCTTCATGGCGGAGGGCCGTCTGGCGCCCCGCTCCATCGGCATGGACCTCTATGAGATGGCAGCTGTGCTGAAGGACGCCGGCTGCGTGACGGCTCTGTATCTCGATGGCGGCGGCTCCGCGACCTTCGCGGCCCGCGAAGAGGGCGGCGAGCTGAAGATGCTCAGCAAGCCCTCCGACGGTCACGAGCGAACCATCAGCTCCGGTATGATTTGCGTCTCCACCGAGTCGCAGGACGGTGTATTTGACCACGCGCTGGTCACCCCCCGCGATGAGCTGTATACGCCCGGCTCTGCCGTGCAGTTCGGCGCCGTGGGCGTAGACCGCAGCGGCGGCGCAGCGGCGCTGCCGGAGGGTCTGGTATGGCAGCTGGCGGAGGACTCCGCAGCGCTGGGTACGATCGACCCGGCCACCGGTCTGTTTGCGGCCAATGCTGACAGCGTTGGCGTTGTCACCGCCTTGCTGTGCCAGGGTGACGATGTGGTCGGCACCGCCTCTGTGGAGCTGGTGAAGCCGGACACCGTCACCTTTAACTCCGACGAGATCAGTCTGGACTTTGACGAGGAATCCGATCTGGGTCTGGTGGTACGCTATCAGAACAGAGACGTGAACTATAAGGACGGCGATATCCAGTGGACGTTGGCTGACGAGAAGATGGGCACCTTCACCGGCAACACGTTCCGCTCTGCGGACGGTTACAGTGTGACCGCCGACATCACCGCCACCTCGGCCTTTGACGAGACGGTGACCGGCACCATCAAGGCTGTGATCGGTATGCTGCCCACCGTCGTGTGGGACTTCGAGGATCATGTCAACGAGGACGGCAGCGTTATCCCCGCGCAGGAGTATTACTGCGGGGATAACGGTATTCTGAATACCTTTAACTACAACCGCGGCGGCAACGAGTCCATTGAGATCATCAGCATCGATGACGGTGAACCCGTACGCTTTGGCGCCAAAGCAATGAAGCTGAACTTCGACTTCAGCGCCTGCGGTGAAGTGACAGAGGGCGCGTGCATCGGTACTTCCGACGATGTGACGATTCCGGGCGTTCCCACGGGCCTTGGCGTGTGGGTCTATGCCCCGGAGGGTGTGGGCTTCGAGTGGAAGGGCGAGGGGTCAAACTCCGGCCTGTGGCTGCGAGCCTATGCCCTTAATAAGGATGGAAACAAGGTGGAGCTCGACTACACCCTCGAACCGAAGCAAATTACTGAACCTGGCCAGCAGCCCGGTATCTACTGGGAGGGCTGGAAGTACTGCGAGGCCAAGCTGAAGGCATCGGATGCTCCCTTTAGTCTGATGAAGAGCATGACCTTCCGCCTGATGTTCGTCTACGGTACCAAAATGGTCGAGCCGCGGGTCGGGTCCATCTATCTGGACAATTTCCAGTTTGTGTACGGCACGAATACGGATGATATCGACAATCCGCAGGTGGACTCCATCACCTTCAACAATGAGGAGCTGGTGGACGGCGGCACGGTCCGCGGAAGCTCCTTCGACCTGCGCGCCTATTTCAGCGATGCCCCCGGCAAGTATGCCACCGGCGTGGATGCCGACACCGTGCGCCTCTATGTAGACGGCGCCAATGTGACGGAGAAGGCCATACTGGTAGCCAGCGACGGCCACATCGACCTGTACGGTATGCAGCTTGCCAACGGGACCCACTCCGTTACGGTGTCTCTCCGCGACGGCTTCGGTAACGAGACCTCCGAGACCCGCTACTTCACCGTGGAGGGCAGCAGTGCGGAGAATCTCGTCCGTGTGACCAACGTGGAGACCATGGCCGCCGTGGGCGGTTATGTGACGCTGGAGATCCGGGGCACCAACAGCTCCGTCAGCGAGTGCGACACGGTCATCCGTCTGGATCGGCAGTATACCGACTGCACCGTGGCATTCTCCCAGAATTTCAAGGCCGCGGAGAGCTATGACCCCGCGAATTGCTACAACGCAAAGGATCACACCGTAACCGTTAAGGCTGTGCGTGCCGGCGACCGCCCGGTAAAGGACGGCAACCTGATTGCCACAGTGAAGGTGAAGGTGCCTGACAACCTGACGGCCAGCAGCACATTCCTCTACGAGGTCAGATCCGGCATGTGCTATAACATGGACGGCGATCTGACGACCTTCTCCGCCCCCGCTGTCACGCTGCCGGTGGGCGCGGCCATCAGCGTGTCCTGTGATCCGGTGCTGACCGATCGGGACGCCGTGTTGACGGTGACCGATCTGGAGGGTAAGCCGGTCGCCAACGCGGAGATCTTTAAGGAAGACGGCACCTCCCTGGGTAAGACCGGGAAAGACGGCACCCTGACCAGCCATGCGTTCACCGCCGCCGGCGTGGTATCCGTCTACGCCAAGGCCGAGGACGGAAGCCTGTCCATGCGTTATCGGGTCTATACCTACGAGCCGGTAACGGATATGCAGACCGCATTCCTCTTTAACGCCACGGAGGATGGCGGTGCAGCGAAGAATATCACGTGGCTGTCCGACCCGACGGCAACGGAGACGCAGTTCCTGCGCTGGCGTGTGCAGGGCACGGAGACCTGGGGTACTCCCATTCCTGCACGCACGGAGCTGCGTACCTTTGTTACAGGCGGCTACAAGGCCGTGAACGTGAACAGCGTCACGCTGGGCGGTCTGACGGCCGGTACGACCTACGAGTATCAGGCCGCGTCCGGCAAGGAGAACTGGCCGGAGACGGTGGAGAGCTTTACCGCCGGCACGGCTGCTGCGTCCCAGAAGTTCTTTGTGCTGGGCGATATTCAGGCCGAGGATACGACCAATATCAGCAACATCTTTAGCACCCTGAGAAACGGCAGCTACGACTTCGGCATCCAGACCGGCGACGTTGTGGACAGCCCCACCAACTTCGACAAGCTGAATGAGATGGTGCAGCTGCTGAATGCCAAGGAACTGGGCAGCGCCGACATGATCCATGTTCTGGGCAACCACGAGTTTGAGGGTGACGGCAACGCCGACATCTCCGGCAGCGTATTCGCCCTGCCTAAACACAGCATGGGCAGCTGCTGGTCCACCACCTATGGTAACGTCTATGTGGCGGTCATCAACTACAGCGGCGTCGGCAGCGACATGAAGGCTGCGGCGGAGTGGCTGGTGCAGGATGCGAAGGCCAGCGACGCCACCTGGAAGATCCTGACCGTCCACCAGCCTGCCTATTACACCAACGCCAAGGGCGGCAACGCCCCCATGGCGCAGTATATCCCGGCGGCGGCGGATGAGGCCGGCATCGACGTGGTGTTTGCCGGACATGACCACTCCTTCGCCCGCACCAATCCCCTGAAGGGCGGCGAGATCGACGCGGAGAACGGTGTGTATTACTATATCTGCGGCTCCAGCGGCGAGAAGTCCTATCCGGTCAGTAGCCAGAATGTTTTCGATTATAGTAAGATTTTTGCGCAGGCTACCACCGACTTCAACGCGATCTATCTGAGCGTGGAGGCCAACCGCTCCCAGATGACGATCAACGTCTACGACATGCAGGCCGATGGCACCTCGAAGCTTCTGGACAACGTGACCCTGAAATCTCTTACCGGCAGCTGCGCGGATAAGGGCCATGATCTGGAGAACGCGGTCTGCAGCAACGGCAAGCTGATCTGCGGCAACTGCCATGCGGCGGTTGACCCCATCGAATGGAAGTATACCGGCTGGGCTCGCGATGAGGCGACCGGGCGCAAGATGTATTTCCTGCGCGGTGTGGCACAGACCGGCTGGTTCTTGGTGGAAGAGGACAACTACTGCTTCGACGAGAACGGCGTAGCCTACGACGGCGAGCAGGTAGTGGACGAAGTGCCCTTTGTGTTCGAAAATGGCCTGGTAGTTAGCGGTCATACCGGCTTTGTCAAGAAGACCAACGGCAAGACCTACTATTACGACAACGGCAAGATGGCCCTCGGCATGACGGACATTGGTGATGATACGTATTATTTCAACACCAAGGAGGACTCCCCCGACTACGGCGCGATGGTCACCGGGTGGCAGAGCGTCAACAGTTCCCGCTATTACTTTGACGCGGAAGGCCGGATGTGGCGTCCGATCAGAATGAGCCTGAGCGAGGACAGTGGCGTATTTACGGTCATTCTAACTCCGATGGAAGGCGAGTCCTTCACCAACGGCCGGATCGCCATGTGGAGTCAGCACAATGGACAGGACGACATGAAGTGGTTCCGCGGTGTAAAGCAGGACAACGGCAAGTGGATCGTCACAGTGCCCATGTGCAACTACAAAGATCTGGGAAGATATCAGGTTCACGCCTATGACGGCACGAGCATCATCGCGGGCGATAGGATCGATATAGTCCAGAACGTGACCCACAAGTTCACCAACTACACGACCAGCACGGACAACTGCGTTGGCGCGGAGACGAAGATCGCTGAGTGCGACTACGGCTGCGGCACGAAGGATATCATTGGCTGGACCGAGAAGGATCACACTGTGACGGCGGTACAGGACAACAACGTCCTGACTGTCAAGATGGCCGATGTGGCCAGCCACGGCCATACCAAGGTCAAGTTCGCAGTTTGGAGCATGGAGAACGGACAGGATGATCTGGCCTGGTACGATGCGGTAAAGACGGATGGGACTTGGACCTGCAATGTTGACCTGACGAAGCATCATTCCACCGGCAACTACCAGATCCATGCCTACGCCTGCACCGGAGATTCCGACACCATGCGTATGGCGGGTCATGTGGTGGCTCAAGTGACCAAGTTCGATGACGTGAAGACGCCGAAGGTGGTGGCTGCCGTCACAGCGGATTACAGCACCATGAAGATCCCCGTGCGGAATGCCGAAGGGTATGACCAGATCTCTGTTCCCGTCTGGAGCGAGGTCAACGGTCAGGATGATCTCAAGTGGTACAAAGCGACCAAGCAGGCCGGCGGCAGCTGGACGTGCGACGTGGACCTGGCGGTCCACAATTCCACGGGCCGCTATCAGATCCATGTGTACGGTACAAAGGCCGGAAAGATGGAACTGATCGCAAACACGATGGTCACCGTGGCAAGATTGCCGGATACGAAGGCCCCAACGGTTGAAGCGGTGGTTTCTGCGGATTGCAGCACGATGCAGATCACAGTCAAGAATGCTGAGTCGTATACGCAGGTCATGCTTCCCGTCTGGAGCGCAGCCAATGGTCAGGACGACATCAGATGGTATAAAGCGGCCAAGCAGGCTGACGGCAACTGGACGTATACCGTGGACCTGGCAGCTCACAATTCCACGGGCTGTTATCAGATCCACGTATACGGCACAACAAAGGCCGGGAAGACTGAACTGATCGCCAGTACGACGGCCGATGTAGAGAAGCTGCCTACTGCGAAGCTGCCGACGGCTGCGGCGGTCGTCTCTGCGGATTACAGCAAGATGCAGATCACCGTCAAGAATGTCGAAGGATACGAGCAGATCTCTGTTCCCGTTTGGAGCGAGGTCAACGGCCAGGATGACATCAAGTGGTATAAGGCGACCAAGCAGACTGACGGCAGCTGGACGTGCACCGCGGACCTTATGGCCCACAAATCCACAGGCCGCTATCAGATCCACGTATACGGCACAAAGGATGGAAAGCAGACCTTGATCGCAAATACCACGGCCAATGTGGCGAAGCTGCCTGATACAAAGACGCCGATGGTCGAAGCGGTCGTCTCTGAGAAGCTCGGCACGATGCAGATCACCGTGGCGAACGCGGGGACATACGATAAGGTTATGCTTCCCGTTTGGAGCGAGGTCAACGGCCAGGATGACATCGTATGGTACACCGCAAAGAAGGGCTCTGACGGGAACTGGACGTACACCGTGAACCTGAAGCAGCACAATTCGGTGGGTGCATATCAGATCCATGTATACGGGACTAAGGATGGCACACAGTCACTGATCGCCCATACGCGGGTCGTTGTGACAAACAGCGCCAAGCAAGTGGGTTGAGTGGAGACTATGTAACTCCCGACCTAAGTACGTATAATCCCTTCAAGCCCGGCAGGTCACTGACCCGTCGTAAGCGCACAATAATCACCCGGTCCGAACATAGTTACGGCAGAGTCCCGTTCGCGGGACTCTGCCGTTCGTTCGTCAAAGCTAACCGCGTATAAAAGGCCGCCATCTCAGCTGCTGCCAGCGAGATGGCGGTCAATTATTTTTACGGCATATAGTATTCTTCCGGGGCATTTGCGGGAAGCAGCTTTTCAGCCCATGCTTCATCAGTTTCGCTCAGCTGTGGCGCGTTTTGTAGGAGCCAGAGCAGGTATCGGTATGGATCCAGCCCGTTTTCCTTTGCCGTTTCCATCAGGCTATAAATCAAGCTGCTGGCCCGCGCACCACCGGATGTATTGGCAAACAGCCAGTTCTTCCTGCCCATCACAAATGGCTTGATGCTGCGCTCGGCACGGTTGTTGCTCAGCTCCAGACGGCCATCCTCCAGATACCTTGTCAGATACGGCCACTGCTCCAACAGATAGTGAACGGCCTTTCCCAACGCAGACTTCGGCGCGGTCTTCGCCTGCATCCCATTTGCCCATGACAACAACGCGTCTAAAACAGGTTTCTCCTGCTCCAGCCGCTTTTCATATCGCTCCTCCGGCGTCAGCTCTGCCAATGCCTGCTCCAGCTTGAAAAGCTGTGAGCAATAGCATTCGCCCATGGCCGCGGGAGAATCCTTCCGTCTCTCTTGCGGCAGAGTGCCCAGTGCCTCGTCAAATTTTCGTCTCGCGTGTGCCCAGCAGCCCACCACACGGATGTTCCCCGGCAGTCTGTGGTATCCCTGGTATCCGTCCGCGTGCAGCCAGCCTGAGAAGCCTTGCAGGAAATGTTCAGCGTGCTCCGCTTTTCTCGTGGGCTGGTACTCATACAACACAACAGCCTGTTTCGCGCAGCCGCTGGTGCGGTACAGCCACATGTAGGACTTGCTGGTGGAGGAACGCCCCGGCTCTTTCAGCACCTGCAAGGTCGTCTCATCCGCGTGCAGCACAGGCTCCCTGCAAAGCTGTTCATGCAGCACATCGTAGACCGGCCGCAGCCATTTCTCCGAGACGTTCAGCAGCCAGTTGGCCATGGTCTGCCGGGACAGCTTCAGTCCCTGACGATTGAATTCCTGTTCCAGCCGGTACAGCGGCGAGTGCATGACGAATTTCTGTACTGCCAGATACGCCACCGTCTCCGCCGAGGCAAAGCTGCCTGGCAGCAACGCAGGCTCTTTCGCCGCCTTTACGATGTTGGCCTCGCCAGTCGCCTGCTCGCAGTTCTTGCAGGCGTAGGTGTAGTATACGTCCTCGCGCACCCAGAACTTTGCCGGCTTCATCTGCAGTGTTCTGCGAACCTCTTTGCCGATCTCAACCAACTCGCTGCCGCAAGCAGCGCAGATCCGCTCATTCTCCGGCAGACGGTGCTCCACTACCTCGGTGGGCGTCCCTTCAGGAACGACATCCAGCACATTGCCGGACTGCCGTTTGCGCTCATGCGCTTTCACGGCGATCTGCTTCTCCGTGGCGAACTTTGTGCCGAAGGCGTAGGCCTCCAGCTCGTTGTAGGTCAGGCTCAGCTGGTCCATGACCATCTGCTCCGCCTGCTCTGAAGAACGGCCGAACAGCTTCTTTTTGGACAGCTTCAGCTGCTCCAGCAGCCACTCATTCTGCAGCGCAAGGCTGGTAATGACCTGCGCCTGCTCCTGTTCGAGGGCGGCAAACTTTGCTTCCAGTCTTGCATGCGTCTCTTCCAACTTGGTGCTCTTTGCTTCCAACTGCGCATTTTCCTGTTGCAAGCGCTCATATTCCGCACGGGAAATGGTCACCATTTCTTCCGGGTTGCTTGTCTGCATTTCTCTGTTTTCCATACAAATATTATACCACAGAACTCGGCAAAAAGCCAGTGTTTTCAATGGTTTCCAGCTATTTTTCTCTGCTCAGACTGTGGTCAATCCCGTTACCGGGCGGTGAGCCTTCGGCTGCTCGATCTGCAACCCCTCCATGAGCCAGCGGTACTGCTGCGGTGTTAAAGTCTT
>UMKJ01003751.1_pt1 | contig 17499 bp, 10 predicted proteins | sample 1966301 | NCBI WGS metagenome assembly UMKJ01 (sample SAMEA4836173, study PRJEB28245) | human gut metagenome | biome: gut microbiome; material: fecal sample | place: Denmark | collected 2008
GGAAAGAAAGCGTGTGTAAGAGGCATCCGTAAAGGTAGGCATAAACTCCTGCAAGGCACGTTGGTACTCCTCCTCAAACATCTTTGCGAACTTACCCTTTTCCACGTTGTCTTTATCGTAGATGCGATAACTGTCCACATGGTCGATAAAGAACAATGACAGCACTTTGATACCGCGAGCGAAAAGTTGGCGTTCACGCTCCAAATGGGTTTTGATGGTTTCTCGTATCTGATTGCGGCGGAGAATCTCCTCATTCACGCTGCCCACCACCTCACCGGGATGAAGCGTCAGTCCGTTGAGGAAATGCACGGTGTTGGTCAGTCCGTCTATACGTTCCACTTTAAAGTTATCGGCATATTCCTGCAAACCGCCGCTTTGCTCTTTGAGGTCGAAGCCCTCATTCACCAAGCGAATGGTCTGGCGTGTGCCACTGGTTGTCTTGACATCGAAGCCCAATCGAGCTTGTGGATTGCCTTTACTAATGACGATTTCATCTAGATAAACATAGCCATTGGTGGCTGTAGAACCCACTTGATGTACACTGCGTACTTCTATCTTCTTCACCAGCTTCTTGTTATAAGCGTCGATGGCATCGAGGCGATATACTTGGTTGAATATTTCACGGTGTGTGGCGCTGTATAGCAAGGTAAAGAGTGGGTTAAACAGTTTGATACCCTTTCGTGTGGCATTACTTTTATCCGTTCCCAACACGCTTTGCGGCTCGTCAATAATTAGGATGGGATTCGTTTTTGCCAAGATGTCAATAGGCTTTCGCGAACCGAACTCATCACGGCGTGAGAAGATGATACGGGCAGCGGAATCACCTGCGCGACCTTCCTTGTTTTTATCCTCGTTAAGCGAAGCATTGAAAGCCTGCGTATTGATAATCATTACATGAATGCCGTTATCCGAAGCAAAGGCATCAATCTTAGCAAGCTGCTTCGAATTGTAGATGAAGTATTGCATACGCTTACCATATTCTCCAGCAAAGTGTTCTGCCATACTCTCAAAACTCTTGAACACGCCTTCGCGGATGGCAATACTGGGCACTACAATCACAAATTTCGACCAACCATAGCGGGCGTTCAGCTCGTACATGGTCTTGATGTAGGTATAGGTCTTACCCGTACCTGTTTCCATCTCGATGGTAAAGGTGCGTCCGTCGCCCTCCAGATGCTCCACGGGCTTCAATCCTTCTGCCATCTGTATACCACGCACATTCTCGCAAATGCTTTCATTGTCAAGTACAAGGGGCAGATTGCCGAAGCCGTCGAAACTGAGCGCACCAAACTTGTTCAAGAAGGTGCGGCTGCCGTCGTGTTTGGGTTGTCCCTGAAATACGTCGCTCACGCATTTGGTGGCTTCCGCTTGAAAGCGTTGATGTTTATATCTTATTTTCACTTTTTGCCTCCTTTCTTACTTTTGTCGCTAATCGCCTTGATAGCGTTCAAATAATCTTGCTCCACATCGCTGAGTGTGCGTTGTTTATATTTACGATATTCAGTAGTGGCATGGTCCATTGCTTCTTGATGGGATACTCGGCCTCCATCCAGCAGGAGTTGTTCTCCAGTTGAGGTGAGTATGCGATCCAGATAGTTTGCCCAATCGTTCATGGTCATGGGTTGCTCTTTCTCGGCTTGGCGTTCTGCGAAATCAAGTAAAGCGATAATCATGTCAAGATTATAGAAGGTTGTCATGTATGACTTACCATCTGTGGCAGTTGTTCGGAATTTCCGAACAACTGAGTCCTCTTGTAGTTCGCCTTCTTCGAAAATGTGCTTAATATGCTCACTTACATTCGATTTACTCGTCTGATACAGCTCGCACATCTGCGCTTGAGTAAGCCATAAGGTATCTTCCTCAAGTTTCACATCTATCTTTGTCAGACCGTCATTGTCTGTATAGATTAGTATTTTATTGTTCTCTTCCATGGACACGTTAAATTACTCTGATATTATTAAACGCATCATTATCTGCCCAGTCCAAGGCTTGCTTGAACTGTTCGTAAATGTTGATTTTCTGAGCATCTTCTTTGAAGCAAGCATCACGGAAGAGTACACGCAAGGGGCTTTTGCCGGCCATCGCAGCTACTACCTTATCGGTAATACCTTCGGAGAAGCAAGCCACGAGATCACCTTCATTGACGGTATAGATGGTGCAACCGTCCACGATTTCTGTCTGCAAGGGCAAGTCCAAGCGAACACCCCATGCTAACATCGAGCCATAGAGCAGGTCGAGGTCGGTACGGTCAGCCTTGATATTGTTGGCAAAGAGGTCGAGCTGATCTTGCTTGTATTCCTTGGGCGAAATTGATACTTTCTCGTAGTTGCTTTCATCAAGGCGATAGACACGGAAGCCGGTATCGAGATTTTGTGTAGTAAGCGGAAAATCAGCTTTGATTTTTGCACCGGCACGACGGATGCGTTCTTTTCCTATTTCGCAGATATTTTTATAACCTTGGTCTTTCTTTGAATCACTTACTTCTTCAGGTAATTGAACAAGAATAAATTGACAATGCTTATCTTTTTCTGAATTTGTTTTCATCAGAGCATGTGCAGTACTTGCTGAACCTGAAAAGAAATCTAATACGATGGAATCTTCTTTCAAGTTAGCTAAAGTAATAAGACGTTGAAGCAATCTTACAGGCTTTGGCCCGTCAAATACACCTTTGTCACCAAAAAGAGATACTACTTCTTGTGCTCCTTCTTGACTATGACCAACTTCTTTATAAAACAGAATTGAGGTTGGTGCCATACCTTCATATTTCAATTCAGATAAAAAACGTTTTATTCTTGGTGTATTATCTCCATTAGGACCAAACCATATTCGGTTGTCTTGGAGTCTCTCTGCAAAAGCTTTTGCAGAGAGACTCCAGCAGCGTCCTGCTGGAGGATCTACAATTTTCCCCGAAGGGGTCGTTATCGGATAATCACAAGCAGCATTATACGTTTTTACAGAAATGTCACTTGACATCCAAACTCCACGTGGATCATTGTCTGGATTAGAATACCGTAAATTAGCTTCTTCTGTTCGATCTAATCTGCCTATTGTGAAATCTTCAATCTGTTTGACGTACATCAAGATATAATCATGGCTATTTGATACATACTTTGCATCGTTCTTGGGAGAAAAAGCTCTTTCCCACACTAATTGTGCTACAAAATTATGTTCCCCAAATACTTCGTCACAAATATTTCTCAGATTGCGCACCTCATTATCATCAATCGAAATAAAGACAACTCCATCCTCCGTCAGTAAAGAACGAGCCACCAATAAACGTGCATAAATCATTGAACACCAATCCGAATGAAACTTACCATTCGTATCGGTATTCCTCCTGAAGCGATAGCCTAATTCGTCTACATTGCCAGCTTCGATATCCTCCTCGGCGGCGGTGCGGGCAAAATCATCGTGATACACAAAGTCATTACCCGTATTATAAGGCGGGTCGATATAAATCATCTTCACCTTACCCATATACGAGCGTTGCAGAAGTTTGAGCACTTCAAGGTTATCGCCCTCGATATAGATATTCTTTGTGTTGTCCCAATCCACGGAATTTTCCACCACCGGGCGCAAGGTCTTATCGGTTGGTTTGGCAGCTTCCGCACGAGCTGCGTTCTTACCGACCCATGTAAACTGATACATCTCGCCATCGCCATCTGTGGCATGGTCGCCAAGCAATCGGCGAAGCACCTCGAAGTTTACCTTTCGAGAGATTTCACCCGTCTTGTCATCACGTACTTCGGTAAATGCCGAAGGTGCAATCTGATAGAGCGCATCAAGATTGAGTTGCGTTCCGTCTGCGGAGTTCAAGTCCAAATGTTTTAATATGTCAGCCATATATTTTGTTTCTTAATTGTTTTCTAATGTTTTAAGTTCCTCTTCCAACTTAGCAATCTCACGCTTCAAGGCACGGGCTTCACTGTTGAGTTCCATCTGTTTGGCAAACTGCCTTTCATTCCGTACACGCTTCTGCAAGGCTTCCGCTACCCGTCGCTTACGGGCCAATTCATCTTGCAATGCCATAATCTGTTTTGTATCGGTAGCATTGGTAGTACCGAATCCGGAGATTTGCCCCGCAAAAGCTTCGTATATGTTATCCAGTGATGAACCTATCAATTTTAACTTTACATTCGCCTGCGGCATCCATTCTGTGTGGAAATTTTTCAAGATATTGAATCGTGTCTTATCCACATCCGTCCATTCCTTGTAGTTGAGCAACAATCTACCACGATTGACATATTGCAGCACAAACACCACATGGCGCGGCATCAGACGGTCGATGGCAAGAAACACATCATCCGGCGTATCTTTCACTTTGAGCGTCACCAAGAACACCACAATTTCATGCACCGCCTTACCCTCGTCCACATTCATGGTGGATGGAGTCAACTTATAGAGCCATTGTATGCGTTCCACATCTTCCACAAATCGCGTCTTTAAGCGTGTGTTAATCTCCAAATGCTTGTAAAAGGCTGTCTTGGGTACCAATCTGTCCACGTGCGTGGAGGTAGGAAAGTTAAGTATATTGTCCATTTTGTCTCATCTAATTAACCTCATTATTATGATGCCGTTCATACGAATCCCATAAAAAGCGCACGAGAGTTGTACTACTTCCAATTGCTAAACTAGCATGACGAGATTCAAGCCCTTTATATGAACTGGACTTGCCATGTCCGCTACCATACAGATTTCTCAGTTCTGCAACGCCTTGTGCAATAGCTTTAAGATTACCAAGAATAGCCTTTATAGACTTAGCTCCTTTAACATCATCAGAGATATTTTTAGGCATCAGATGAAAATGTTTGAAAGTTTCATCAACAAGACGTGGAACTTCCCAATCTTTATCTACAGTACAGCCTTCAAATTCAAGTATTGTTTTACAACAACTTTCAATTAGTTCTTTAGCCTTACCAATTGCTTCTGTTGGATTTCCGTCCTTCAGATTGAGCATTAAATCAATTTGGGCTGATATGTAATCGCTGTCAAAAGCTTCTTTTAAAGTTTCAGCCGTAGCGGTCATAACCATTGTACCACCTGCTTTATCAAGTATGCTACGGCATTTTTTGTAAGCAACCGCACGGCTTTTACGATTTTCTTCATCATGTTCCTTCATTGAAGAAAGTTCGTAATATCTGATTAAATCGCTAAGTAGCTTCATTTTATCTTCATATTTTGCATCGTTGATATATGCTATCAGAGATTTGCCTTTTGAAAGTCTATATGTTTCACAAAGTGGAACGCCTATACTTTTATAGGTAAAAGCATCAAAATCAGCTGTACTAAAGTCCAGGACATAACCTCCTTCATTTAAGAAGTTGACTATAGTACCTATTTCTATATCAGATAATTTCATTTCTCTTTAATTATTAAGAAGGTTATCAACTCAAAGTCGTCCAAACCTTTAATTTCTCCATGCAAGGCTGTTGTCTCACCCACAGAGAAAAGGCTCTCAATGTCTGTTTCTTCCTTAATGCTTACGATGCTGTCAATAGCCATTTGGAGCAACGTGTTGTACTTGGTCATGCGGCGGCCGTCTTGCGTTTCACGGTTGACCGCAGCACAGAGCGCACGGTCATAATCGTTTTGATTTTTACAGAGCGCACGCATGATGTCGAGCAGTTGTTTAGGGTGCAGATGGTCGCAAATAACCTCTCCATCGTCTGCCAGATAGACCATGTAGAACGGATGCAGTTGATTCTTACGGTCAATATTAACGGCATTGTTGCGGTTCTTCAACACAAACATCACGCCCGGTTTCGCCAATTCGGAACCGGCTACCACCGCATTCAATCCGAAAGGTGCATGTTCAATATCCGGATGTTCCTTGACATATTGCAAGAGGTCAAGCCGAAACTCGTTCAATCCCAAATCCATGATGTTGATACCGGTGTCCATATCTTCAATATCCACCACTTCATTCTGTAACTTCTTTAGTTGTCCAAGGCGATATTCCAAATCGGCTTCTTCGCCCATAGAAAGCGGATTGCCGGTACCTGCTGCGGTAAGGATAGTAGCTTTCATTCGACTTTCGACACGTCCTTTGAGCTGAATATAGTCGTCAAGTTCCATATCCGGCCAGTAGTTGACAAGCTGGATTTGTTTGTTACGGCTACCGATACGGTCAATACGCCCGAAACGCTGGATGATGCGTACGGGATTCCAATGAATGTCATAATTGATGAGGTAGTCGCAATCCTGTAAATTTTGGCCTTCGCTGATACAATCAGTAGCTATAAGTACATCAATCTCATCCGTGGCATTGGGAAAGAGGGCTAAACGGTCTTTCGACAAAGGTGAAAAATAAGTCAGCACATTATTGAACGACATAGGAAACTTCGGCAATGTGCATCTGCCATCGGTAGAGCCGGTGATGAGAGCCGTATCGAGTCCGCAGGTTTCCTTTATCTTCGTGGATAACTGCTCATAGAGATAATTGGCTGTGTCGGCAAATGCCGTAAATATAAGCACTTTCTTGTTTTCTCCGTTTATCGGGTTACTAAATTTATGTTTCAAATCCCCGATAAGCATCTGTAACTTGCTGTCATGTTCGGGCGTAATGTCCTTCAACATCAACAAGAGCAGATCTAACCGTTCAAAATCGGCTTCAAGATCGCGTCGCCAACTCACATAGTCCATGTCAGCCAATGAAATCTTCGACTTCTTGGTGGCAAACGGATCAGTGTCGCCTTCGGATGAATCCATATCATCAGTGAAAGAAGATACATCAATGGTTGCACCGGAATATTTCTTGTCGTATGCATCTATCAGTTCCATTGTCTGCCGAATGTACTCATGGATGCGGTTAAGCGTCAGTCGGAAAGAATTGACCGAACTCTCCAGACGTTTCAACAGGTTGGTGGCCATGAGTTTGCGCAAGCCTTTCTCACGCCCGTCAATAGACAGACCTTCACCATCGTAGTCGATACTGTAACCGCTACGGGCACAATCGAAGAGATAAAGCGAAGGGGTGTATATGGAAAGATTCAGGGCATTGAGCTGTTCGGCAATGTCCTTGAAATTGATGGCATCGCCCAAGTCCGTCAAACGCGGACGGCGAGACAAGGGGGCAAGCCGCTTAGGAAACTCGCCAATATCTTTCGTGTCGTAATACTTGATGATATGGCTACGACTACGTGCGATGGTCACGGCATCGAGCATCTGAAAAAAGTCAAACTGAAGACTTGACAGCAATCGTTCCGTAGTCCGTTCGCTTGGCTCCAACTTAGCCCAACGATTATAGGCAGTCTGAGCAGACTTGAATATGTCGTCAATGTTACGGTCAAGTTCAAGGGCTTCGTTGATATTCTCCACACGCCCCTCGTATGCCAGTTGTAACTGGTTCTTCAAATCACCGAACCGATTATTGACCGGAGTTGCTGAAAGCATGAGCACTTTTGTCTTCACACCCTGACGGATGACACGTCGCATCAACCGCTGATAACGGTTCTCCTTGTGGCGGTCTGTCTCTACGAGCGTATCAAAATCCGCTTCATCCTCTTCGTCCACATTACCGCCATTGCGGAAGTTGTGGCTTTCGTCAATCACAATCAAGTCATAGTTTCCCCAATTCACATGCTCCAAGTCGAGGCCATTACTCAAACCACGGTCACGTGAAAGGTCGGAGTGGAAAAGGATGTCATACCTTAGCCGATCGGCAGCTACGGGGTTGTTTTTGTAATTGGCACGGAAAGTCTGCCAGTTGTCATTCAGTTTTTTAGGGCAAAGTACAAGCACCGACTTATTACGGTTCTCGTAATACTTGATAACCGCCAATGCCGTAAAGGTCTTGCCAAGACCTACTGAATCGGCAAGGATGCAACCATTGTATTTTTCCAACTTGTTAATGATAGCCAGCGCAGCATCACGTTGGAAATTATAGAGTTTATTCCAAATAATACTCGTTTTGAACCCCGTGCGTTCATTGGGCAACACATCTTCGCTGATGTCTTCCAAAAACTCATTAAAGATATTATAAAGAGCAATAAAATAGACATACTCCGGTGCATTTTCTTGATATACAGTGTCTATGTACTCCAATATACGCTTCGTTACATCCTCAAATTTCTCATCGTTATTCCATTGCTCATTGAAAATTTCCAGATATGCGTTTGCTGTCGGTGAAGGCAATACATTTACCACATTATACACATTAGCACCACGTTCACAGCCCAATTGTGTGGTAGTAAACTCATTAAACGGGAGGTAAACCCGTTGAGTTTCGTTGTTGACGTGCATAAATCCACCCATCTGTTCTTGCGAAGCATTGGAACGGAACTGCACTTTTCTACGAATCCAGTCTGCACACTCTTTGGCAATTGCTTTTTGTGATAATTGGTTACGAAGGCGAAGTTCAAAGTCTGTGCCATATAAATTACGTTCCCGGTTAAGTTTAGGGATGAAAAACTCCCGTTTCTCTTTCTTTGATTTATCCTTGATGAAAGTAGGAGACGTGAAAATGAAACGCAATTGTTCCACTTGCTCCAATTCTTCTTTCAATGCTTCGTAGGCATAGATGGAGAATGAAGCCGCAGCAATAGACACAAAAGTGCCTTTGGATAACCGTCCTTTGATGTCATCCACTACACGCTCGCTTATATTGTTTATTAATTTGGGATGTTCCATCCTCGTTTTTATTAAACCTTAATTCCGCGACACTTTACAAAAACAATTATTTAAAGTACTGAGCAATAAAATATTGCCCAGTACTTTGCCATGTCAGAAGATTCACTTAAATTAGTGTTGCAAAAAAAACATAAGAAATCTTCAACAAGCATGACAAAAATAAGCATAAAATCCGGTAAACTCACTTCTTTTGGAGGGATATTTTCAATTATGGAGCAATTTGATTCTATGCTCTCATCCGTAATCAATTCAACACTTTAGCAGTCCGATGGAAAGCGAACTATTGAAATAACAAGGAATAACATTTTTTTAAGTCACCAATCAGTTTTTCATCTCATTTTGCAACAACATTTCAACCCCCCAAAGCATCTGCTTCAAGCTATCAAGCCGCCACAGCCCATCCCCCTCCCAAAACACCTTCTGAAGTGGGGGTATCTCACTATACGACTGAGGTACCCTAAGTATACGACTGAGGGTATCTAAGTATACGACTGAATAGGGCTCAGTATAGATTTCCCACCCACAGAACCACATCCGGAACAAGCGTTGGCAAAAAAACAGTTTATGGAAATTGGGAAATACCAAGTGAGATTATACCTGATTCGGCGATGAAAGTGCAGCTAAAATCTTCTTGAAACTTCGAGATTCTTGAAGAATCTATCATTCTCAGCAGCTTCCAATCACTCCCTCCAGCGTCTCTCCGTCGGCAAACAGCCTCCCATCCGCCTGCATCATCCGCTTCTTCAGGCGGAACTTCTGCTGGGACACGGAAGCGGGAGACACGGCAATGAGCGTGGCAATCTGTGCATTGCTGAAGTGCAGGCGGATAAGCATGCAGAGCTGGCTGTCGGCAGGCGTAAGCTGGGGAAAGCGCAGGACAAGGCGTTTGGAAGCGCCCTTGTATACTCTGTCAGTAAGCTTCTGCAAGTAGTCCCACTGGCTGTCCGCAAGGAATTTGGGCTGGATGCGCAACTGCTTCACCACTTCGTCTGCGTCTATCATGGCGGAAGCAAGCGCCTGCACCTGCCCGTCGAGCATCCGGACACGCTCGCCCTCTTTCCTCAACAGTTCCAGTTCGCGGGGCACAGGGTTGTCTTCATACTCCTTGAGACGGGCACGGAGTGACTCGTTTTCCTTATCCAGACGGCTGCCATGTTCCATGAGGTTTGTCAGCGAGCTATGCACTTCTTCGCGCTCTTCGTCGGTCAGCGACATCTCCTTCAGGCATTCTTCCAGTTCCTCGCGCTCGCGTTCATTGTTGCGCAAGCGCTGTTCGTTTTCACTCAGGGTGACAAGATAGTTACGGTGACTACGTTCTTTCTTGAAACGGATAAGGCTGAACAGCATAGCACCGGAAATGCTGAACATAATCACAGAAAACACTCCCCAGAAAAAACGTTCGTAACCACTGACCGGCTTCAGCCGCACATGCCTGCCATCGGAAAGCTCCTTTATCTGATTATACTCACGGTGCAAACCGGAAATCAGGCGGACGGCCCGGGCACTGTCGACAGCACCGCATTGCACCAACGAGTCAGCATGAGAAAGGGACTGTTCGTAGTTCATCAAAGTTCTATCGGCAGGTTTCGAGCAGGCTGTCAGCCCCAGAAGGAGAATCAGCAGGAGAAAAAGGAAGGTATGTTTCATCTTGAAATTTTGTGTTTATAATAAGCAAGGTGTAAAATCGGTAAGGAACGAGCTTACTTCAACAGTTTTCATAATCAATGCATATTAATCGTTGCAGAAACAAAGGTAACACTTTCTTCCCACAATAAATAAAGAGGTACAAAGTTTTTCATTACTTTGTACCTCCTCTTTTTCTTCGACTTGCATCATTTATAGCCGTGAGTCAGCAAAAATCGTATAGCTTAGAACTCGCTCGTAAAGTGGAACTTGATATGCTTGAAGTCCATCTGCGCCATCTGCAACACATATCCGCTGTCCGCCAGGAACACATCCCTACCCTCGCGGTCTTTCGCCATGTACTGGTATTTGCGCTTCTTGAAGGCTTCCAGTTCAGCCGCATCATCGCTCTCAATCCAGCAGGCTTTATACAGACTGAGCGGCTCCCAACGGCACTTCGCACTGTATTCGTTCTCCAGACGATACTGGATGACCTCGAACTGCAACTGCCCCACCGTACCGATAATCTTACGCCCGTTGAACTGGTTGACGAACAACTGCGCCACACCTTCGTCCATCAACTGGTCGATACCCTTGGCAAGCTGTTTCTGCTTCATTGGGTCGGCATTCTCAATGTACTTGAACATCTCCGGCGAGAAACTCGGAAGCCCCTTGAAGTGAAGCGCCTCGCCTTCGGTCAGCGTATCGCCAATCTTGAACGTACCGTTATCCGGCAGGCCGATAATATCTCCCGCCCAAGCCTCATCGACAGTTGTCTTGCGCTGCGCCATGAACTGCGTAGGCGACGAGAAACGCATCGTCTTGCCATGACGTACATGCAAGTACGGGGCATTGCGTACAAACTTCCCGGAGCAGATTTTGCAGAAAGCGATACATGAACGGTGATTCGGGTCGATATTGGCGGTTATCTTAAAGATGAATCCGGTAAATTTAGGTTCTTCCGGCTCCACCTCACGTTCTTCCGCCTTCACGGGACGGGGACTGGGAGCAATCTCCACAAAGCAATCCAACAGTTCCTGCACACCGAAATTATTCAGTGCCGAACCGAAGAATACGGGAGCAAGCTCTCCTTTCAAGTATTCCTCCTTATCGAATTCGGGGTAAACACCGTCTATCAGTTCCAATTCTCCGCGCAGCTTGTCGGCCAGTTGGGCGCCAATCTGGTTGTCCAGCTCCTCGGTATGGATGTCCACTTCCACCTTCTCCGTCACTACCTGCTTGCTGGGCTGGTAGAGGTTGAGGTTATGCTCGTAGATATTGTAGACACCCTTGAAACGGACACCGCTCTCGATAGGCCACGTCAAGGGACGCACGTGGATGTGCAGTTCCTCCTCCAGCTCGTCCAACAGGTCGAACGGGTCTTTGGCTTCACGGTCCATCTTGTTGATGAAGATAATCACCGGCGTATTACGCATACGGCAGACCTCCATCAGCTTGCGTGTCTGCGTTTCCACACCTTTCGCACCGTCCACCACGATGATAACACTGTCCACAGCCGTCAGCGTGCGGTAGGTATCTTCAGCAAAGTCCTGGTGACCCGGAGTATCAAGGATGTTGACCTTGTAGTCATGGTAGTCGAACTCCATTACAGAAGTGGTAACGGAAATACCACGCTGTTTTTCAATATCCATCCAGTCCGACGTTGCCGTCTTCTTTATCTTATTGCTCTTTACGGCACCCGCCACCTGGATTTGTCCACCAAAAAGCAACAGCTTCTCGGTCAATGATGTCTTACCGGCATCCGGATGCGCAATAATCGCAAACGTTCTCCGTCTCTCTATTTCGTTGTTATTGGCCATATATCAATTAGTCAGTAATAATCACTCTTCCAAATTCTTCATGCAGACGGCAAGGCTCGCCTCCCAATGGGGTATATCGATGCCGAATGTCTTCTTTATCTTTGTCTTGTCCAACACGGAATAATGCGGACGCGGCGCCTTGGCAGGGAATTCGTCCGTATGCAGCGGACTTACCTTGCAGCTCTTGATACCTGCCAGACGATGGATAGCCAACGTAAAATCATACCACGAGCAGACTCCCTCGTTGCTGAAGTGATAGATGCCGGGCACGATTCCCTGGCTGATAGCCGCAAAGATGGCGCGTGCCAAATCATTGGCGTATGTCGGCGTACCTATCTGGTCGAATACAACTCCCAGCGTCTCGCGCTCGCGTCCCAAACGGAGCATCGTCTTCACAAAATTATTTCCATAAATGGAATAGAGCCACGCCGTACGGATAATCATGGCACGGCTGCAATGCTTCATCACCGCCTGCTCACCCGCCAGTTTGGTAAAACCATATACTGAATCGGGACAAGTAGCCGCCTCTTCCGTATAGGGGATGTGTCCGGTTCCGTCAAAAACATAGTCGGTAGACACTTGTATCAATGCAGCACCGCAAGCTTCGGCAGCGGCAGCCAGATAGCCCGGAGCGACATGGTTCAGCTTGTCGCAAAGCTCCTGATTGTCTTCCGCCTTGTCTACAGCCGTATAAGCGGCGCAATTCACGATTACATCTATCCGGTTGTCCTTCACAAACCCATGCACAGATTGTTCGTCGCAAATGTCCAATTCCTGCACGTCAGTGAAAAAATAAGCATGTTGTCCGTTTTCTTTCGACAACACTCGCATTTCATTGCCAAGTTGACCGTTGGCACCGGTTATCAGAATATTCATTTAATAAAGTTACACTTATATATAGAATGTTACGATGAACAATATTTTCCTCCATAATTATCAATTATCCATCAACTCCAATTCTCCCCGCTTCTCCTTGTCATAATAGTTGGCAAGCAACGAGACGAAACCGCTGATGGCCTCCATAGCCTTTGCCGTGCCCTGACTGATTTCCTTCTTCTGCAAGCGCAACAGCAGCACTCCATAAAGCGCCTCGAAACAAGTGTCTACCTCAGGCTCCTCTTTCCGGCCGCTCTTCTGGCGCAGCTCCACGATAAAAGGCAGTGCCTTGAAATAAGCCGCATTATAGAACGGATATTTCGTAGAAGCCAGCAATTCGCCATGCAGCTCCGTCAGGTTCAGAATGACATTCCGGTTGATTTGCAGATGTCCTTTTTCCGTTACGCCTTCCGCACGCATCATATCTGCCAGATTTCCATACCATTCTTCCAGCGCAGGCCGTTCCTCCTCCGGATAGCGCAAGATGATGTTCTGGCGTATCCGGTCTATGTCACAGCCGTTGGCACGGAGCAAATCCTCCACCTGCCACATATATATAAGGTATTCGGCTATATTCTTTTCTTTCAGTTGTTGCGCAATCTTCACGATAAAATGTATGAATTATGATTTTTCACCTTCCCACTCAATACAGCGATTCACCCATCAGCGTAAACACCAATCCCACCACAGACACCACAATGACAATGCTCCCGATAATACGGTTCAGCATCCAGATGCCACGCAAGTTGAATTGTGTACGGACTTTATTGACAAAAAAGGTAATGCCAAACCACCATGCCAAAGCGCCCAATGCGATGGCCAAGTATCCGGTAACGGCCTCGAATACCAGCACTCCCTCACTTACAAAAGCGAAGCGGGCGAAAAGGCCTACAAAAAGGAATATAATCAGAGGATTGGAAAGCGTGACGGCAAACGCCGTTATGAAGTTATGAAAATAGGAACCCTTGTTGATGGATACCGGACGGATGGACTGTACCGGATTGCTGCGGAACGTATAAACGCCAAACGCCAACAGAAGAATGCTTCCGAAAAGTTGCAGGTAAAAGATGTTCTTGTTGACATAATCAAAAACGAAACTCATCCCGTAGCCCGTCAGCAAAGCATATGCAATATCGCTTAGCGAAGCTCCTATCCCCGTTACGAAACCATACCACCGTCCTTTATTCAAAGTACGCTGAATACACAATACTCCTACAGGACCCAATGGCGCGGACACAATGACGCCGATAATGAACCCCTTCCACAATATGTCAAATATGGTCTCTATCTGAATCATGGCTGCAAATATCGGACTTTTTTATGAGACGAACGAATAGTGTTAACGTTTTTTCGACGGAAAAGGATTTTAAGAAGTAAAGATTATCCATTTTACATATTATTCCGTATATTTACCTCCGAACTTAACAATACCCCCTTATGAAACGAATAAAAAAAACTCTAACACTCGTTTCCATGGCCGTCTTACTACTGACGGCATGCGAAGCCCCCAAGGAACTCGGTGTGGTTCCATATCCGCAGTATGCCCAAACAACGTCAAAAACAGTAGAACTGCCATCTACGGTAACCTTCTCGACCAATCTGGCGAAATCCGACATGAATGACCTGCTGGCCTATCTGCCGGACTTTGCCATCCCCATGAAGCTTGTCGACAAGAACCCTTTTGTAACGATAGAAATAACGGACGCAACGGATAATCCAATCGCTGCCGAAGGCTACAACCTGACAGTCAGCAAACAAGGTGTAAACATTCAGGCCTCCTCCGCAGCAGGTGCCTTCTATGGACTGCAAACCCTGGCACAACTTGCCCGTAACGGGAAGGAACTGCCAGTCACGACCATCAAGGACGAACCCAGATTCCCCTATCGTGGGCTGCACCTGGATGTTTCAAGACACTTCTTTAACACGGACTATGTCAAGAAACAAATAGACCTGGTAGCCACCTACAAAATCAACCGCCTGCATTGGCATCTGACCGACGGTGCCGGATGGCGGCTGGAGATTCCGGGCTATCCCCGCCTGACAGAATTCGCAGCCTGGAGAAAAGCCGCCAATCTGCAGGATTGGGGGAAATATGACCATCACTTCTGCGAGAAGGATGAAGAAGGAGCCTATGGAGGCTACTATACGGAAGCGGATGTACGTGAGGTTCTGGAATATGCCCGCTTGAGGCATGTCACCGTTATCCCCGAAATAGAAATGCCGGGACACTCGGGAGAAGTACTGGCAGCCTATCCACAGCTGTCCTGTACCGGCAAGCCTTATACATCCGGTGAAGTCTGTATCGGAAACGAAGAGACCTTCAAGTTCTTCGAAGATGTGCTGGATGAAGTGATACGGCTGTTCCCTTCCCGGTATATCCATATTGGAGGTGATGAAGCCAGCAGACGCCACTGGAAGGCATGCCCCAAATGCCAGAAGCGCATGAAGGAAGAAGGGCTCAAAGATGAAAGTGAGCTGCAAAGCTATATGATAGTCCGCATAGAGAAGTACCTCAACGACAAAGGGCGTGAAATCATCGGCTGGGACGAGATACTGGATGGAGGCCTGGCCCCCAACGCAACCGTCATGTCGTGGCGGGGTACGGAGGGTGGCATTGCCGCCGCCCGCATGGGGCATTACGCCATCATGACACCGGAGAGCCACTGCTATCTGGACCACTACCAGGATGACCCTGAGACACAGCCGCTGGCGTTTGGCGCCTGCATCCCCATCGGACAGACCTACTCCTACGACCCGGCTCCCGATTCATTGGGAAGTGATATCTGCAAATACATATTAGGCGTGCAAGGCAATGTATGGGCTGAATATCTGCCCACTTACGAACATGCCGAATATATGATATACCCACGCATCATCGCTCTGGCAGAAGTAGGCTGGACTCCCATGGAGAACAAGCATCCGGAGAGTTTCAAGAGACGTATCAACAACGAAATACGATACATCCGGACGAAAGGGTACAACCCGTTCACCTTGTCGGAACAAGTGCAGACCAGCCAGACCGTTGACTATGCCAAGAAAAAAATCATGCTGTCCCTCACCTCCGAAAAACATCCGATTGACATCCGCTACACAACGGACGGCTCCGAACCGACTGTATCTTCCAAGTTATACAAGAAACCGTTTGCCGTAAAAGACTCCATATTGCTGACCGCACGCCTTTTCGACGGAGAAAAGCCTATCGGAAAAAGCCTTCACCTGCGCACCGACTACCATAAGGGCATAGGCAAAAAGATAACCTATGCACCGGGCGGCAGATACTATCAGCATAAAGAAGTATACAAAGGCGGCGGTGACGCCGGTCTCCTCGACGGACTTCGCGGCGGCAAAAGCTACATGGACGGACGATGGCAGGGCTTCTGCCCCAATGATTTGGATGCCATTATCGACCTGGGCGAAGTGACCGCCATACATCGGGTCATGGCCAACTTCATGCAAATCCGTACCCCACAAGTATTTCTCCCTGCCAAAGTGGAAGTATGGGCATCTGTTGATGGCAAGAACTTCACCCTGCTGGGCAGTGATATCTGCAGCGAGGAAGAGGCCGGAAAGGACGTGATATTCCGTGATTTCGGCTGGATTGGCACCCCCACTGAGGCACGATATGTACGCTTCCATGCCATACAAGGGAAGAAGCAATTCTTATTTACGGATGAAATCGTCATACAATAACACACATCCGGTTTTTATGAAACAGAACAAAAAACGCATACGAGTAAAATTGCATGCGTTTTTTGTTTTCCTTTTTTTCTCCTCCCCACCGATTTTACGTATCTTTGCCCCCAAGAAGAAAAGATGAAGATACTCAAAGAAGTAACTTCAATCGTAAAATCGTAAATCGTAAAATCGTAAATATAACTATGATTCTTTTTTTCAGAACCCCATCCAAGAGTGTGATTGCCGTAGAATGTAATCACGAACTCCCCCAGGCAGACAGCGACAAACTCTGCTGGCTTTTTGGAGAAGCCACCCCCGAAAGTGAAGACAACCTGAAAGGACATTTCGTCGGCCCGCGCCGTGAGATGATTACTCCTTGGAGTACAAACGCCGTAGAAATCACCCAGAATATGGGGCTGGACGGCATCATACGCATCGAAGAGTACTTCCCCGTAAAAGATGAGAACGCAGACCACGACCCGATGCTGCAACGTATGTACAAGGGGCTGGACCAGAATGTATTTACAACCAACCGGCAGCCGGAACCGATTGTACACATCGAAGACCTGGAGGCATACAATGAAAAGGAAGGTCTGGCACTTTCCAAAGAGGAAATGGATTACCTCAAGAAGGTAGAGAAAGACCTCGGGCGCCCTCTGACAGACTCCGAAGTATTCGGCTTCGCGCAAATCAACTCCGAGCACTGCCGTCACAAAATCTTCGGCGGAACATTCATCATCGATGGAGTGGAACAGGAATCTTCACTCTTCCAGATGATAAAGAAAACTACACAAGAGAATCCCAACAAAATTATCTCTGCCTACAAAGACAATGTAGCCTTTGCCGAAGGTCCGGTTATCGAACAGTTTGCTCCGGC
>UMKJ01005429.1_pt1 | contig 17441 bp, 14 predicted proteins | sample 1966301 | NCBI WGS metagenome assembly UMKJ01 (sample SAMEA4836173, study PRJEB28245) | human gut metagenome | biome: gut microbiome; material: fecal sample | place: Denmark | collected 2008
ACTTCGTGTCGGTCTTGCCGGTCAGGTCCTGAATAAGAGCTTTGAGCGCATTGATGTCCATCATCACGCCGTCATTCGTCTCGTAGCCCTTGCCCTGATCTTCCTTCAGAACGCCGACGACCTTGAGATCGACGCTGTAGGGCGTCGTCTCATTGCCGGAGTCGTCCCAGGAGGTCAGGAGCATCTTCACGTCCGTCTTGAGCGGGTCAAAGAACGGGTCGGGGACATTTTCCGTGTCGATATTGCCGTTTTCGTCCCAGTTCCAGCGGCTGACATAATTTCTGCCATCTGGCATGAGCGTATCCTTGAAGGTGTAGGCAAAATACTGGCCCACGACCACCTCATCGCTGCTCTGCGGGTAGCGGCCCGCGACCAGCTCAAAGCCCATATCCTCAAGGGCGCTCACGTCAATGCCGACAAAGGTGCCCCAGTCTGCGCTGTAGCGGTCGTTGATGCCCGCCTTAAACGAAATGTTGTAGTTGTCGAGGCTTGCCTTGGGCATGACGGCCTGCACGCCCGCGATCTCGTGGAAGCTTTCGACCGCTTTCTCATCAAGCTTGCTTTCCGTCTGTGTGCCGGTATTCTGGTTGTAGCCGCGGTAAACCTCGATGATGGAGAGGTCGCCCATATTTTTGAGCATCTGGTCGTAGGACTCCTGCATGCCCGCGCCAATGGAGACCATCACGATGATGGACGTGCAGCCGATGAACACGCCCAGCACCGTCAGGATCGTGCGTCCCTTGCGCCGCGACAGGCTGTCGAAGCACATTTTCAGGATATCTGCGAGTCTCATTTGTTCTGCTCCTCAGCACCCGTGGCCGCGCCCTCCTTGTTTTCAGCCGCGGCGTCCGCTGCCTCCTTCTTCTCCTCGGCAAGCTCCTCTTCGTCCCACTTGTCCCAGAGCGCCTGCTCGGCCTTCTGCTTGGCCTTCTTCTTGCGGATGCGCAGCACGATGAGAAGGACGATAAGCACAGCAACCACCGCGATGATGACGTACTTCCACGGGAAGGTGTTCGCCGGCTCGGGGTCGATCATGCCGGGGTCGTCCATGCCGGGGTCGGCCGGCTCGTAGGCCATGGCCTCGACCGTCGCTTCAAAGACGCGCTCTTTCGTGTTGCCGTTGGAATCCTCGTAGGTGATGACGATCTTGACCTGATTCTCGCCCTCCAGCTGCGGGGTCACGGCGAAGGCGATGGTGCCGTTCTTGCCGCCGTCGATCGTGCCGACGCGCTGATAAGGCGTGGGAGAATCAATGTCGCCGGTGATGGTGGCCTCAACGTTGCTGATGGCGCTCTTGCCCTTGTTGACATAGTCGATGGTCAGGCTCGTTTCCTCGCCGACGTAGCCGGTATAGGAGGTCTTGGGCTCGCTCAGATCAAAGCGATCGGGCTGGTAGAGCGGCACGCTCAGGGAAAGCGTTGCGCTGCCGGATTTTCTTGCGTTCTGATCGACGTATTCGTAGGTAACGGCGATCTGCACGTTCTGTGCGCTCGCGCTGATGAGCTGCGCGGCCTTCATCGGCACGGTAACGCTCTTGCTGCCGCCCGCGGCGACGGAATCAAAATAGAAGGTGTTGGTCGAGCCGTTGAGCATCAAATCGCTGCCGCCGGTGACGGTGACCATGACGTTTTCGATCGCAAGCTTCTTGCTGGTGTTGGTGAAGCTGAAGCTCAGGTTCGTGCCCGAGCCTGCCGCAACGGACGAGCCGCCGTAGTTGTACTTTGAAAGAATGACAATGGGCGTGGGGCTTGCGATATCTTCATTCTGCCCATCGTTGCTGACGGCGGAAAGAACGTTGACGCTGCCGCTGGCACTGCCGTTGGTGAGCTGCGTGCCATCGTCATAATAGAACGACAGCGAGGCGTCGATCGTCTGCATCTGGGACTCGACCTTGTCGAGCGCCTTGACCGTTACGTTGACGGCCGTATCGCGGCCGGCACGGATATCGTCGAGCATGTAGTCCTGGCTGCCCATGATGAGGAGCGAGCCGGAGGATTTGAGCGTCAGAATGGGGTCGCGCATGGCGGTGGTGCCGGCATTCTGAATGTAAACGGTGATGACTTTCGTCTCTCCGGCAGCAATGGCCGAAACCATGCCGTCAGAATTGAACACGGCGCGCGGCACGGGGATCGTTTCCGGCGTCGGCTCAGGCTCCGGCTTCGGCTCGGTGTAGGGCACGCACTCGCGGACAGGCACGCTGTTGTTGGACTGATAACCGCCCTTGACGATATCGTTACCATCTGAGTCTTTGGCGCCATCATAGTAGATAGTAAAGTTTAGAGTCTTATTTGTGTCGCCGGTATAGGTAAGATTATCGAATGTCACTTCATACGAACCGTAAGAACCTGTTCTAATGACATCTGCCGTACCGCCCTGAAAGCTGTCAAGGCCTCGCACAACACGAATTCTGTCGCTTCTGCCGTCCGTGCGCGACAAATAGACCGTAATGCTCACCGTGTCGCCGGTCCCGATACTGCTGCGGCTCGCCTCATAGCCGGTGATCAAAAACGTCGGCTCTTTGGTCTGAGGTACCGATGTCTCCTTCTCAGTTTCACTTTTTTCCTCCGCCTTGGCGACATTCGTGTTTGGCAGCAGCGCCGCGCACAGCACAAAGGCAAGGCAGAGCGAGAGCAGGGATCTTGTGATGCGTTTCATAGTTCGATTTCCTCCGTTATTCGATGTAGGGGGCGGCGTCGATCTCCGCCTTGACCTGGTTTTCTACGTTGCTGACGATCCTGCCGTCGATGAGCGTCACGATGCGGTCGGCATATTCGGTCATCTCCGGGTCATGCGAAACGAGCACGATCGTCTGGTGGAAGCGCTTGGCAAAGCCGCGGATCATGTGCATGACCTCTTTCGTCGTCCTTGTGTCGAGGTTGCCGGTCGGCTCGTCGGCGAACACCACCTCGGGGTGCGTGACGAATGCGCGCGCGATGCCCACGCGCTGCTGCTGACCGCCGGACATCTGGTTGGGAAAGTGATCCATGCGGTCTTTGAGTCCCACGCGGCAGAGCATTTTCTTTGCCTCGAGCAGCCGCACGTCCGGGTCGACGCCCTTGAACATGAGCGGCATGGCGACATTTTCCGCCGCCGTCAACTCCGGCAGCAGATTGTAGGACTGGAAAACAAAGCCGATGTGCTTCTGCCGGAAGGCCGCGAGCTGATTTTCGTTGAGCTGTGAGATCGGCACGCCGCCGATGCGCACCACGCCGCGCGTGGGCTTTTCGAGTCCCGCCAGCTGGTTGAGCAGCGTCGACTTGCCGCTGCCGGACGTGCCGAAAATGCAGCACACCTCGCCGCGCGGGATATCGAGGTCGATATTGTGCAGTGCGACCACGTGCTCCTGCCCCATCATGTAGACCTTTCGGAGCTTTCGCACCGAGATGACGGGCTTCTGGTCATTTGCCATCGCAGATTCTCCTCAATTCTAAATTAGGCTTCTATTATAATCGCATCGTATGAAGAAGTCGTTACAATCAGGCGCGATTTGGTTACAATTTTTTTAAGATTTGTTTAATTGTCGCGCAAATATCCCTGTGTTATGGTTAGACGAAAAAATGAGGAAAAAGTTTCACGCTGCGTGAAAAAAACGGCGGACTTTTTTGAAGTCCGCCGTTTTTTAAGTTCATGCCGTTTTAGTCCAGCGGCACGTCGGGCAGGACGTAGACCGTCATCTCTTCGCCATTTGTGTCGATGGACACGGTGTCGTCGATGGGCTGCGTCAGCGCCGCGTCCGCGTAGAGCGTGCAGCCCATGCTGCAGCAGATGGTGACATACGTCCCCCTCGCCACATGGTATTCATTCACCCACCAGTCTTCGCCCCCTTCTTTCGTGGGGAGGCGGACCGTCAGCAGGCAGGCGGGTCTCGTGTCGTCCGTCGAATACACGACATCGTTCATAAGGCAGTGGCCCGACTTGTAGGGCTCTTCTTTGTAAGGCTCGTTGTAGCTCCAGTTGTAGAGCGTCGTGCCCATCTCCGTCGCGCCGCCCTCGCCGTCCTCGATGTAGTCGGTCACGGACATGGCAAGCAGCTCGCCCGTCTCGGGATCGGCGTAGTAGAGGGTGGTATAGTAGTAGCCGCCGGCGTCTTGAAAGCGCGTGGTGGTCGAGAGCAGCACCGCGCCGTCCTGCTCGCTGCGCTCGTCGAGCGTTTCCTCGGCATTCTTGGCGGCGGGATCGGCGCACTGCGGCAGTATGTCAAGGAGATACTCCGTCCCCTCGCCCGGAATGGGATAGATGTTCAGGCTCGCGTTATCGTCGCTCGTCATGCGCGTGGCGTACAGTCTGCCACGCCCCTGGCTCCACAGCTCTTCCTCGCCCGGGCCGCTGTTGGCGGTATAGTTATAATGCGAGGACATGAGAAGCGCTTCCCCGCTCTCGTCCGTGTACTGCAATCTTGCGGTGTAGGTCACCTCGCCGTCCCGGTCGGTGCCCTGAATGTTCACGGTCACGGCGTCGTACTTTGCAAGCAGCACGCACGGATCGTTGACCTCGCGCAGTGTTTCGAGCGTCACGTCCATCGGCGTGTCAGCGCCGATGGTATCGTCCTCTTTGTCGTCCTTGCCGCCCTGCGTGCCGCAGCCGGCAAGAAGTGCCGCGACGCAAAGCGCGGCAATACCAGTTTTCTTCCAGTTTTTCATCTTCGTTTCCTCCATTTTCGTTGCAGGCTCGTCAGTCGGAATCCCCGCTCTTCACATAGACGGTCGTGCTGCCGCCCTCCGGCCATTCGATCTCAGGGGTTTGATACTCCTGCGTCAAGGCCGCGTCATAGTAAAGCATGACGCCCTTACCGCTGCTCGGGGAAAAGTACGCTGCGCTCGGCACGGTAAAGTGCTGCTCGTGCTCCCGCGCGGTGCCCGGGTCCCATACGAGCGTGATTTCATGCTTGGGAACATCGTCCGACAGCATCAGCGCGTAGAGGTCTTCCTCCGGTTCATAAGGGCGGTCATAGTCAAAGGTGTACTGCACGGTTCCGTAGCAAACATCTTTGCCGCTCTCATTCGTTGCGTACAGCTCCATTTGGGCGCTCAGCAGGTCATCGGAGGTCGGATCGACGCAGTACCGCTCGAGCGAATACGCATCGTCGTCATCGCCGCCGATCAAGCGTGTCCTGATCTCAAACACGAGCTGGCCGTCCTGCTCATACGGCTCTTCGACCTCCACGGTGATGCCGTCACCGGCTACGGGCAAAAACGATTCCTGCGCGGTGCTTTTCTCGTACCATTCATTGCTTCCGCAGGCGATCACACTGGCAATTCGAGCGCTGCCGTCATCATTTGTTCCAGCGATAATGCACATACCGTCCGGCACTTCATCCAGGCAGACATTCATGCCGTAAATATCGTCTGCGCCGTACGCATCAGAATACCAGCCGTGGCTCCAGCTTTGCAGCCGGCCTTTTTCATCGCGCGTGTACTGATCGGTGCTCTTGACGTCCTGGCCGCCGTTGCTGCTGTCTGTGCTCTCACGCACAACAGTCACCACCTCGTGCCGCTCGAGCAGCGCGGGAATCCTATTTCTCTCACAGATGTGTTCGTAGGTGATCGAATGCTCCTGCGCCGCATCGTTCTCTGTTTCCGGCGCGCCGCAGCCCGCGAGCAGCAGCGCGGCACTCAACGCGGCGAGCGCCGCCCCTTGCCAACGGTTCATCATTGTCTTTCTCCCTTCTTGCCGCGCGTGCGCGGCGCTTTTCTGTTCCTTTACTTTCTTAGACGAAGAAAACGCAAAAAAGTTTCACGCTTCCGCTTTTCAGGAAAACTTTTCCGTGTTCCCGCTCTTGCTTTTTCCCCTGCCGCGGCATACAATGAGGACAACTTTTACCCGGGAGGGGCTTTTATGAACTATATCGGCATTGACCTCGGCGGCACGAACATCAAGGGCGCGCTTGTGAGCGCAGAGGGCAACATTTTGCAGGAATGCTCCATGCCGACCTGCGTCGACCTCGGCCCTGAGGCCGTCGCGTCGCGCATCGGTCAGGTCATCGCGCAGCTCTCTGACGGAGAGGCCGCCATCGGCGGCGTGGGCGTCGGCTGCCCCGGCACGGTGGACGACGCAAGCGGCATCGTCCGCTTTGCGGCAAACCTGAATTTTATCAATTTTGACCTCAGAAGCGCGCTGCGCGCGTATACGGCGCTCCCCATTCACCTCGGCAACGACGCAAACGCCGCGGCGCTGGGCGAAGCGCTCTTCGGCTGCGGCAAAGGCGCGGAGAGCACCATTGTCGTCACGCTCGGCACGGGCGTGGGCGGCGGCGTGGTGCTCGGCGGCAAGCTCCTCACGGGCTACACCGGCGCCGCGAGTGAGCTTGGGCACATGGTCATCGCGGAAAACGGTGAGGAATGCACCTGCGGCAGCCGCGGCTGCTTTGAAGCCTACTCCTCCGCAACAGCCCTCATCCGCGACACGAAGCGCGCCATGGCCGCGCATCCCAAGAGCCTGCTGCATACGATCGCCGCGGAAAACGGCAGCGTGGACGGCCGCACGGCCTTTCTTGCCAAGGAGCGCGGCGACGAAGCGGGTACGCAGGTCGTGGAGGATTATATCGAGCATCTGACCTGCGGGCTCACAAATCTTGTCAACATTTTCTTTCCCGAGGTGCTGGCGCTCTCCGGCGGCGTTGCCAATCAGGGCGAGGTGCTGCTCGCGCCGCTGCGTGAAAGGGTGCGCGCGCGTTCGTTCGGCGCGCGCTATGCCGCCTCCCACACGCGCATCGAGCTGTGCACACTCGGCTACCGAGCAGGGGTGATCGGCGCGGCGATGCTCGCGCGCGTCTGACGCAAAATTCTATTGCAAAAGCCCTCCGCAGACAGGTTCTGCGGAGGGCTTTTTTTATCGGTGCGGGACAGATCCCGCCGTGCCTTCGATGAGAAACTGCACCTCGTCCACACCGCTGAGCGAGAGGATCGACCGCTCGATCGCCTCGAGCATCAGCGCCCGCTCGTCTTCTCTCTCCGGCAGCGCGCCGTGCGCCGGAAGGTTGAGATAACAGACGCCGTTTTCAGTGCGCGAAGAGATCACCGAAAAATCCTCCGGAAGGAGCGAAACGAGCGAATCGTCCTCCGGCCCCTGCGCAAGCGCTTCGAGCAGCGCGTTCACGCGCGTCTGCCCTTCGTAGAGGGCAAGTGTCTGCTGCTCGGCGCGCAGTTCGCCGCGCGCCGGATCCCAGAAGTAGAGCGAAACGGTGATCGGCCGCAGACCGCTCTCGCGGGAAGAGAGCAGCGTGTCCGCTGAAAGGAGCACCTGCGTTTCCCGATACGGGATCTCGCGCCCGTCCGCCGTGATGCTCACCGCGTTCACGTTGGGCAGCTGCGTCAGCGTCAGTGTGATGCAATAGTCCGCAAGCGACAGGTCAATGCCGGACAATCGCGCATATTGCGCGCTCAGGTCGATCTGTGCCCGGTGGCCGGATACCTTGAGCGACTTGAGCGTTGTCCCATCCGGGACGGCGGATCTGAGCGACTTGTCCTCAGGCCCCGTGAGCAGCGCCTCCATCAGGGCGCGGACGCAGTCCTCCGTTTCCATCGTATCGTCAAGAGCAAGGCGCGTCCGCTGCGCGCAGATGGCGTCTTCGCCGCCCGCGGAAGCGGGATCGCTGAGGAAATAGACTTCGTAGCCGCTCTCGTCCATCTCCTGCACGCGCTGCGCGCAGGCGCAAAGGAGCGTGAGCGCCATAGCAAGTACCGCGGCAAGAAGAATGCGTTTCTTCATCGTTCCTCCCCTCCCTCTTTGCAGCGCGGCAGGCGCACGGTGAATACTGTGCCGCCGCCCTCTCTTGCGCGCACCTCGATACTGCCGCCGCGGCGGCGCGCCGTGTCGGCCGCGATGGAAAGGCCGAGGCCGGTGCCGCCCGCTGCACGGGAGCGCATCTTGTCCACGCGGTAAAAACGGTCGAAGATGCGGGGCATGTCCTCCTCCGGAATGCCGATGCCGTCATCACTGACGGTGAGCAGGCAGTTGTCCTCGTCCCCCGCCAGAGCAAGCTTCACAAAGCCGTCGGGGTGGTTATATTTGATGGCGTTTTCCGTCAGATTATAGATGATCTCATGGATCTCGTCCTCGCTTGCAAGCGTCTGTCCCTCGCGGCGCACTTCATAGGAGAGGTCGACCTTCTTTTCCTCCGCCACCAGGCGCAGCATGCGCGCCACGCGCGCAACGACAGGCGAAAGATCGACGCGCTGCGCCTCCGGCAGCAGGCCGCTGTCAAGGCGCGTCAGGCGCAGCAGATTTTCCGTAATGCGCGCAAGGCGCTCAGATTCCTGCTCAATGTCGCCGACGAATTCGCGCACAGTCTGCGCGTCCATATCCTGCGTCTGCAAAATGGAATCAGACAGCAGGCGAATGCCCGCAAGCGGCGTTTTGAGCTCGTGGCTCGCATCGGATACAAAGCGGCGGCGCGCGTCCTCAATGGTCTGCAAGCGATCCGCCATGTCGTTGAACTCAGCGGCAAGCTCGCTGATCTCGTCATTTCCGCCGACTTCGGCGCGGTGGCTGTACGAGCCTTCGCGCATTTTTCGAATGGCGTCGGTCAGCACGCCGAAGCGCCGCGTCAGCACGCGGGATAAAAGCACGCTGATCCCGCCGGCAAATACCAGCACCACCATGGAAATGGTCACCAGGTTTCTTTGCAGCGACAGCAGCAGCGCCGCCTGCTCGGTGTCATATTCGTAGGCGTAGACCGCGCCGATCGTCTGGTTGTGGTAAATGACCGGTGAGGCCGCGCGGCTTTTGAACGCCTTGTCTGAAAACTCCGTGTAAAAAACATCCTCCCCGCGCAGCGCCTGCACAAGCTCCGTATAAAAGGCGTAGCGTCCGATGGCGCCGTCGGTCTCGCGCGTATCGTACAGCACACGGCCGGACGCGTCCGTGACCAGAACGCGCGAAATGCCGCTCTCTTCCACAAGCGTCATCGCGCCTGCCACATTTTCCTCGCTCAGCTCTTCAAGTCCCGCAAGCGCCGTCACCATCACCGAAACGCTGCCTTGCAGTGAGCTCTGCTTGGAGCGGAACGTCAGGTTTTCCGACGTGATGAGAGGGTATGTGTTCAGCAGAAGCAGCACCGCCAGAATGATGGCGATATAGCCAAAGCTGATCTTGCGCTGTAAGCTCGTATGCGCCTGCATGGCGGTGCCTCCTTTCCTCTTTCTCACATGTTGCGTTCAGTCCTTCAAATAGTACCCCACGCCCCACTTTGTCAGAATATGCTGTGGGGCGGCAGGATTGTCCTCAAGCTTTTCGCGCAGCCGCCGAATGTGTACGTCCACCGTGCGGTAATCGCCCGCGTAGGTGTAGCCCCAGACAAGATCCATCAGATTTTCGCGCGAATAAATGCGGCGCGGATTTCTGACAAGCAGCTCGATGAGGTCATATTCCTTGGCCGTCAGCTCGATGATCTCGCCGTTTTTCATGGCAACGCGCTGCTCGGGATCCAGCGTGATGCCGCCCGCAGTCAGAAGTGAGGGCTGCTGTTTTTGCTGCGGGGCGGCATTCGCCCGGCGCAGCAGCGCGCGGATGCGCGCCTTGAGCTCAAGAATATTGAACGGCTTTGTGATATAGTCATCCGCGCCGGACTCAAGACCGATGATCTTATCGGCGTCTTCGCTGCGGGCGGTGAGCATGATGATCGGCACATTGGAAAATTCGCGAATGCGCATGCAGGCCGTCAGCCCGTCCACCTGCGGCATCATCAGATCGAGGATAATGAGGTCGAATTCCTCTGTTTTCGCCATGTCGATCGCCGTGGCGCCATCGTAAGCGGTCTCGACCGTGTAGCCCTCGTTTTCCAGATTGAATTTCATGCCTTTGACGAGCAAAAGCTCGTCATCAACGACCAGGATCTTCATTGGGTTCCTCCTCCGTGAATGTGATCTGCGCGCGGAAGCCCTCGAGCTTTGCCTCTCCGATGCCCTTGACAAGCAAAAGCTCCTCCGCCGCGGTAAAGTCTCCGTGCTCGGCGCGATAGTCGATGATCGCCTGCGCAAGCGACGGGCCGATGCCCGTGAGCGTTTCCAGTTCCGCCGCGTCGGCGGTATTGACGTTTACGAGCACGCGCGTGGGCGCGGTGATCTCATCGTTCCTGTGCTGCACGGTCACGGTATAGTCGCCATGCGCGTTCCCCTCGTATGCCGTTTTGTGCAGAAACACGAGCGAAACGGCAAACAAAACCGTCAGCGCCGCAAGCACAAGAGAAATGCCGCTAAAGCTGCCTGTTTTTTCTTTTGTTTCCACGGTTGCGCTCGCCTGCCTTTTTTGCTATACTGATGTCGAAACGTGCCGAACGGCGCGCTCATCTTAACTATATTCTCTTAACTACATTCTATATTTTATTGTATCATACGATGAGGTATATTTCCATGAAAAAACGCCGTCTTGTGTCACTTTTTTTATCCTTTCTTCTCCTGCTCCCCCTCTTTTCTCTGACAAGCGCCGACGCTTACGAATCCTTTGATCTGGACGCGCGCGCGGGTCTTCTCATCGAAGCGGACACGGGCGAGATCCTTTACGAAAAAAACGCCCACCAGGAGAACTACCCCGCTTCGCTCACGAAGATCATGACCGCGCTGCTCGTATTCGAGGCCATCGACGAGGGCAGGCTCTCGCTCAACGACTCCGTCACCGCAACGGAGTCGGCGCTCAATGGTCTTGCAAGTGATGGCAGCACCGCTAACATCGTCGCCGGCGAAACGATGACGGTCGAGCAGCTGCTCAACTGCATGCTCATCGTCTCGGCAAACGAGACGTGCAACATTCTCGGCGAGTACATCAGCGGCTCGGTCGAGGCGTTCGTTGCGCGCATGAATGAGCGCGCGACAGAGCTTGGCTGCGAGCACACACACTTTGCCAATGCCACGGGTCTGCACAATTCCCAGCACTATACGACCGCATGGGATCTCTACCTCATCACGCGCGAGGCGATGAAGCACGACAAGTTCATGGAGATCTGCAATTCCAAGAGCTACACCGTGCCCGCCACCAACATGACCGAAAAGCCTCGTGAGCTGCACTCGACGAACTTTCTCATCTCCAACTGGCGCGCCCGCGGCTATGTTTACCGCGACGCGCAGGGCATCAAGACCGGCTCCACGCCCGAGGCGGGCTACTGCCTCATTTCCTCCGCCGTCCGCGGCAGCCGCCATATGATCAGCGTGGTGCTGGGCGCGGAGCGCGTGACGCTCGAGGACGGCGTGACCATCCAGACGCGCAGCTTCTCGGAAACCTCGCGCATGTTCGACTGGGGCTTTGATCACTTCGTCCGTCGCGACGTTCTTTCCTCCGCCGACCCCGTGCAGGAGGTTCCCGTTGCACTCTCGAGCGAGACAAATTATGTCGTCGCTCACGCCGCGGAGGATATTTCCTGTCTGCTGCCGGATAATGTAGAACCCGAGATGCTCGAGCGAACAGTCACACTGACGAACGAGACCGTTGACGCGCCTGTTGCAGCAGGCGACGTGCTCGGCACGCTGACACTCTCTTACAATGACACCGTTTACGCCGAAACGCAGCTTCTGGCGCTCAATGATGTGTCGGCCTCCTGGTTTTTGACGGCGCGGCGCGATGTTTCGGATTTTTTTGCAAAGCCGCTTGTCAAGATCCTCTCCGTCGTCGTACTGCTGCTCATTGTCGCGCTCGTTGTTTATGTAACAATGTTCTCCCGCCGCCGTCGCTACGGCCACCGCCGCCGCAGCAGAGCCGGCAGCGGCTACCGCGGCCGCAGAAGGAGATTCTAACACGCAAAAAAGGAAGGGACGCGAAAGCGTCCCTTTTTAATTGATCGTGAGCACCGCGTCCCCCTGCGGAAACTCTACAAAGCGAATGGAATACAGATCGGCCGTGAGATAGGCACTGCGCCCCGGGTGATAGATCGTAATGTAGTCGTTTCCGACCTCCCGCAGCGTTCCCGTCGCCACGACCGTATGCTGCGAGCCGACAAGAAAGCTCACGATGACCGCACGGCCGATGTTGCGCGCAAGCATTCCCTTCCACGAATTGTAGGCCATCTTGTCGACGGTCTGCGACTCTTCAATCTTGTCGGGCGTCGGCTGAAACTGTCCTTCCGCGTGGTTCTGCGGCACGAGTGTTACGCTCCCCGCCCCCGCCGAACCGCCGAGCATCTGCTCATAGCTCTGGCTCGCGTTGTTGTTACTGTTGATATTACTGCTATTATTGCTGTTGCCGCTCTGCTGCGCGCTCGCCATGGCGGGCACGGCAGCCATCTGCTCATAAAGGCACGGCATGCTTTTTCCCATCTGGATCATAGCCAAGTTCTCTCCTTTTCCCGATGCTGCTGATTTTCTTCTCTCAGGTGCTGTAATACGCCGCGGTGGGTTCGTAGAAGCAGTGGTCACCGATGCGCATAACGAACACCCCCACGCCGGAGGGAAAGTTCGCCCGGCAGGACGGCGAAAAGGGATTGAAAAACCACAGCGCATCGCCAAGTCCGGGAAGCCGGTTGCCGGCAATGGCCCAATCCGCGATCTCATAATGAATTTCGGTCGGACGCATGTTGTAGATATTCTGCGGATTATACGCGCCATGCTCTGTCTCGCTCGCACAGACGAACTGGCCCGGCTGAAAGATGATCTTGCGGATACTGCCCTGCCCCACGCGCGCGTATTCGCCGCCGGTTGAGCGCACGCGGTTCATCACGACGCTCGCCACCGCTTTCATTCCGTTCTCGCCCTCGCCGCCCGCTTCGCACTCGATGAGCCGCGCAAGAAGCTCTCTGTCGGAATAGGCCATGTCGATCTCCTCCCCCATTTTTTCTTCCCCGCCAGTCTATGCATCTGCCGCCCGCAGTGCCCCAACGAAAAAAAGCGCCGCAGGTCATGCCTGCGGCGCTTTCGCTTTGCTTCAGTTTTCTTCCCCGCCTGCGGCGTTCTCTCCGTCCTCCGGCGGGGTGAGGCCGTAGGCGCCCTTCATCTTGAGCTCCTGCCACTGCTCCTTCGTGATAAGGATCTGGCGGGGCTTGGAGCCTTCAAACTGCCCCACGATGCCGCGCGTCTCCATCTCGTCAACAATGCGCGCAGCGCGCGAGTAGCCGAGCTTCAAGCGGCGCTGGAGCATCGAGACGGAGGCCTGCCCGGTCTCCATCACCACGTCGATCGCGGCGGGCAGCAGCTCGTCGCCCTCGTCAGCGGCGTTCTGCTCGCTCGCGGCATTGCCGCCGCCCTTTTCCTTCTCGGCAACGGCGGCGTTGATCTTGTCGATAACGGATTCATCATAGTCCGTTTCGCCGTTTTCCTTGACGAAGTTGACCACGCGCTCGATCTCCTCGCTCGAGATGAAGCAGCCCTGCACGCGCTTGGGTTTGCCCTCGCCGAGGGGCGCATAGAGCATATCGCCGCGGCCGACGAGCTTTTCCGCGCCCGCGGTATCGAGGATAATGCGCGATTCCATCGCGGAGGCGACGGCAAAGGCGATGCGGCTCGGGATATTGGCCTTCATCAGACCCGTGATGACGTCGGCAGAGGGACGCTGCGTCGCAATAACGAGGTGCATGCCCGCGGCGCGCCCCATCTGTGCCACGCGGCAGATCGACTCTTCGACCTCCTTCGCCGCCACGAGCATCAGATCGGCCAGCTCGTCGATGACCACGACGACGCTCGGCAGCTTTTTAAGCGCTTCGTCCGCTTCCGCCACCTTATTGTAGGAGGCAAGATCCTTCACATTATGCTCGGAAAACATCTTGTAGCGCTTCATCATCTCGTAGACCGCCCATTGCAGCGCGCCCGCAGCCTTTTTCGGGTCGGTGACGACAGGAATGAGCAGATGCGGGATGCCGTTGTAGGGCGCAAGCTCGACCATCTTCGGGTCGACCATGATAAAGCGCACCTCTTCGGGCGTCGACTTATAGAGCATCGAGACGATGAGAGAGTTCGTGCAGACAGACTTACCGGAGCCCGTCGTACCGGCAATGAGCACGTGCGGCAGCTTCGAGACGTTGCCGACGATGTTCCTGCCGCTGATGTCCTTACCAACGGCAAAGGCCGTGGTGGATGGGTGCTGCGTAAACTCGCGCGATTCAAGTACCGTGCGGATATTGACGGGCGAAACGAGCTTGTTCGGCACCTCGACGCCGACGACGGAGATCTTGTTGGGAATGGGGGCGATGCGCACGCCGCTCGCGCCGAGCGCAAGGGCAATATCGTCCTGCAAGTTGGTGATCTTCGAGAGCTTCACGCCCTGGCTGAGCGTGAATTCGTAGCGCGTGACAGACGGGCCGCGCACCACATCGCCCGGCTGAGCGTCCACGCCGAAGCTCGTGAGCGTCTGCGCCAGGCGGCGGGAGTTGTTGCGCAGCTCCGCGCCTGCTTCGGCAGCGTTCGTTACGCTGCCCTCTTTCAGCAGCGTGATGGGCGGATACTCATAGGCGGGCGGCTCGGGCTTATCACCGGTCTCGATCTCGCGCGTGACTTCTTCGCGCGCGGCGTCGACCTCGGCGCGGCGGAGCCTATCCTCCTGCTTGTCTGTGAGAACGGCGCTCGCCGCAGCTGCGGCAATCGGCGCGCTCTGCGCCGTCGGTGCAGGCACAGCAAACGGCGCAGGCGGAATGGGTGCGGGCGCCGGAGCAGGCGTACTGGCGGGAGTTCCCTGCGGCAGGTCAAAGGGCGGCAGGTCAAAATCATCGGCCGTCACCGTTACGGGCTTGGCCGGTGCAGGCGCGGCAGGCTTTTCCTCCGCAGCATTTCTATCTGCAAGCAGCTCGTCCGGGCTCTTGATATTGTCAGACTTCTTGCGGAAGAAGCCGCCCGACGGATTCTTCCTGACAACGCGTTCCTCACCGTCGAGCGGAATGTCGATCGACGCATCGGATCCCCCTGCATTGCGGCGCGGCGCGCGGGCGGGACGCTGCGGCGGCAGCTCTTCCTCCTCCGGCTCATAGGGCACGCGCTCATGCGAGCGCACCGCCTCGATCACGGCGGCGGGCGTCAAGCGGAATGCCATCATCAAAAATGCGACGAACATCACGACGAGCAGGATCATTGCCAGCACCTTTTTCACCAGCAGCACCAGCATGATCGCAAGCGACGCGGACACCGCGCCGCCGGATTCCAATGCGTTGCCGCTCGTCCACAGGAGTTTCAGGATACCGTCCATCGCGGCATATTCCTCTTTGCAGATCGCGATGTGCATGATCGCGCCGAACACGACCGGCAGCAGCGCCGTACCGACAAGGCACGAGGTCACATTGCGCCCACGGTGGAAAAGCAGGATATAGCTCCCCAGAAACAGTGCGGGAGCAACAAGGTAATAGCCCCAGCCAAAGAGCGACCGGCACAGCCTTGCGGGCTGATCAAGCAGCCACGCGCCCGACTGAAAGTAGCTGAAGCCAAGGCACAGCGCCAGCACCAGCAAGATCGCGCCCGCGACCTCGCGGCGGACGGGGCGTTTCTGGCTTTTCTTTGCCGTGCGCTTGCCGCCGGAGGACGTGCGCGAGGCGCTCGCTGATTTTTTGTTTGTTGTGGTGGTTTTTTTCTTCTGTTGTGCCATGATTCACCTCAGAATCAAAAATTAGTGCAGGATCGTGAGCAGCAGCGTGAGCGCGCCGGCCGCCCAGCAGTAGTAGGCAAACGCGCCGAAGCGGCCCTTGTCGGCAACATAGCGCAGCAGACGAATGCTGGCATAACCCGATACCGCCGCCACGACAACACCGATGAGATAGACGGGCACGCTCGCCCAGTCGATGTTTGTTTCAAGCGCGTCCTTGAGCGTGAGAATGTTCGCGCCCAGCACCGCAGGAATGGATAGGAGGAAGGCAAAGCGCACGGCAAACTTGCGCTCAAAGCCCGCAAAGCAGCCCGCCGTGATCGTCATACCCGAGCGGGAGATGCCGGGGCAAAGGGCGATGGCCTGCCCCACGCCGACAAGCAGCGCATCGAGCAGCGTGGCCGTTTTTTCGCTCTTGCGGCCATGGCGCACGCGGTCGCTCACAAAGAGCAGAATACCCGTAAAGATCAGCGCGCCGCCGATGAAGTACATGTTATCACCGAGGGACGAGAAAAAACGGCGAAACGGCACCATGACAAAAAGCGGCAGCGTGCCCACGATGATGAGCAGGATGAGGCGGCGCGCGGGCGGCACGGGATTCGGCGTGCGGTGGTGGGCAAGATCCCCGATGCCGGTAAAGAACTCCACGACCATATCGCGGATATCGTCCCAGTATGCGGCAAACACCGCAAAGAGCGTGCCGAGGTGCAGCAGCACGTCAAAAAAGTCCGGCACATTGCTCGCCCCCTGCATGTTCAGCAGATGCTCGGCAATGGCGAGATGTCCGGAGGACGAAATGGGCAGAAATTCCGCAATTCCCTGCACAAGGCCGAGAAGAACGGCGGTTAAAACAGACATGAACAACAACTCCTTTTTCCGTTTCCTTCTATGATGGCGATATTCTAACAGAGTAATTATAGCACAGCTGTTCGCGGAATACCACCCTCAATTGCCGCATCTTCTTTTTCTTTCCTTTTTTGCCCTCCCCCTTGCGAAAAAGGGGCGGGCATGCTATGATAGGCGTGGACTATCAGAAAAGGAGAGATAGAAATGATTTATAACTACCGCACCAAAGGTGTGTGTTCAAAGGAAATGCATATTGAGTTGAATGATGACCACACCATCAAGCATGTTGAGGTCATCGGCGGCTGTAACGGCAACCTTCAGGGGATTTCCCGCCTGGTGGAAGGCATGAAGGCAGAGGACGCCATCGAGCGCATGCGCGGCATCCGCTGCGGCTTTAAAAACACCTCCTGCCCCGACCAGCTCTCCATCGCGCTGACGGAGGCGCTTGCGCAGGAAAAGCAGTAATTTGCCCAAATTCCTGCATGGCAGATTCCGACAGCAAATAATGCATCAATTCTTGCAAAATGTTGTTTGTCTCTCTGGACAAAGTGCAGGAAACTATGTATACTGAATCAATTACCGGCAATCTTTATGCGGTCACAACGCAACTTCGGCAGTGCAGGACGCCCTGCGCCGCCGGCTTAGACGGGAGAACTTTATGGACATTGATATGGATATCAAGGAGCTCGAAGCGTTCGTCTACGTGGTGGAAAATTGCAGCTTTTCCCGCGCCGCGGAGCTGCTGCACCTGACGCAGCCGACCATCAGCTCGCATGTCTCCGCACTGGAGCGAAAACTGAATATCAAGCTCATTGTCCGCACGACGAAGGAGACCTACCCTTCCGACGCAGGCAAGCTCCTCTATAAGTACGCCAAGGAGATCCTGCAGGTGCGCGAAAACGCGGCGATCGCGCTGCGCAACTTCTCGCAGGAGATGAAGGGGACGATCTCCATCGCCGCCTCCACGGTGCCGAGCCAGTATTATCTGCCGCATCTTTTGCAGGATTTCCGCGCCCGTTATCCGGATATCACCTTCAATATTCAGATGGAGGACAGCCCCAAGGTCGTAGAGCTTGTGGCCACGCGCAGCGTGGAGATCGGCTTCTGCGGCA